>JACLAC010019827.1_pt1 | contig 13895 bp, 11 predicted proteins | sample 8027881 | NCBI WGS metagenome assembly JACLAC01 (sample SAMN15725517, study PRJNA655200) | protist metagenome | isolation source: fluorescence activated cell sorting (FACS) single amplified genomes of... | place: Spain: Blaines Bay Microbial Observatory, Mediterranean Sea | collected 2016-01-19 | reverse complement strand
AGGACGACTGTTCGACGTAATGAGCCGGCCTGGCGTCTTCAGTCACCGGAAACTGGACCTCGGGGCGAGGGCGCTGATCGAGTCGCTCAGCATTCTGGACGGAAAGCGCTCTTTTGAAGTTGTGCAGAGCGGAATGAAAATTCTCGACCTCGGCTGTGGGACGGGTGCCGTCGGCTTCGCCGCATCCGCTCGTGCAGACTCGATTTCGATTCACGCGCTCGATGCCAACGCGAGGGCGGTGCAGTGCGCCCAGGCCGGTGCCGAGAAAAACGGCCTCACCAAAAAGAACTACTCGACCCAACTGGAATGCGACGGAGAGTGCAAAGGGGCCGGGACATTCGACCTGGTGCTGGCCAACCCGCCATACTTTTCCAAGTATCGAATTGCCGAAGCCTTCCTAAAGGCAACGCGTCGGGCTTTGAAGCCGGGCGGCCGAACTCACTTTGTGACGAAGCAACCAAAGTGGTACATCGAGAAGTTTGCGTCCGTCTTCGAGGACGTCAGTGTCCGCGAAGTTCGAGGATACTTCATCGTGAAAGGCACTCAGCCGAAAAAAAAACGGCAAGCCAGTGCGAATCGAACTTCCACGGCACGAAAAGAGAAAGCGGCAAAGAAAACGCCTCGTGGAAACATCCCCAAATCCAAAACGAAAACATCGAAGCAGGCTCGGCAGAAACGTCCCCAAAAGGCCGAGTAACCCCAAGACAGGAATTCCTCCATGAGCACGGCCGCTCAGACTCTCAGGTGCCCGACCGTTCCGCTGAGTTCTCTGGACGAACTGTGGTTTCAGGTTTCCGGCACGCGATGCAATCTGGAGTGCAGCCACTGCTTCATCAGTTGCAGTCCGCACAATGACAAGTTTGGCTACCTGTCGCTGAAGACGGTGCGACGGTTTCTCGACGAATCCGTCGAGCACGGCGTACGGGAATACTACTTCACCGGGGGAGAGCCGTTTCTGAATAAGGAAATGGTGCCAATCCTCGAGGCAACACTCGATTACGGTCCGGCAACAGTTCTGACCAACGCCACCGTCTTTAAACGAGAGTGGGTCGAGCGACTGCGAACTGCCGAGGATGCCGGCACATTCTGCCTCGAATTCCGCGTCTCCATCGACGGGCCGGATGCGGAAACGAACGACCCGATCCGGGGCGAAGGCACATTCCAGCGTGCGATAAAGGGAGTGGGACTGCTCGTTGAGTTCGGCTTCCTGCCAATCATCACGATGACCCGCGTGTGGGAAGAGCACGAGGATCAGCGGGTACTCGGTGACTTTCGCAAGGTCCTCGCCGAGCACGGCTACACGAGGCCCCGCCTCAAGATTCTTCCTCGACTGAAGATCGGAGCGGAAGCCGAACGGACTGAGGGATACGGTCGATTCGAACGGGTCACGCACGAGATGATGGAAGACTTCGATGTAGCCGACCTGGTGTGCAACCACAGCCGGGTTGTCACCGACAGGGGAGTGGCCGTATGCCCAATTCTGCTCGATACGCCGGCCGCAATCCTGAGCGACTCTCTGGCGGACTCGAAACACGATTTCCCGCTGGCTTACGGAGCGTGCTACACCTGTTACCAGTTCGGAGCGATCTGCACGAACCCAACATCGAAACCGGTTGAGGGATAGTCGTCATAATTGAAACACTGAGTCACAGTGTTCACAAAGAGCATGACGTCTCGCTCTGTTTTTTGTGACTCTGTGTCTGAATCGAATCGACTTTGCAGGAATGGAATCAGCTCGTGAGAATCGGATTCTTCGGTGGCATCTATAACAACTACCTCGCCCTTGAAGCGGCGATAACTGATGCCACCGCGCGCGGGGCCGAGAAGCTTTACTGCCTGGGAGACTTGGGAGCCTTCGGACCTCATCCCGATCGCGTCTTTCCCCTGCTCTACGAGCACCATGTCGAGTGCGTTCAGGGAAACTATGACAACAGCATTGGCAACGACCTTCAGGACTGTCAGTGCGGCTACACCGATCCGCGCGACAACTGGTTCGCTCAGATCAGTTATGACTACACCTATGGAAACACCAGTCAGGCGAACCGTGACTGGATGAAGGCGCTGCCGCCGGAGATTCGCTTTGAGGTCAATGGCACCAGAGTCCTACTGTGCCACGGCAGTCCGCGGAAGACCAACGAGTTCCTCTGGGAGTCCGCCACGAGCACCCACTTCCTCAACCGGCTTGCCGACGAGGCCCAGGCGGACCTGATCCTAGGGACGCACACGGGAATCCACTGGCAGCGCAACCTGTCCGACGGAAGATGCTTTGTCAATGTCGGGGTGCTCGGCCGCCCCGAGAACGATGGCACGACGAACGTCTGGTACACGCTGATCGATTTCGAACTGTGCGGCGGAAACGCAACACCAAAGCAGGGCGATGGAGCAGGGGAGTACTCCGTCGAATTCGTGCCCGTCGTCTACGACCATAATCGTCTTGCGAGCGAGATGCGGGAAGAGAAGCTGCCCGAGGACTTTGCCGAGACCATTCAGACTGGATGGTGGACCACCTGTTTGGAAGTGTTACCCGGCAAGGAGCGTCGCACCGGACGGTTTTAATTCACCAGTTCAGCAAGCCATCAGAATTCGCCGCATCCGGAACCAGCAAAGCCGAGAGTTTATGAGAGCCGTCGTTCAGCGAGTATCCTCAGCCAGCGTGACTGTCGAGAACGAGATCACGGGCCAGATCGGCCGCGGAGTTCTTGTTCTGTTGGGAATCGGCGAACACGACTCAGAGTCGGACGTGATCTATCTCGCCGGCAAGGTCGCTGGCCTGCGAATTTTTGAGGACGCAGCCGGCAAGATGAATCTGACGCTGGCCGATGTCGGCGGAGCGGTCCTCGCCGTAAGTCAATTCACTCTGCTTGGAGACTGCCGCAAGGGTCGCAGGCCCAGCTTTGTCGCGGCCGCCCGGCCCGAGAAAGCCAACCCACTCTACCAGGCCTTCGTAGCCGAACTGCGGGGGCAGGGACTCCCCGTAGAGACCGGGCAGTTTCAGGCTCATATGGATGTGTCGCTCGTCAACGACGGGCCGGTGACACTGCTTCTGGACAGCCAGAAGGCGTTCTGAGACGGCTCACTTTCTGATCGGGACTCGACTCTCCCTGCTGCGAAAGCCGATAAAATCAACATAGACTCCGCCTTCCAAGCCCCACTATTTTTGTGTGTGTGTGGGGGGGGGGAGGTGAGCTATCCCTGCTTTTTGTCTTGACCGAGCTGCAGCAGACTCATGTGGTACGACGCCCTGTCAGTCCTTGTGATCCTCGTATTTGCGTGGAAGGGGGCTGCGCGCGGGGCAATCTGGCAGCTGGCCGTCATCGGATCCATCGCCCTCTGCCTGCTCTTTGCAGGCAGCCTCACTCCGGCCATCGAGCCTCATATCCCGCTGGAAGAACCGCTCCGCCACTGGGCTGCAATTGCCCTCGTCTACCTCGGCCTCTCACTTGCCGTGTTTCTTACATCGCGGCACCTGAAGGGGTGGGTCGAGAAGATCGAATTTGAAGAATACGACCGTCACTGGGGAGCGATTCTCGGCATTGCCAAAGGCATCGCCCTGATGCTGATCGTCACCGGCCTGCTGGCAATTCTGGCCCCCTCTTCACGCGAAATGCTACGTGCATCTTCCACCGGCCAGACGACAAGAGTCGCCGTCGAATACACAGCACCACTGCTGCCAACGCGAGTGTCCGTCGGCCTGATTCAAGCACTGGACGATCCGCCAATCAGTTCGTTGCCTGTACTGTCTCCAATCAAGCTTCCAGAGCCAATCGAGCTGAGTCTCTAGCGGGATGGCTATCCGCGTAAATGCTAAAATTCCACCAGAAATCAGTAGATACAAATTAACATAACAGACATTATCGGACGTTGCTGTGTTTGCTTTAATCGTCTATGTGTGCTCGGCTTGAGGCTTGCCCGACCCCTGTCGCGACCGACTTAAACAGTCGTCGCCTTGCCCTCCAGAAGCGACTCTTCAAAGACGCCCATTTGGCGGAATTTCTCGTAGCGACGATCTGCGAGTTGTTCTCGCGGGATCGATTTCAGATCGCGAATCGCGGCAGTGAGCGATCCTTTCAGAACAGTGGCGGCAGCGCGGTGATCACGGTGGGCTCCGCCGAGCGGCTCAGGAATCACTTCATCGATCACGCCGAATCCCAGCAAATCTTTTGAAGTGAATCGAAGAGCGTTGGCAGCTTTGTCTTTGTGCTCGGCATGCTTCCAGAGAATGCCGGCACAGCCTTCCGGGCTGATTACCGAATAGTAGGCGAATTCCATCACGGCGATGTGATCGGCAATGCCAATTCCGAGCGCTCCACCGGAGCCGCCTTCACCAATGACCACCGAAATAATCGGTGTATTGAGGCGAGCCATTTCACGCAGGTTCAGCGCGATCTGATAAGCCTGCCCCCGTTCTTCTGCACCAACACCTGGATAAGCTCCGGGAGTGTCGATGAAGCAGATGATCGGCAATCGGTAGCGTGCGGCCATTTCCATTTTGCTGAGGGCCTTGCGATATCCCTCGGGATGAGCCATCCCGTAGTTGTATTCGGTTCTCTCGTCCAGATTGCGGCCCTTGTGCTGCCCGACGAACAGGACTTTTTCGTCTCCGATTTTCGCAAAACCCGTTTTGATCGAACGGTCATCGCGGTAGGCGTGGTCTCCGTGCAACTCGACAAATTCGTCGAGAATCAGCTCGATATAGTCGAGCAATTGAGGTCGGTCTGGGTGGCGTGCGACTTCGACCGTCTGCCAGGCATTGAGGCCCATGAAAATGTCGCGTCGCATTCGAGTAATCTCGACGCGGATATTCCGAATGGAATCTTTTGTGGCCGGAGATGGATCGTCCTGTGCTTCGAGCACTTTCAGCTGGTTTTCCAACTCGAAGATTGGCTTCTCGAATGCCAAGGGAGGTGTCGGAGGTTTCTTCCGGGGTGACATGAGGAGGGATCCCAACATTGGGGCGGGGAGAATTTCGCGATGAGGAACGCATTCTGCAGATTGTCAGCCTCTTCCGCCAGTCGGATTTTGGAGCGCCGTGGGGGCCCTACTCAACGTCAGGCAGGTCCATCATGAACTCCATCCCGTCCTCATCTTTTTGGGGCGGCTTTGCCGGCTGTGACTGAGCGGCCTGCCCGGGAACCTGCTGCGCGGGCGGCGCCGGCTGAGGTGGAACCTGACCTGGCGGCATCTGTATCGGATCGACTCCTGGCGGAAGTGGCTGTCCGGGGACCTGCCCGTATCCCGGTGCCGTCATACCAGGTTGAGGCATTGCTGGCTGCTGCGGCATGCCTGGTTGTTGAGGGTAGCCCGCGTTCGGCACCGGTGGATATCCCGGCATGGGCTGCGGTGGGTACCCGGGCTGTGGCGGCACGGCATAGGGTTGAGGCGGCATTGCCTGAGGGTATCCAGGCTGCGGTGCACCTTGGGGGTAGTAACCAGGCATCGGCTGAGGGGGCGCTGCCTGCGGCTGAGGAGGGGCTGCAGTGGGCTTCGGTCGAGGCTTTTTCTTTCCGTTCCCAGCTTTCTTTTCCACCTTCTTCTCGGCAAGAGTCTTCTTTGAGAGAATTGCCTGCCGTCGCCGTTCCTGTTCTTCTTCCCTCGCAGCAGCCTTGGCAGCCTGCCGCTGCTTGATCTCTTCGAATGCCTTCTGCATGGCCGGGTTGCCGCGAAGCATCGCCTGGATTTTGTCATCCGCTCGACTGTCGAGCTTGTTGTCGAGCAGTTCTTCCAGCTTGGCCACATCGCCATCGGAGACCTGCTCTCCATTTTCTTTCTGTGCGAGAGCCTGTTCCGGCTCCTCTTTGAAGATCTTGATCCGTGCAACTTCGCTGACAATTTCTGAACACTCCTGAAACCGGTCTTTCGGTTTCTTCGCGAGCATCTTCAAAATGAGCGCATCCATCTCCGGCGTCACGTTGCTGTTGATCAGCGATGGTTCGACGGGAGCATCGGCGATGTGCCGTTTCAGCAGATCCTGTGGACTCTCACCACTGAATGGCGGCTTCCCGGTCAGACATTCGTAAAAAATGATGCCAAGGCTATAGATGTCGGTCGCTGGCGTTGATGGCTTTTTTCGAATTGTTTCGGGAGCGATGTAAGTACGCGTACCGCGAATGACGCCCTTCTTGCTCGCAAAGACTTTGGACAGAGCGGTCGCTTTTCGAACGGCGAGCGAAAAGTCGATGATGCGAACCTCGGCCGATCGGTTCATCAGGATGTTGTCCGGCTTGAGATCCATATGGACCCAGCCTTTGTCGTGCATGTGCTGCAGGCCGGCGCAGACGCCCTCGATCAGTTTCTTCATTCTGGACTGCACAGCGGCCGGGTCATTGCGCAGCATCACCTTAAGATTGGGCGTCTTGAACAGATCAAGCAGCAGGTAGCACTCCGTCTTTCTCATAACGATGCCTGAGCACCGGATGAGATTTGGATGCTCCAGTTGCTGAGCAACCTTGCCTTCGTGCTTCAGTAGCGATTTTTCCTCGGAGTCCGCCATGGCTTCTGAATTCATCAGCTTCATGGCGAGCATCGCGCTGCTTTGCTCGTGCATCACTTCATAGACCTGGCACGTTTTCCCTGTGCCAATCTGGCTAATGAGAATGTGATCATCGATCTTGTTCGATTGCTGGTTTTCGTCAGCCAAAGGAATGCTCCCAATCGGGTCAGGGGAAGTGATGAAAAGCCCCGGCCTTGGCGCTCGATGCGCCTCAATCCTGTAATAGTACACGGCAACCTGTCCGAGGGGCACCGGAACCTCAGCCACCAGAAGGAGAACCTTCTGACGACACCAGTAAGCCTCTGTCAGACTGCAGCCCCTGCCCGTCGCCTAAAAACCGGCGGCACCGGCTTTCTTTTTGGTCGCGGGGCTCTGCTTTGGTACCCCCGCTGAGGTTGTCCCGCCCGAATCGCTCGAGGCGAATCGGTCTGCCGATGACGGTCGGACGGCGGTGCCATCAGCCAGATTTGCCGACACCGAAAGCAGTAACTCGTCGTGCTCAGTGAAAGGGCCGCTAACGAACACTTCCTCTTTACCGTCCTGTCCATGCAGACTCACGGGGATATCCCGCACCACATGCCCGCGCAGAATCTGGACGATCCGGTCACCGGAAGGAGCCGTTCTGACGACTTCCAGTGGCACGCGTGTGAGAGGATTCCTGGGAATCAGCGAAGCGAACACAGCTTGCCCCTCGCGAAGTTTTCGTGAGGGATTATCGATCACAATATCCGCGAGCGCGACAGACACCGAGAGCTCGCGCAGCATCTGCAGTTCTGTTGTCAGAGCCACAACGGACTCAACGCGCCCCGAAACCGTCTGGTCTTCTACGTTCAGCGGCATTTCTGAGCCCGGTTTCGAAGTCGTTCGTTCAACGGGGACTCGACACCGCAACTGACTGAGATCTCCAAACGACAGAATCGGGTCGCCACTCTGCACTCGCTGTCCCGGCTGTACGAACACGTCCAGAACGCTGCCGCCATAGGGAGCTCGTAGTGCTGTCTGCTTTTCGTCGTAGTCAGTGAGTCGAACTTCTGCATCCGCCACTTTGACCTGCGTCTCGGCGAGGGCGATGCCCGCCTTGTCTCCAGTAATGGTCGCCTGCCGCAACTGCAGTTCAGCCACGGTCCTTGCCGCAACGGCTCGTTCGCGAGTGAGCTTAAGCCGCTCGCTGTCAATCTTCGCAAGTTCGAACTGAGCTTCCGCCTTCGAGCCGGGTTGGGCTTCCACACTCTTGATGACTCCGGCAAAAGGAGCCGTCAGCACGACTTCACGAGCCGGCCTCAACTGCAACGGAACTCGATACCGGTCTGGCGAAGACAGCTCAACTGCCCGCCGCTGAATGATCACCGGTTGCGGTCCAGTCGGAGCTTCTGCCGGCTCCTTTTCCTGAGCGACGACCAGCACCGCAGCCACGACAACGCACAAGGACACAACGGGAAGAAAAATTCGTTTCACGATAATCCTCATCAAGGTCAGGGCAGAAGACAAACCCGTCGCCGGGACCGATTCCTTAGCGCCTCTGCGGAAAGAGGTCTGAAGTTTCACCTAAGGCTATGACTGGTTTCGACAGGTGTCAACGGGCGTCCCGAAGCAGGACTTGCAGCCTCGCGAAGCGGCTTCTGCTTGCTGAACTGAGTGAGGTCCACGATGATGATTCGCCCCGCGGAGCACCTCTCCGCCCTGCCCTCCCAATCCCGGAGCCATCGTGAATTCACTCCTCACACTCGCCCTTTTTGCCTCGACCGCCGCTGCACCGGAAGGGTCGCTGGCCGGCCACGAAGCAGTTGAACTTCAATATCGAGGAAAACTGACTCAGCTTTCGCGACGTGGCGAGGCGACTGAGGCCAAAGAGTTTGACTTCTATGTGCTCGCGCGACCGGCCGGTGAAGGACACCAGTGCTTTTACAGTGTGACCGAACGTGGTGGCGGTGGATGGGCTTGGCCGGAGCGGTCCGGTGAGATGCTTCTGAACGATTCCAACCGGCTGGTCGAGGGACGACCGGGACACGTTTTACACACCCACGACGACACGAAGTATCCGGTCGAACTGGCGCAACCGCTGTTTCTGTTCGCAGATCGCCTGGAAGAGGGCCGTACCTGGGCGTCCGGGTCGCTTGCCTGGGAAGTGCAGAAGAAGTCGACCGTTCGCAAGCGGGACTGTTGGCAGGTCTCGGCAACAGACCGATTCGGACGACGTCAAAATGTCTGGATCGAAGAAGGAGGTTCACTGGTGGTCGCTGCCGAGCGTCGAGTCGTGATGGGACGCGGCGATGAATTCCAGCTTCGGATGGAATTGACGAACCAGCACGCCCTCGAAGGAGCCCGGCTGGAGTCGGTTGCCGCGTCCGCGGATGCCCTCCTCAAATTGAGTACGAGCCTGAAGCGAAAGGCAGGAGAAACCCGGCCGGAACTTTCTGCCGATCAGATCAAAGCGACTCTCACCGCTCTGCCCGCTCTCGTCGAGACTGCGGAGAAGACTCCATTGAAGACTCTGGTGACAGCTATCGTTCGCGATGTCCAGGCTCAAAATGACCGAGCCGGAGACCTTGAGAATCTCTCAAAGAAATTCGTCGGAAAGCCGGCTCCTGAGTTCATCCTCACCACGCTCCGTAAGAAAGCCGTCAGTTCAAAAACTCAGAACGGTCGAATCACCGTACTGCATTTCTGGAGCTACCAGGGAGAACCGCTGGAAGAGCCTTATGGCCAGGTTGGGTATCTCGACTTTCTGAAAAACAAACGAGGCAAACTAGGTGTTGACATCGTCGGCGTCGCCGTCAACAAAGATTTTGCGACGTCGGGAACGGCCGGCGCGGCAACGCGGTCAGTGCGGAAGCTTCGCGACTTTATGAACGTGAGCTATCCGATCGCGACCGACACCGGCATTCAGGTGAAGAAGTTTGGGGACCCCCGCGATCTGGGAGCAAAACTGCCGCTGTGGGTCGTCATCGGCTCCGATGGGCAAGTCGCCCACTACCACGTCGGGTTCTATTCGATCAAACCTGACGAGGGGCTGAAGTCACTGGACGAGGTCCTCATCAAACTGATCCGTGAGCAGCGGGCAGCTGCCGACAAGTAGTGCACTCGCCTATCGGCAGAAGATCCAGGACTTTGTCTTGCGATAGCAGTTTGCCGTACACGACTTCGTATCTTTCCACAAGTTGCTGCACCAGCTTTCGTTCGCCGCCGGTTTCGGGGCCTTCGGCGGCTGAATCTGAACGACCATCGATTTCGTGTAGAGTTTGTGTCGAGTGATACCCGTTACAAGGCTTGCCGGCGACACTTTCGAAGGGCGTTTGGCTTTCAGTATGCCGCAGTGCTGCAGCGCATCTGTAACGTACTCAGAACAGTGCAGCCCTTTGGCTCGTTCCCCGGTGAGGTGGTGCTGAATTCCATAAGGTCGCCCGAGCTGATCGTCGAGCCAGCTTTCCATTTTCTGACCACACTTCTCAGAAAGATCGCGTTTCGGCGAAAAGACGTGAATCTGCGTCAGCCCCTGGGAAGTCAGGTAATTCATCAGTGACTGGCAACGAGTCCCGTGCCCGTTCGCGCTGTCATAAACAAAGGGCCGACCGTTTCTCATCACGACAGCGGCCACATGGGTGTAGGGGCTCTTTGTGTAGATGCGAACCGCCAGGCAGTCTCCCTGAGTGAGCAGCAGCGAGCCAGTCTGCACGTCCTTTCGGATTCTGGTTTCCGCCTCGCCGAGTGACTGTACGCTGACCTTTTCTGCGGATGTCACAGGACTTGCGGACGCAACCGCTACAGCCAGAATGAGTGCCGACATGGCATGTCTCCTGATTCCGTGAGGCAATGGCGCTTTGAATGTACTCGGCCCGGATTACGACATCGAATTCGCGGTCGGGATTCCCGAGACCGTGCCAACGACGGAGATTTCCTGCGGATCCCTGAATCGCCGAGGAGCGACGCATTAGGCGTAAGTCTTTTTGGGTGAGCACTTTGCGATCAAAGAAAAGATATTTTCGATCTGCTCGATACCTACCCGTAGCAGGAATTGAGAACTCCGTCCGTAGCTTTTTGCCCCAAGGATGAAGAAGCCTGGTTCCGGGTTTGTCAGTGTTTCCGGCCCCGGACAGGTCTGGGTGAGGCAGTCGTTTGAGGACTCACCCAACAAAGCCGCTGCGAGCTTGATAGGCCCCTGAGTTGCGTAGCACTCATGAACCTGAAGCTCCTCATAGAGAGACCGGTCGGGCCGATAGCCAACCTGAGCGACGATCTCATCAACGCATAGCCTCTCATGGCGGCAGTCGCCGTTTACTTTTGTCTCAACGGTTACCCTGAAACCAGCCGCTGTTTTCTCAAGTGACTGCACAACGGAATCCGGGCTCCACTCCACCGCTCCCCCCTGCCCTGCCGCAAGTCCGTTAGCACGTCGCGTCAGCTCAGCCCGATCGGTGAGTTGATCGCCTAAGAGTTCTTCGATGGGCAATTTCCGACTCGACCGTGTCAACCAGACAGCGGTGGTTCCAGGCGACTCGTGGGCCAAGTCTGCGAGGGCAACGACCATTGTGGCTGCAGAATATCCACTGCCAACAACCAGCGTTCGTTTTCCTCGAAATCGCTCGCGGCTACTGCCCGCAACATCTGGAAGAGCCCAGATGAGCTGCTGCTGATTCTCTGTTTCGCCAGGGCACGGGATGCCTCCTGCTCCCAGCCAGTTATGATTCGGGTACGTTCCGGAACAATCCAGAACAAAGTCGCTTTCGATCAGCTCCTCACCCTTCTGCGATCGCACGAGAATGCGGAAGGGCGACTCCTGTCGTGAGGCTCCTGCCAGATCACCTTTCCAGCAGTCCGCTCGGCCAATTGCCGTGACTTCGGTGTTCTCACGCACGACTCCGACCAGCCGGGAATGCTGGCTCAGTGGGATGAGGTAATGCTCGGCAAATTCGGATCCGGTCAACAGTGCATTGTCGGCCGGGATTTTTGCGTAGCCGCTTTCCTCAAGAGCCACCCTGCCCCATGGCGAGATATTCATCGCAAACGGACTGAAGAGTCGCACGTGCCCCCAAGCTCTCACGTTGTCAGCGACGTGACCCCGTTCGAGGACCGAGACCTCGAATCCGTTTTGCGCGGCGAACAGAGCCGCCTCCAGTCCAATTGGGCCTGCCCCGATGATGGTGATCCGACTGCTCATCTGCGTCCTGCCTCCTCGAACGAAACGCTGCTACGAAAACGCCGTCGCGCTGCGATGGTAAAGTCGATTTGCAGGATTGAACGGTTCCATCGAGATCGATGGTTCACGGTTGAGCATCATCTCGCTGAGCAGCATGCCGGTGCCAGGCGAGTTCTGCAGTCCCGAACGAAAATGTCCGGCAGCCACAAAGAGATTCTCTGTGTCGGGAACCATCCCGATCACTGGCAGACCATCCTGCAGGCTGGGTCTGAGGCCGGACCAGCACCGCTCCAGTTCCGCATCAGCCAGTCCGGGCATCACACGAGCCGCAAGCTGAAGCAGTCCCTGAATGCCACTCGCGGTATTTCCTTTTGTGAATCCAACTCGTTCCTCAGTGGACCCGACAATGACCCGACCGTCGCAGCGAGGAACAAGGTAACGCGAACCAATTTCCAGAATATGCGTAAAAAGACCGGGCTGCGTTCTCAAGAGAGCGATCTGCCCGCGGACAGGTGCAATCGGCAGTGAGCACCCACAATTTTCGAGCAATGGTTTCGACCAGGCTCCGGCTGTAATCACGAATTGGCCAGCCGGAATGTGGCGACCGGGGGTCTTTGCCGCCACGACGCGGCCCTGTTCCGTATCCCAGCCAGTGATCGGAGTACCGTCGAGAAAGTTGACACCGGAGGCCAGGCATGCGGCGATGAGAGCTTTGAGGTGGCGAGGATTTCTGACTTGACACATCTCAGCCAGGAAACAGGCCGTTTGGAACTCGGAACCGAGACGAGGTTCAAGTGCCAGCAAATCCTTACCTGAGACACCTTGAGCTGCGACTCCTTCCTCGCCCTCCCAGAAACTGAGCTCGTCGCGAACATCTCCAGTGAGGGACAGCTGGAGGCCACCCGAATTGCAGTAGCCGTTGTCAATTCCTGTAACCTCGCGCAGGCGGTTCGTCCAGTCTGACCAGACAGAGCAACTGAGGGCTCGGAGAGAAGATTCACCGGGTGTCGCGTGCTCTGGATTCCCGGGGGGCAGCATTCCAGCACCGGCCCACGAAGCTTCCTGTCCGGGGTGGCTCTGATCGGCAATCGTTACCGACACTCCCTGCCGGGCCAGCTCCCAGGCCACGGAAAGACCGATGACTCCACCACCAGCAATTAAAACATCCGGCATGTCCGTGCCCGTCTCATCCACGTTCACAACTGATCCTCGCGGTGAAGATCAATGGTGACGGAGTATAGAGTCTTCTGCTGACAATGCCCTGTACGGCAAAAGAATCTCACTGCGGACGATCCACCGACAGTGCGAAGAGAAACGCGACCACTGCAGAGTGGCCGCGTTTTTGCTGAGGTTGGAGTCGATGCTATTTCTTGCCGGAAAGGCTTTGCAGATACCCGGTCCCCAGTGCCTTCAAATCAGCCGGCGGATAAACCGCTTTGACGGCAGCGGAAACACCGGCCCCCGACTGGAGCTGCAGGATGAACCGGCCGAAGCGAGAGGCTCCACCGGAATCAATCATGTACTTGACGAGGGTGTAGCCCACTGGACCAATATCGGACGGGCCGAACTGAGCACTCAGGAAGACGTCTTCCGGGCCGCCGATTCCTTTCAGAGCGTCCATCGCGTGACCGCCGAGACTGCTGATGTACTCGCTGTCACCTTCTGCCTTCGATGCCATCGCCAGACCTGTTCCGCGGACCAGCCACTGCGGCAGATTCGTTCCTGGTTTGCTCAGGTAGGCGCCGGTGATGTGGTCAATCAGGTTGACTTTCAATGCCGCCGATGAGGGAGTCGCGTCATCGCCCACATCTTCCAGGACCACATACGCGTCCTCGAAGCCCAAGGTAATCTGCGAGTGGCCATGAACATCACGAGCCGTGTCTCGATTGTGGATGACCTGATTGAATTCGGTGTACCCGAAGCGGTCTTTCATGACAAAGATCGTCAGGCGGCCTCGCCAGATCGGCTTCTGTTTTATGCCAAACAGTTTGCGAAGCTGCTCCGCATGAGCCTCAGCCCAGTCGCTGACCTGCTTGAGTCGGCCTTCGTCAGCATCTCCGTAAACCAGAAATTCAGGGCTGCTGACAAATCGGGGTCGGATTCGCGGATTCACCCGCTTCCAGGCGGCGGCGGTCCGTTCTTCTCGCAAAGTCCGCATTTCTTCTTCCGAAAGAGCCGCCAGTTTTTCCATCGCCAGCTCTTCTTCCGTCGGTACCAGACTCCGGAGTGTCGCCTTCGCGTCGTTGCCGTCGAATTTCGCTCCTTCTTCAA
>JACLAC010009053.1_pt1 | contig 13896 bp, 8 predicted proteins | sample 8027881 | NCBI WGS metagenome assembly JACLAC01 (sample SAMN15725517, study PRJNA655200) | protist metagenome | isolation source: fluorescence activated cell sorting (FACS) single amplified genomes of... | place: Spain: Blaines Bay Microbial Observatory, Mediterranean Sea | collected 2016-01-19 | reverse complement strand
CTAGATTAATTATTGCTGCTGGTGCCAGTCTTACAATAAAAAATCAAGATGGTTGCGCTGCGCAAGACGGAATTGAAGGGGATAAAGCTGGAGCTGGACCGGTTGACTATATACCAGCACTTACATCAGCTCATACTAAAGAAGAGATTGAGGAAGCATTGGAAGGGTTATTAAACCAAGAAACTGTTGATAAATCAGCATTGGTGATGGGTGGTATGCAAAAAAAACGCTCCGCCAAAGCACTGTGGACGCCAGAAATTGATGAAAATTTTAAAGTTGTTTGCAAAAAGTGTTAACAAAATGTGCAGTCCAAAGAATAAAATTAAAAAAAGATTAATCAAATACCTTTTGTAAAAGTGAAGGAAGTACATTTCCGTTAACTAAATTCAATTTTTTTTATCCTACCAAATGAGCTCCAAAAAAATGGTTGAAGAGATGTAATTATAGTACAGGTAAATACAAAATATTAATATTATAAAAGATATAAAAAAATGAGAAAGAATAAAAAAAATTAAAAGTTTTTGTTGATCTCCCTCGTTTCGTTCGATCGACCGACCTTCCACCATCATCATTCCCATTATTTCATTACTTTAAATTATTTGATTAAATAGCTTAGAAACAACGATTTCTGAAAGAACGAAAGGTCTCGTTGTCACAGGAAACTGTTACCATTGCTGCGTTGATCGATAATAAGTTGTTTCTTATTTGTTCAAATAATAACTTATAAATTCATAAATTCAGAAAATTAAGAAATTTAGGATAAACTCTAACTCTTTTTTAATTTTTCACGAGTCCGGTCATAGCTAAGCTACCAGCTACCTGGTATACCAGGTACGAGGTATACCTGGTATACCAGTATACCTGGTATACTGGTATACCCCTGGTATACCAGGTAGTCAAACCGATTAAAAAATATTTTTTTTCATATATTTTGTGTGTGACAATGATTGTGTCTAAAGCAGAATTTTCTGAATTTTCCGAATCTGCCCTCCATTTCATTTGAATCATCTTAGAAGTACCTATAAATTAGCTTTAAAAAGTTGGTCAAAATTGTAAAAAATTTTTGTACAAATTTTTCGGTTAAATATTAGTCGAACCTTAGAGATTTCATTCTAATTCCTATTTATCATATTTATAAATATATCCTATTTTTGTACAGATTAATGTCTCCAGTAAATATTTGACCATTTAAACATAAGTATACTAATACTGTAGTATAGGTTCCTATAAGAATATTCAAAATAATCCAAAGTTACTTCGACATACTACGAATTCAGAAACAATTGAAACAACCCCGGGTTTTTGGTTGTTTCAATTGTTTCTGAATTCGTAGTATTTAAACATTATACCGGTATAATCTGGTAACATTGAAACATCAAATATACTGCTGTAGTCGTGTAGTCATCGTCGGTCCTAATTCAACAATCAACAAACCTGTTATCTGTCTTTCCTTGGCGCCCCCCCTCTCCCCCTCTTTTTTTGTTGGAAACAACCGTGGTGGTGCACGCAGGAATTATTTCTCAAGATAGTTCTACATACCTCTCTCTCTTTCCTTGGTGGCAAACCTATTTTGTTTGAAACGTCCTTCTTGGTACACGCAAGAAATTATTCCTCAAGATAACAGTATCAACAATAATGAGTCAAGCAAGAATTGTACCTGAAATAAGTAATGGTAGAGTGCCAACTAGAAAAATATCCTACTTCGCCGAACCAGACAGAACTGTACCAAAGAAAATTTCCAATGAAAGTGGTGTATTACGTCAATTTGTATCAAATCGTGTGATCACCTCTAAATATACAACGTTAAATTTTTTACCTCGATTTTTATTAGAGCAGTTTCGTAAATTAGCAAATTTGTGGTTCTTATTTGTATCGATATTAGAATTAGTACCATCAATTGCAATATCAGAGCCCGGCACAGGTACTATTGGTGTATTGCTCTTCATGATTACGCTAGAAGCAATAGCACAACTATTAGAAGATGGTAAAAGAAAGAAAGCCGACCGTAAAGCAAACGGTAGTATTACACGTATTTATGATTCAGTTCAGTGTGAATTTGTTCAGACAACATGGAAAGATATTAAATGTGGTGATGTTGTTAAAGTATACAGTTACGAAACTTTTCCAGCAGATTTATTATGCCTTTGTAGCTCTGAAGGATTAGAATGTTACGTTGAAACAAAATCATTAGATGGCGAAACAAACTTGAAATTAAGAAGTGCGCCAAAAATAACATACGATATCTTTCGAAAATTAGCACGTGTACGTTCAAATAGTGCGGAATCATCACCTAGATCAGCTAATTCGGTTTCATCATTATCATCCTTCAGTCCAGGAACTACAGGAACCACACCCAGAAAATCAACATCATTAAGTAGTAATTTTGTATTTAATGTTGCCGATGATATGATCAGTAGTTTAATTGGTATGTGCTGCGATGCGCAAGATCCACGCGATCCATTGACATCGAATGCCATCGATACGTTTCAAGGGAAAATTATTTTATCACCAAAAATTGTTGAAACAATGACAAAGAAAAGTATTTATAATAGTAGAAGTGGTAGTAAAAGTGGTAATAATAATGAAACAACATTTCAAACAGAGTATCCAATAAATGAAAAGAATATATGCTTACGTGGGTGTACATTAAGAAACACAGATTTTATTTATGGTTTAGTTGTAAATACAGGCACCGATACCAAAATTATGAAATCGGCAACAGCAGCACCAGCTAAACAAAGTGACATGGATCGAAGTATAAATCGATTGCTCAGTATATTTTTAATATTATTAGTATTAACGTGCTGTGTCGGTACAATTATGAATTATGTCTGGGTTTTGGATAATATCTGGTGGGAAGAAGTCTTATTTGGTGGTGGTTTGGGTAAAGGGAATGGTACGGGGGCTACCTCCATTTTAGCAATCTTTGGTCAATTGTTTATCTCAATGGCGCAAATGATTCCGATCTCCTTGTACGTGACAATGAAAATGGCAAGAGTCTTCCAAACGTATTTCATGACAAATGATGAGAACATGGTTCATGTTATACCAAGTGAATATAGTACTGATGGTAAAGAGACGATTATTAAACCAAAAATTAGAACTGTTGACTTGAATGATGACATAGGTCAAATCTCTTATGTAAGTTCTTTTGTTTTGGAAATGAATGTGACATTGACAAACTATTAATTAATCACAACTGTTGTTTTTTTATTTTTGTATCCTTTTTATATGCATTACAATTACCGCAGATATTTAGTGATAAAACAGGCACGTTAACTCAAAATATAATGGAGTTTCGTAAGTGTAGCATCAATGGGGAATCTTACGGAAGTGGTACGACCATGATTGGCATCGCAGCATTAATAAAAGATGGTAAATTAGAAGAAGCTAAGAAATTAAAGAAAGAGTTAGATTTACAAATATTAAGAAAACACCCGCCATATTTTAATTTAATTGATGTAAGACAATGTACTTATTCTTATTAAAGTTATCGTGATAGTTACTAATCTTCCAACCATTTTTCATGTATGCATATTTTTTCATCTTTTAGGATCCTGACAACTCCATTGTTGAGGCATTAAATAAAGGTAAAAATGGGGGGGAGGCAACAGAGAGTGAAATTAAACAGTCTAAGATGATACAATTTTTTTTTAAACATTTATCTATATGCCATAATGTATCTGTTGAAAATGTTTATAGAGAGGGTAGTAATGGTAAAAGGATTAAGACCAACGAAACAAGATTATCAGCGTCGTCTCCCGATGAGCAAGCATTGGTTGCTGGTGCAAAAGCTATGGGGTATGATTTTCTTGGTGATTCGACAATAGGTGGGATGTTCCGTAGAGTTCGTGAAAGTAAAGCAAACTTGAATGGTGAAGAAAATAGTAGTGGTGGTGGTTGTAAGAATAATAGTAGTAATGAAGGTGGTAATGAAGATGGTCCTGAGACGAAATATACTTTGCTAGATTGTTTAGAATTTACGTCGAAAAGAAAAAGAATGACTGTAATCGTCTTAGAAAATGGACCAGAGATTGAAAAGGATCCCTCGATTGAACCAATTATACGTTTGTATTGTAAGGGTGCTGACAACGTAATTTTTGAAAGATTAAACTCCGCTGTCGATGCAAATATGTTAAAAAAAACCAATGAACATTTATCAATGTATGCAGAAGATGGTTTACGCACGTTAGCAGTTGCAACCAAGTTAATTAAAAAGGATGACTACAATACATGGAAATCCAAATACACAAATATCCTGTTGAATGAAGAAGAAGAAACAAAAAGAAAATTACAACTACCAAATGAAATTGATAACGTAATGGAATTAATTGAAAACGATTTAGAATTAATCGGTGCAACAGCCATTGAAGATAAATTACAAAATGGTGTACCTGACGCAGTCGCTGACTTAGCAAAAGCTGGGATAAAAGTATGGGTGTTAACAGGTAATGCGATCTTTCATTCTCTTTTCGCTTTTTATAAATGTACTTTACTAAGAATTGAATTCCTTGTTTTGTTTTGTTTTATTGAAACAGGTGATAAACAAGAAACAGCAATAAATATTGGTTTTGCCACACAATTGTTAAGAAGGGATATGGATCGTACAATCATCAATGGATTAAAATTGGTAGACGATAATGATAGAAAGAATGGACATAATAGTGGTGGTAGTGCAGACACAATATTAAAATCATCAGAACAGTTAGTAAGTGAAATCCAAGTTGCATTAAGTAAATTAGAAGATAAAAAGAACAGAAAAAATGTAGATGTTCCTGTACAAGCATTGATTATTGATGGCAAAGCATTAGATATTGTATTCAGTATATCACCGAAGAGTAAACAAGTACAACAACTGCTATTACGATTTGTTAGACAATGTGGTGCAGTGGTTGCCTGTCGTGTTAGTCCTTTACAAAAAGCTCAAATGGTCAATTTAATTAAAAAAAACGAACCCGGCGTCAAAACTTTATCAATTGGTGACGGGGCGAATGATGTACCAATGATACAAAATGCTCATGTTGGTGTTGGTATAAGCGGACAAGAAGGTATGCAAGCTGTGAATGCATCGGATTATGCAATTGGGCAATTTCGCTTTTTAACCAGATTATTAATTGTACATGGTCGTTGGAATTATAGAAGAATGTCAGTACTAGTTAGTTACATGTTTTATAAAAATATTGTGCTATGTATGGTATGTTTGCAAGTTAATATATTTTGAAAATATCTTCTGTTTTGATAATCTGTTTTGAAAATATATGACTAATTCTTACTGAGAACATTTCCCCTTTTTTACTATTGACAGGTACCTTGGTTCTATTTTTTATTTATACATTTTTCATCAACTGAGGGTGGTAGTAGATTAATGCTTGGTAGGACCATTTTTAATGTCACCTATACAGGCGTGCCTATTTTATTAATTGGTACATATGATCGTGATTTAAGGTAAAAATGATTTTTTTTTTGAAAGAAACTTTGTAAAAAGCAGAAGAAAACTAACTATTTTTTCTCCCGACTTCTATTGAAAAGTCAATTTATGGCACAAAGATACGCGAGATTATATCGTGATGGTCCAAAAGGAGTGTTGTTCAATACACCTGTGATGATTAAATGGATATTATTAGCCTTGTATCATAGTGCCGTTATTGTCATCATCTGCATATACGTTGTACCAATTGGTGGATTGCCCATTGACATGGGATTAGCCGAGTTTGGTTGGTATTCCATGTTTTTTACCATTTACATCTGTAATATCAAACTAGTGCATGCAGTTGATATGTTTTTTTGGTGGATCTCTTGGGGTATGATCTTTTTCAGTGTCTTATGTTTTCCATTAATGTACCTTGTATTTGGTCATGGTGCAAATATGGTAGGTACAGAAGATGCTCCATTTCCTTTAGCGGCAATAGAAAATAACAATTTTTGGATTGGAATTTTGTTAATAACATCCTTATCCTCCTTGCCAGAATTATTAATGAATTATCATAACCGGCGTTATCATACATCTTTTCATGATTTAGCACAAGAAGTGGAACAAATTCCATGGTATCGTAAGCAATCATTGTTAGCTGGTAATGATAGAGATTTACAACCAATTCATCCAAAATTAGATGAATTAGATGAAAAATTATGGATGCAAGAAACGAAAGGTATTGGTACCAGTGAAGATGACCATGGCACAGGGACAGATTTTTCGATGGATAACCATACTAGTTTAGCACATGGGGCAACATTTAGAAACAAACAAAGCATGTTCGGTAAAGTACCGCATCCAATGTAGCACCGGACGTTGCCAGATTTGATGGTGTTTGGTTTTCAATACAAAGGAGAAAATTCTAAATTACACACTTTATGGTACTAGCACCAGTACCTTTCTCAAGAAGCACATTTATTTTCACAAATCAAAATTACGTTTAATTCTCCTTTTCTTCTTCTTCATCATCCCCGCCACTCCTTCCCCATTTAATTGTTCTTTTTTCAATTTTTTTTTAAATCTTGGATCCTCTCTTGGATTAATTTTTTGAAATCTTTTCGATCTTTTTATACCGAGTCTCACATCACTAATCGCTTTTGTCAAGGATGTTTTTGGATCGCTGCTGTCTTGTCCAATTTCCCATGCAAACATACCAGCAATTTTTTTTTTAATGCATACTTTAAACTTCTTTTGTACAGTTAAAATATTATTAAAACCTATTTTATTCACACCTGAACCGAGATAATCAGATGTCGGATTTATATCCGCCCCAACTTTATTGACTAAATCTTGATAGGTTAACACCATTCCAGGATTACTAATGCCACGCCCATAAAAGGGTACACCTAGGACAATTTTAGAGGCCGGGCATTTCGATGCGATTAAACGTTCTATATCTTGTATAGATGTTTGATAGGTTGAATGTGTTTCACCTCCACCGCCTTGACTATCATAACTCATCAAATGAACACGATTCACTGATTGATAAGCCAATGCACCAAGATCTTGCCATGCGTGCACAGTAGCGGTTACTAAAAACTGGTGCTTATCATGTAGCAAAAGCTTGGCATCTTGTAACAGTAGTTGATACTGGTGCAATTCTTTTCTTGTCGATGGTACTTCCCAATCAAAATCAACGCCATTTAAATTTTTATCTTTTAATATTTGTAATAGACTGTTTAAAAAGAATGTGCGTTTCTCTTTTGTTGATGTAATAGTAGAAAAATGTCCACTTCTACCAGCACCACCAACACATAAGAGAAGATTTATTCCATTGGAATTTGGTAGTAAATGCGATGATCCAATTGATCTCTTTTTTGCCTCTTGTGCCTTTGTTAACGCTGAAGCTGGTCCATCGTCATCAATAGGAAAATAGGATTTAATCGTACCGTCAGCTAAAGGTTCCACTGAAAAAAGTATTAAATCAGTCAAATGTTGGGCATAAAAATTCCAGTCTATACCTGTACGATATTCTGGGACGTATCCTGTTACCACCATATGTTTGTATGCTGTAGCTGCTTCTGTGCTAGGTATAATAAGCCCTGCAGCAACTACAAACATAATTGTAACCATTATTGTTAACATTTTGTTTTTGGAAATAAAAAACTTTCCTTACCAGTCTATTTACGGTTTTCAGCAAAAAACAATACCACAAGGTAACGCCCACCAACATTAAATCCAGATAAACTTTCTTGCGCATTTTTAGCGTCAAATATGTCATCGTAAACTACAAAAGCTGTACCACGTGTATTATGCTCGTTGCCTAATCTTATTTGACGAATACTACCGTATTTTCCAAAAATTGAATACATATCATCTGTCTCAATCTTGTATGGTAAATTCTTCACATACAGAATTTTAGACACTTCTTTTCGTAAGGCCATCGTATGAAAGAAAACAAGTGTTCAACGGACAATCTCAATAATGGCCTCAATAATTGCCACGTGTCAGTGTTGAAGGGCTTCGAGTGGATTCCAGTGGATGATGGGAGCGTCGCTGAAACAAATAGGACATTTGGCGCACAAAACCGGATTGTATCTTTTTTGTTTTCTAAGAAAAGACACGCATCTCAGCTTCTGAATCCGACGTTTTCGGGGTAAATCTGAATTTTCCACTGTGGAAAAACAAAATAGATTTTTCGATCAACTGTGAACTGTGATTCACTCAAAAAAAAGCAGGTGGATTAAAAAGACCATCAATCGTAGGAGAAATAAAGTAAAGAAAACAATACAATAAGAAAATAGAGTACCGTAGGAACCTACAGCATTTTCTATCAGTTCAGGTACATCACGTCCTAACTGATTCATTCATAGGAACTATTCAAAGAGGTATGATATGTTATTACATCATGAAAACATGAAAACATGAAAACATGAAAACAAGCAGAGGTGGAGTCTATTTAAGTCTATATATAATATATCTCCAAAATGTGGTGAGTGTCAGTATATCCGGTGCACAAATTCGTTTTGGGTGCTCTACAAAGACCTTCCACTTCCACAGTGATGGTCTTCTATGCAATCGTGAACTTCGTCTATGATGCGATCACAGCGCTGCATGTCATGCTGGTAGCAATGTGGCGGGTCTTTTTTTTTAATACACGTATGTTGTACTCATCTGAAACGGTGATGATGGCAACACCAGTATTATTTGCAATGTTAATAGCTTGGAGAATATATGGTCCAAATGAACAAACTGAAAGTATAGCGATGCAAGGTTATAATAAAAATGAACCTCACACACTGGTAGATGAAACAACGTATGCTGGTGGGGGTAACTATACAACTCGGAAAAATTCTTCTGCCACTTCTGCAGCCGATAAAAAGAACAACTGATGGTGGTTTCTTTATTTTGTTACAAGTAGATAAGACGGGCAATGGAAAATGTATCGAGATAGGAGAGATGTGAACAATAGTATTCAAAACCTGATTCCAAATGATGTACAAATATTACAGCATACGTTTCTTAATCAAATTAAGTGTTAAACTATTATATTCTGCTTTTTGTATTTTTATTTCATTGTTCCCGAGTTCCTGCGTTGTGTTTACTACTATACTGGTGTATTGAAACAACAAACATCACAAAATCATAAATGTCACAACATATTATGATTATGATTGATAGAAAACTACTTTTTACCTCTTTTTCCACTGTCGGTTTTTTCTTCTACAGCGGGCGATGCTCTGAACATGAATTCTGCTAAATAATCAACGGGGTCATCTGGCATAACTTTACATGTTTCAATTAAACCTTCGGTTAATGTTGGTATAACATGTTTCATTAAATAAGCTCTTAACGGAGCCGATCTTGCTTCCAACAATTCATCCTCTTGTGCTTTGATTTCGTTTAATCTTCTTCGTTGTTCTTCATTTCTGGCATTTCTTTCCTTTTCCTCTTGCTCCTTTTGCAACGCTTCTGCTTTACTGGCTTCCTCCGCACTACGTTTCGATTCTTCCAATGCTTTACGCAATGATTCTGCTTCTTCTTCTGGTGTTGGATGGTAATTAAATGGTTTACTGCCACCACTTTCAACACTCATACAGGTTTCATTGATTAATATTGTCATGTTTGATTCATTGGATGATTCTGAATTTACGTTATGTAATATCGTATCTACACGTAGTACACTTTCAAAAAAGGATGCGACTGATCTTTCGTTATCATCCGCGTTTCTTTCGCGATATTTATTTAAACGAGCTGTAAATTCTTCTTCTTTCATTTCTTTTTCCATGGCACATTCAGTTAACCATTCGTCTTCTCCATTGAGTAAAACAACACCAGTTGGTTTATATGCACCAGTTTCTTCTGGTTCTGGCAATGGCCCATCAGCATCACCAGTATCATCAGCATCACCTTCTTCCAATACACCTTCTGCCCATAAACCAGTTGCTTCACGCCATGTGCTCGGATAATTTTGTAAAACCCATCCTTGATTCTTACATGTACATGAACTTAATTCTTTCTTCATGATTCGACACATTAGTGTATCGGGAATAGATGATATATCACCAACGTTACCATTTTCATCCAATGAAACACCGGCGGCATTAATTTCTTCGCGTAGTTCATTGGCAGCAATTTCATCCTCAGTAGGTTCAACTTCAACCGGTTCTTCCTCATCACCTTCTTCTTTTGTTTCATCTTTGCCTTCTACTATTGGTTTCGGTGCTATGTACAATGCATTAGTAACCGCTGTTGTTGGTGTAACAAGTGGCAAATAATAATTTTCTATACGAAAGAAGAAGAAGAAGAAGAAAAAGAAGAAGAGCAGGAGGATTGTTAAAAACAAAACAAGTATCAAACGATTGAAAGCAAAAGTATACAACTTACCTGCTAATTTAGTTGCTAATACGTCGGTTGTGTTACAACATGGCGGCCCATTGAGAACTAATCGGACCGGTCTTAAATCTCTCGCTTTTTTGAATTCATTAATAACATTTTCTGCATTGACAATAAAACCTTCTTCGCACACCCATTCAATACCAATTGTACTCGATGTTGTTGTTTCTGCGTCAAAATAGACGTGCATGTTCAAGGCACCAATATCTGGATCAGATAACATTAATTCTTGCGTTTCTTCTCTTGTTAAGTCAATTGTTTTACCATTACCAATACCGGTACTTATTTTTGTAACTACTTCGCGTAATGTACTTCTGGCTTTATCAACAGCAACAATGTATTTCGTATCCGGTGGTGATTCAATAATGCTCGCCACAACTCTGGCCATATCTGCCACATGAATCATTGGTAATATATTAGATCCACCACGTGTACTGTGAACAATTGGTAAACTTCCTTCACATAACCAACCTTGACGAAATAATGCATGCAAAATATTTTCCCCTGCACCATATAATAAACCAGGTGATACAACAAATGTTTGTAAATTTTCGCGTGCAAGAGCCATTGTTTGTGATTCCAGCGTTTTTAATTCGCTGGAAGAGGCTGCCGGTTTTCTTTTTGTGTAGTTTTCTTCTTTTAAGCCAGTTTCAGCTGTTTCTCCTGAAATTTTTGTTCTTGCCCACGTCATCACAGATGATACTAAAATAAATTGTTTCGTACCGTCATAACCACCGCGTTTTAGTAGACGAAGAGCAGCACGTGCATGATCCAATGCCCCTGCTTCAGCAGCTGAAAAAATAATAGTATCAGAGGACATAATTAAACTATTTACTTTTTCCAAGTCTGTAACGCTTGCCATTTCAGTAAGTGCTGCATTACCGTTATTCAGTGTTGATGTCTCAGAAACATGCCCTTCAAAGTAACTACCTACAATTTCATGTTCGCGTTCAGTGAACACTTTCGACATAGCAGAGCCCACGTAACCAGGGACATTGTGGATGTACACACGAACCATCTTGTGATGCTTTCAGTAGCGTGCAATAGGTTGATCTCAATCAAACAGTGATGTTATTATTAACAATCCGAGAGAAAAACGGCACGAATCTTATTCCCGCCAAGAGTCGAATTTGAGCGAGTCTATATATACCGAAATAGAAAAACGGCACGAAAAGAAAACTCTCTTTCATCATTCATTCATATACGCGCGTAAACATGAATAATTTATTGTACGATACATACCATCTAGTCACATGTAATGAATGAATGCTACGCGTATCATTGCAAAGATAATACAGAGTGTAGAGACAGACCTACAGTATCATCTGACAGATCATCAGGGGTTCAAAATTATCTATATGAATCCTCACGCACACTTTTTTCCCATATTAATTTTTTTGTGGGAAAAGAGTGTATGTTTAATTAAGCCTTCAAGCAAGCATAGGAACCTATATCTCGATCGATCTGATACACCAATAAATAAATATGGTCCGTAACCTCACACACTAGTTCCTATAACAAAAAAACATCGGGAGTGAGTGAGTGACCTTTCAAAAGCACACGGGAGTGGAAGGGCCGCTTCGGCCAATCGGAGTACTTAACCGTACTATCTTTGACACTCTCCTCCTACAGTCGGAGTACTTAATCGTACTCGTCGTCTTGCTTCACTTACTGCGCAGTAGGAACTACCGGTAAGTGGACCCTCTTTTTTTCGTCTTTTTCTACGTAGGACCTACGATTCAATACGAGGTATTCTCTTAGTCTTTCTTTGAATTTCTAGGAATTTGATCTTTCCGCTTCGGTCAGTCGGAGTACTTAATCGTACTATCTTTGACACTCCTCTCCACTTCTTCCACTTCTTTGAACTTCTTCCACTTTTCTTTCCACTTCTTCCAACATCACCCTCCCATTTCAGCCATCATCCATTAAAAAAAGGGTCATTTCTTGAAAATTCCCCTCACTCAGCGATTATGTCAAATGCTTGGAACTCAGGTGCACCGCACACTGTGAAAAGGGGCGCGGCAACGAAGGCGCCCAAGTCGGCGCCATCATCGAACACGAATGGGAGTAGCAACACAAGTAAATCACAGAAAGATGTATCAAAACAAACAAAGTCACGTGTTGACGGTAATCATTCTACAGATAGCAGTGGTGCAACAAATGCTAGTGGTATTACATCAGCAGCAGCGTTAGCAACCGCACCGAATAAGAAACCCATTTCATTTGCAGCAATGGTTGGTAGTGGCTTACCTTCTTTTAAGCCACCCCAACGTACTGCTTCAGCACCACCAGAACTTGATAATAAAAGGCAACAAACAAAAGCAAAACGTACAAGTGGTCTGAAACCTACAGATCCAGCTGCCACTCAACAGCAACAACAGCAACAACAGCAACAACAGCAACAACAGCAACAACAGCAATCAAAATCAAAATCAAAACAAAAAGCAAGGCAGCAGCAGGAGGTACAGGAACAGGAACAGGAAGGAAGCAATCAATCTCAAACAACAACACAGCAGGGAAATGGTAATCAGAATGATGCGACTAAGAATGGTGGTAAACAATCAAAGTCACAATTTCAAACAAATAAAAAATCATACAATAATAACATCAGAAATAGTAACAACAATCATCACAATAATCGCAACAATAACCGAAACAATCATAACCATCATAAGAGTAGCAGTAACAGAAATAAACATAAGAACAACGGTGTTTATCAAGATTATCAAGGTGGGAACAATGGTATGTTCAATGGTAATTTTTATAGTCAATATCCTCAACAATACATGCAAAGTATGCCAGGTATGCCAGGTATGCCAGGGATGCCAGGGATGCCAGGGATGCCAGGGATGCCAGGGATGCCAGGGATGCAAAGTGCGGCATATGGGTACATGATGCAAAATGGGCAAATGTATCCACAAATGAATCAAAATATGATAAGAGGTCCACAACAGTTGGCACCACATAATAATGTAATAATAAATAACAACAACAATAAAAACAATCGTGGTGGTAATGGTGGTTATCGCAATAAACAAAATAATTACCGTGGGCCTGGTGGAAATAATAATATTACTTCAAAACCATCTGTACCCATTTTTACAACAACAGGCACTATAATAAAAAATGGTGGTTTAAGCCGTAATGCAAAAGAATTTGTACCATCCTGGCTCGAGGAAGAGGGAAAAGTTGTAGAAGTAAAGAAAGAAGGATCTGTTCAATCTACTGGAAAAGAACAACTGGCAACGAGCGAATCGGCAACGAGCGAATCGGTAACGAGCGAATCGACAACGAGCGAATCGGCAAAGAAAGATGTTAGTGAACCAGGAGCAGAATGGCGTGAAATGATTCGTCAAAAAATGGAAGCTGATAATGCTGAAAAAGCTGTTGCTACAACTCCAGCAGTAGTAACGAAACCAACATTACTAGCCCCCCCATTCACTACTAACAAAGAAGTCATACCAACACCTCCCAATCCAGCGCCAGTAACGAACCCAACATTATTAGCCCCCCCATTGAATACTAACAAAGAAGTAACACCAACACCTCCCAATCCAGCACCAGTTGCAACAAAACCAAGATCATTG
>JACLAC010006151.1_pt1 | contig 13896 bp, 14 predicted proteins | sample 8027881 | NCBI WGS metagenome assembly JACLAC01 (sample SAMN15725517, study PRJNA655200) | protist metagenome | isolation source: fluorescence activated cell sorting (FACS) single amplified genomes of... | place: Spain: Blaines Bay Microbial Observatory, Mediterranean Sea | collected 2016-01-19 | reverse complement strand
TTGTTTTTTGATTTCTGCTGCGATTTTTGCTGATACCTGGCTGCTTTTTTATTCGGCTTTGCGAGTGACAGGTTGATTGCTTGTCGCAATTTGGCAGCGTTGCGATTTCTCAGCTGTTGTAATAAAACAACTTTTCGCTAATCTCTCATTGCTGATAGCTTAGCATGGAGAAGGCTGACCGGAAGGTATTGAAGCAACGGCTCCGAAGTCAGCAAATTGTCATTGAGTACATGACGTGCGAGGGAAAAAGAACAGAAGGTGATGAAAACGAAAACTTTCATCAATTTCATTTTCACTTTTCTATTCTATTAGAATTTCTTTTTTGTGAAGACTGATGAACCAATTAATTTGGTTGATTCTAGCATTTGATCGTAAATTTTATAGAACCACTAAACGGTTTTGGAGACTCAAATATTGCTCAGGTTTAAACAAATATTATGAATATCCGTCTATACAGTGTATAGTATACACAGGGGATCCGTTATTACGAGTAAAAACTAAAATATTATCTAAATTCATGCTAGATACATGTTAATGTTACACAGCAAGCATGATTTTGCTAGAATCAGGAAGCGGTAGTATTGAATGGGAAAATGATCAAATAACGTATGATATGAATCTATCGTTTTTTGTCATGCTCAAATGTTACATAGGAGCCAAATCCTCTGACGTTTGAAGGATTTTGCATGATCAGTCTTCGTTATGAACAAATCTGGAATATAAGAAATTACCGAATGGTTAAACCGTTTATTTTAAATAGTAGTACTGGCCCAGTTCTCCTTTAGGGTGAGGGAAAGCATTTGAAAGATATATTTTTCACGTGATAACATATGCATATATTTTTGAAATGCCCAAAATTCGAGCACTTTTAGTTTCTCTCTCTTTTATTGTTCAAATTCTCATCACGTGTTATGTTTTTTAAATGCCTGATTTGCATTTGTTCGATTATTTTGAAATGCCCAACTTTCGATTCATTCTTATCCCCCCGTATATATGATATAATATATCCCTCACCCTAAAGGAGAACTGGGCCATACCACTGCCAAAAGTGAAATTGAAGCTTAGAAAAATCTGCAATTAAGTCGACAGTTTACATAATCAATGATGCTAAACAAAAGCGTTATGATTTCCGTAGTTGAAACTTTAGTACAGAATCAGAACAAGCAGTCTGCTTGAAGCAGAAATATGAAAAATTGCATTCAAGACGAAAAGTGATGATCCTGCTTGTTGCCATTTTTGAAGTCATTTATTTACTAAAAGATTTTCAGAAAACTTTAGATAAAAAATGATATGTTGATAGTAGTGAAAAATATTATTATATAGCTAATACCAGAATATATACAGCTGATATATTAGATTTTATGAACGTTTAATAAACTTTTTTTCTACGTTATGATACGCTTTTTATGCATTTGCACCAGCTGGTACCATCAACTTACAGTAGTACCAAGTACAGTCTTATTTAATGGGGCCACGAATAATTCTGATTGCATCAAACGATATGATCAAGTGAATGTAATTTTAAACTCAAAATTGGATCAATGCCCGGATGTGTAATTTATTTCTTAGTACAGTGAAATTCGTATTTCTGTTTTCACTCGAATTTTAATCATTCTAATATTTTAATTGACGATCGGATCTGGTGACGAAAAATTCTCCGAAATCCTTCTAAAGGTATCCCATCCCAATAATGATTCGGAATTAATCATAAGAGTATAACCACGTGAGTACGACCAGGTGACTGGTTTAAAGCATATTATGCCGGGCTGGTTACATTGGACGTATTTATACAGCGCCTTCCGTTTTGAGCGCGAATGCACTTGGCCGCAACCACAGTTATCAAAACGTGTTTTCCCCTAGGCCTCTTGCATAATTTGAGATGCCTTATTCTCACCTGGATCTTGTCTGGTAAATTGGTGGTGTAGTAAAGTGAACTTGATGGTACCACACTCCATTAAGCTCCACCAGGTTTGGTGACGTCGCATTATTAAAGAGTCAAGCATGAATAAACACAGTTATATCACCATTATGTATCAAAACCAAAACCTTATTACAAATGTTAATCGGGGATTACACATTATCATTCAAAATTAAAAAGTTCAAATGCAAATCATTTATTAATTCTGGATCTCTATTGGATGCCAACTTAATTCTTATTTTTGATACCTCAATTTTTGAAATACTGGTACTCTGAAGTTCAGTCTGAACGATAAAACATTGAATATCGGAGAAACATCTGAAATTCTATTTCTGTGTCCACAGAATTTGAGAAGATTTCGACCGAAACGATTGACCGGAAATCGTTCAAACTCACTTACAATACAAAAAGTTCGGACATCGGTCAAAGCAAATTCATTCAGTGACAGTAGAACTCATATGTTCCAATTTTATTAGAAACCTCTTTTTTGCCCTACAAATAAAAGAGTATAGTATCGAAAAAAGACTTAATTTGTTTTTGCATCACACGGAACCTGTTATGCAAAGTTTACGTTTTTTTCGAAATCGTCAGATTTTGTATTATTTCTCGCCAGAACTACTTTGACATTAAAAAGGAAATGTCAAAAACTGCATTTTTGTCAAGTTGCGAAATAAAATGAAGATTTAAAATTCATATTAAATGGTAATAAATTCTACACAGTAAAACCACCATAAATTCTTGATGTCTTTTTTCCGTTTGAAGTAGATACTGCCTTTAAAATACATTAAAGTAATGCATTAAAGTAAAATATTCCGGTGCAAAGGTCAATTGGCGTCCAAGTTCCTTCTGAGAACAACTGGTGATAAAATACAGCAGCGCCACACTTCCATGGCATTTATGTTCTGACAAAGGAACTTTAATAAACGAATATGGGTAAAGGACCGCTGAATAGAGAAATTACAAAAAAATCATATTTCAAAATTTTCACCATGAAAATGAACCAAAGTTTTTACAGTTTATAGTTTTCGATATTCTTCTGAAAGTTACCGATAGTAAGATATTCCGCATCTGTGGTGGGATTCTTCTACTTGGATTGATTGTTGCTCCATGGGCATGGGTTGGTGTTTTATTAAATGAAGATAAAGCGGAAACAGAAATTGAAAGTGGTTCCGAAATTGACAAGGTTTTGTTCAACAATAAGTTTTTTGAATAATTTCAATTTCACTCTTTTTGCGAATGAAAAAAAACTTCCGACAAACATTGAAACTTCAAAACCTTAATTAGAACATTGATTTGACTTGCAAAGATGTCGAATACAAAACACAATGCATGACTGATGAAGAATGCCTCCTAGCAGCAAAGTAAGAATTTTTCTGGTTACATTAATGTTGGTGACGAATTTCGGAGACCAAATGTGTTGGTGACAACTTTAGGATATTGGTGACAGTTTTGGTCATTTCGTCACCAAGTTGGTGACACCAACATCCACCACCAACATCGAATTTCAGTCACCTACATCTACATATCGTCAACAACTATAAGTCACTAACATCACTGTCACCATTTTCCTTACTTAAGATAAAAACCATTAAACTTTAGAAATATAATGGATGTTTGTCAAGCAATGGATACCCACAATGATTTACCCTATACATATGTAAAGTATCAAGACGGGGATGCTCCAACTGAAAAAAATATTGGAGTGCACATGGATCAAAGTCATAATGATCTCTACAGCGATGAAATCCTTGGCAAAACTCGAAATGATTCGCATACAAGTAATATCAAATAAGTTTTCTGATAATTTATAAAAGTTTAAGCAATTCCATTGATGAAAGAAGGCCGATTGTATGGTCAATTTTGGTCTGTTTATGTTTCATGCAAAACGAATTTCAAAGATGCAGTTGATTGGGGGCTCCAACAGTTAGATATTACGCGAGAATATGTTGATATGTATCCCGAATTTGAACTTGTAAATGATCCATGGAGTGCAAAAAAAGCAATGAATAATGGTAAAATAGCTTCTACAATGGGTTTGGAAGGTGGTCATATGATTGGATCTCGTTTGGCTATTTTGAGACAACTTTTCAATTTGGGTATTCGGTATATGACTCTTACCCATAATTGCAATACACCATGGGCTGACAACAATATTGCCGATGTCAATGAAACACATGTTCGCAGTAATGGATTGTCAGATTTTGGGAAAGATGTAATCCTCGAAATGAACAGACTTGGAATGTTTGTCGATTTGAGTCACGTGTCAAAAGCAACCATGAATGATGCTCTTGATGTATCAGAGGCACCAGTGATGTTTAGTCACTCTTCTGCTCGAGCCCTTGCAAGTCATCAGCGAAATGTTGAAGACGATGTTATTAAGAGAGTGAAAGAGAATAAAGGCATAATCTGCATAGGAAGCGATTTAAATTTATTCGACTTTGTTTAAATTTCATTAAACTAGTCATAAAATATTTTAAAGCTCTTTAAAGTTTGGTACTCTGGATTCGTTGTAGATGGATTCGACTCATCCGACCCATCAACCAATCCCAACATTACCCATATTGGTAAATTCTTTTTATTATACGAAAAATATAAAAATTTTTTAGCGGACCATTTTGATCATATCAAGAATTTAATTGGTGCTGAACATTTGTGCATGGGCGCCGATTACAATGGTGTCGGCAATGTACCAAATGGTATGGAAGATGTTTCAAGATACCCATATTTGATTGCAGAACTTCTCAAACGTGGATGGACTCAAGATGAAGTTCAAGGTCAGTTAATGCATAATTCTGAGTCAAAATTTATGATGAACTTGACTGCCAATTTTTTGTTTAGGAGTATTACAAGAAAATGTTCTTCGAACTTGGGCAGCAGTCGAAGAAACTGCTGAAAGACTTCAAAAGAGCAATCCCAGAGGAAATGGCCGTTTCATTCCTGATGAAGATTTCATGGAAGAAGAAAAATCATGTAAAGAATTATATCCATGGTTATAGATTAAAATAATCAGTTCCATTACCAATGAATTCAATTATTAAAATGAACTTTAACTTCATCACTGCTTTTAAATACCTTCTAACCAGTATCGTTTAGGGCCTTGATCAAGTGATTTCAGAGTTGATTTTCGACTTGTGGTGCAATTTGTTTTATTACTTATGTATATGATATGCAGCATATGATATATGAAAAAGAGCTTACGGTACTATTTTTGGAGTTGAAATACCTTTTGATATCTACAGATTGAACAGAAGGTGTCATTTTTCGACAGATTATTGAATTTTAAAGCGGTCAATCGGATTTGGATATGTACACATTTATGTTAATATCTTTTTAATCCTTCAACTTTTGGTTTTTAGGCTCGTTTAATTTTTAATGAAATGTGTTTCTCTTTATACTCAAAACAATTTCATTTTAAAAGCTGATTGTCTCAAAGGGATTTATGTACAGAGAGATTCATTTCTTCACTTTACATGTACTTCAGTAAAAAAGTGAAATCATGGAAATGGATACCATGAATATATATGACAGGTAATCTTTTTATTGTATTGAACAGACTGCGTAATATGCAGCGGAAATAAGCGTATTTTCCTGTATGACATACTGTATACTGTATAACGGTAACATACTAAATAGATTTTTTACCAAAGAAAAAATTAATTAATATCATTTGACCTAAGACGATGAATAACCCCAATAATCGAGTTAATGGGTTTATCATGAATTTCAATTTCATTTTTGTAGCAAGATCAAATATTCAATTAGTCAGAATAAAGTCCGGTCTTGGTATATAAAGAGCAAAAATAAATCGGTTCAAAAATCCGCAAAATCAAATACTGATTAACTTTCTTAGATGGGTTAAGCTGGATTAGTTTGAACAAAGTATTCTAAAAGTATAACCAACTTTATCAAATCATGCTGTCGTACAATAATATTAAGAAGGAAAAACTTGACTTTACTGTTCTAAGGTGAGTCTGACCACAAAAAAATCTTAGACGAGTTTAAGTTATAATGGTTAGAAAATAGCGAGACAGAGATAACGATATAGACTATACCCGGTATATTATAGTCTATACGGTATAGTATACCGAGTATACATCCCTTTAATTATTATAAACCATCTAATTACTATAAACCATCTAATTATTATAAACCATCTAAACTGAAAACCCTCTTAGTTTCTTTATAGATGGTTAAAATATATAACTAGCAATATAGGAATCGGTCATGAAATGAAAAAAATCTTAGCTTACTTTACCATCACAGAATGATTAGGTCCGACAGTAATAATGAAAATAAATAGATTTGGGCATGGGTAGCGAATCGTCTTAAAGGACGTTCAAGAAATGTCCGGTCAGTTTTAGGGAAAAAAATTCCCGAAATGCATCTGAAAAAAGGCATCGATATGCTTTCGGTCACTGATACAATCGGTATATAAAAATCAATTTTCAAATCACTTATGAATGGTTTATTTGAGAGATATTGATTGAACTTGGTTGCTCCAATGTCAAATTTAAGATAAATGTTTCATGATGAGACTATCGTTTTATTGAATCTAAAATCCGACTAAACATCGACAAATATCGACATGGCCACTTTTACTGACTTTGGAGGATTTTGTTCATAACTGTTTATACCTGGTTATTTATGAAATATCAGTTATTCGAGGAATCTCAATTCTTAATATGGATGTCACTTAGAATTCTAGCCGACTCGGTACTCCCTAAAGTGCCCAGCGGTTTTTCAACGAGTACCAGTTAATGATACTGGAGTTGAAATTGCATTTTCGTTCAAATTGACCGATTTAGATGTTGATTTGAACTTATTTGGCCCTTGGACGGTCTGGAGTCGGACCTGATGTTCTAGACTGAGATGAACCGACATGAACTTCTGAATGGAGTGGAAGCATGTACGTATGGCGAGGTCACTTTTTGATAAAGGGGACAGGTCCGTTTAATAGCAACAATTGAAATATAAAAGAGCTTTTACAATTGATTTGTTTCTTTTGGGACTAGAAGTAGATTACTCTAATAGCCCAATAAAGCCACAATTTAATCAGCCGGGGTCACTGCTATAGCGGTCGGTATATTTGTACTTTGAATTTACAGTATATACACGATCGATTAAATACGAGGAATTCCATGTAAAATGGTAAAGTTTCTATAAGTTACTTATTCTGTATAAATAATCGGATAAAAGAAAGGTTAGTCTCGTCATAATTGGTAAATCAGGTAAATAAAATCGGTCAAATCGGTAAATAAAACTGGATAAGCTGGTTAACTGCAGTTTTTTAATGACGGAAAATAACGCAAACGTCACGCTAATATCAAATGCTTAAAAGGGGTCTCGCTTATCGTCGGTGCCGTAGCCATTCGTAGCCTTGAACCAGTGTCAGATGCCCTTTGCGCCACGAAAAAAGAGACCGAGAGGATTTTCAGAAGCCAAAGGGGCAAAACTTGATTAACTTATTTATCAAAAAGAAACGATAATTTATTATAAAAATTGATTTTATGTGATTAATCATCATAAATCAGGGCGCAGAGGAAATCTGACAAAATAGCGCTTTCGAGATGAGTGAAAGATATAAATACAGGTATTCATGTTTAGAGATAACGTTTTTATGCAATTTTATAGAACATGTAAGATTTTAGACCGATAGAACATTTTACGATTAGGTTGCGACTGTTTAAATACTTTTTCAAAGTGATTACATGAAGTTGGAAAGTGTAAAGTTTAGTTGGAAAAAATGAGAAGTCGAAAGTTTGAAGTTGGGAAACGGTACAACGTGATAAGTAGAATCATGAAACTTTCGAACTTCTCAATCTTTCCAACTACACTTTCAAACTTTTTATAACCCCTTGTCGATTGTTTTGATACAATCGAATTCTACAATTGAATTCCAATGCTCATACAGTATGATTCACACAAGGTGGTGGAAATATCATATCGCAGTAATTTCAAGTTTTTAAAACGCCAAAATGAATTAAGTTTTGATGAATTGAGACGATTTTGGAAAAGCGACATTTCAATTGAACTTCAGAAAACTTTTCTGGAGACATCTTTTAGTCTAATTGAAAATTGAACTTTTGTTTATTACCCTTAATCAAACCTAACCACCAGAGAGTTTTGTTAAGTACACTCCAGTTTTTGCAAACAACTAAGCAGATCAGACCATTAGATGCTTTTAAATGAATTTTTGAAAAGTGAATGTTGTAAGGCTTGAATGAAGTTTGAAAGTGTAGTTGGAAAAATCCAAAAGTTGGAAACTTAAACTTTCTCACTTCATACTTTCCAACTGAACTCTCCAACTCCATGTAAGCCCGTCGTAAGTTTAAATTAACTAAATGAATACTGCATTTCAAATGCGTTAGTTCGGAATGAAATTCTCTGTATATAAAATTGCTGATTAATATTTTAAAAGAATGGACGAACTCGACAAATATGACAAGATGGATTTAGGAAGGTTTGACGAAGCTCAGACTCATTAGTTTCGAATGAACAGCTATCGTCAAATCCCGTAAGAATATAATAATTTAACGAAAATCGACGATAAACTGATTATAGGTAGGATGAACGGTTTAAAGCCTACCTGGTTTCATCGATTTTAAGCATTTTCAATTGGTTGTGGAGTATTCTTCAGCTTTTTATTGCTGATACTATTGTATATGATTTTGTTTCATCCCAATTTCACTCTGCATCCATTTGGTGATCAGGTTGGTCACATGAATTTTCAGACTGAAAAATAAGTTCTATTTTCAGCCTGAAAATCAGTGATAAAAAAAATTTCCCTGATTTAGCCAAGGCCATATCAACCAGTGGCGGAAAGGACACCAATCTACAAACAAGTAAGTTATCAGAGTTTCAAGCGATTTAATCTCATGCTGTGTCGTTTCGTTAAGCCCTTTATTTGTACTTCTCTGTGGTAAAACTCCTGCCGAGCTCGGCCGGATATTAATTGGTTTATCCACTGTGAAAAAGGTTAAAACAGCGGCTTGTGGCATATGCCGCATATCTCTTGTCCCGTTCAGAAGTGACCTAAAACGGTTTCTTAGATTCCTACAAATAGGCTACGACTAGGAGTCCCTAGGTTGAACACTTCTGTTCGAATACGGATTTACTCGTCTTTTGCCATCTCTACGCTTTGGACCCCTTATCCTACATAAAGTTGGCGATTCTACCGCATTAAATCATATTTAACCGTGGTTCAGCAGGAAGTTCCGACGATTTCGGATGGTTACATTGGAATCAACCAGCATCTTCACTACGAAACAGAAAAACTTAAATTTCAAAATTCAATTTCGGACTGAAATTCCGAAACCAATATTGCCTATAATATGATATAATATCCAAATAAATACGTTTCATATCTTATAAGAAATTATGTCGAGCATGCTCGCGACCAAAACGATGGGTTCCTGGAAACAAAATCCAGATACCAGTCCATCTCCAGTTAAGAGTCTTAACTAGTACTCATAGTTTTGGCGGGTTTTACCAATTGGTTACCAATTCGCCAGACTCATTTGTGGCGGTTGACCAATCACTCCGACCATCTATAGTCGATTGACCAATCAATCCGGTGGGTGTCGCTCGAAAATAAGGTCCAAACGGTTGAAAGTTCTCAGATCACTTCTCCCTGAGACTAAAGAGGTAATTTAAAACAATTTTTTTTACATTTTTGACTCCGGGGATTCTGAATCGAGTCATGGGATTGATGATTATGATCTTGGTGGACAAATGCAAGGCATAAAATTGATCGATCCATAATCGATCATTGACCCATGAACCGTAACCATAAACGGGGTCGGTTTGAGGTGAGAATGACGCTAGAGCGCTTCAACCTCACTAAACGAATTTCAGAGCGCTCTAAATTCTAATTTCAGTGTCCGAGAATATCCTTTTTGTCACTATTTGAGAAGAAAAAGGATTCGCCATGCCTGGTAAAGCAATTAAATCTACCAACAAAAAGGGTGGTAAGCGCCTTCCTGGACCCCATACCAAATCCTCTTTGAATGGATCAATATCAACTTCGCTGAACAAAAAAGTTGCGGACAAGCAAAAGGAAAAAGAGAAGCGCACCAAAGAGAAATCCAAGAGCTCCAAAAGGGGTGAACATGACCCTGACGTAAGTTTCAATTATTTCAAAAAACATTTTTTTATCTCGTTAATTCAGAAAACGTACGAGATTTCTGAAATTGGTCCAATTTACTTGGACTGGGGCAAGAGAAGAGTCAAAAATAGCAAAGGGAAGATTGTTAGGGTAAGTTCTACTTCAATTCATTGTAAAACCGGTACTATCGAGAAGACGCACACCACTTTACTTGAATGGGCGATGATTTAATATTTTTTAGGAACACTACCTCAAAAAGGACTCAAAACATCGTATTTGGGTGAAATGGGCGGACGAATTTAATGACCAATATGAAAAGGGAAATACATTTTCAAGATGGTCTGCAGAGAGTCAAGACCAATTCGAAGGATCAGGAATGAAAAAGATCGTCCAAGAAGCCCTGGAAAGAAAAGTTGCTTGGCCTTGGCCAAAGATCGGTGATGAGGGATCGGAGTCAATGCTAAAAATTCTCAAAGCAAATGGTTACAAGGAATGGAAAAATCCGAAAGAGAAGAAAGATGAGAAATGGAGATTGGACATGCCACTAGAATTCATCACAGGTAAAAAGACCCTCCATTAAAAGCTTAAAATATAGCGTACAATTGATAACGATTCATAATTTATGAATCATAACAAAATCTTTTAGACACGTCTGGACTTTCAAGCGATGACACTGACTCGACTTCTGGCACAGAAAAGGAGGATGAAGACGAAAACGAGGAGGACGAAGTCTAAACGAAAAAAATCACATTTATCATGCAACTGCCATCCTAGTCACTTTCATCTCCATTCCAATAAATAGAATTCTAAGGTCATTTGTTATTTATTGAAATTCTGGAAATATATCTTTTACCAATTTCAAGCACTCGTCCTTGTCAAGAGATCCGTTGCCATCAGTATCGTACTTTTTGAAGTATTCCTCTACTTTGGAATCGGGAATTCCAGCTCCAATAGCAGCAACAAATGCCTTGGCTTCGTTTAAATCTAAAATTGACTTTTACCATCAAGTAAAATGATACCAGATAATCTTGGGATTAGGTTTACCTATAGTACCGCTTCCATCAGCATCGTATTTAGCAAATTCTTGGTTGAATTTTTCTGACATAACGATTTTTTTCGCTTTTAAAAATGGTGTTTTCGCGTTGAAAATGTTGGAATAAATACTCTCGCAATCCAAATAATGGAAAACTAACAAGTTCGAAATGGAAAATTTTGTGGCTTTTCCGCACCGAAATGAAGACGCTGAGAAAATTCGGACAGACATGCGATTAATAACGACAAATGTGAGAAAATATTATATATATTTGCATATTGATAGGAAGCATAGATTCAGTTAGAAAAATAAAGTATAAGTTCAGTTATGAATTGTATAATCAGTAGTTTAGTAAGCTAGAAGGCCTACGAGAATTCATTCTTGGTAGACGACCGCTCAATCTTATTTTTGGTATTTCGGGAAGAGCAATTGAACGCTTCTCGAAAAAGAAATCGTCCAATATATCTGGTTCTTTTTTGGGCAATTCTGATCGCCAGCCTCTTATTTGCTCGAGTTTTGCAATTAACTTTTTTACGATTTATAAACTAGGAAATAAAATTATAAATAAATAAATATCAGATTTATGAAAATCGTTTCCTCTATATTTTGTTTCTGTAGTCGGAGATATTTTTCAGATTCTTCTTGGACTAGTTCCGCCTGCTCATTGACCCATTTTTCGAGGCTTTCACTTTCTGTATATTCGTATAACGCTCCTTATATTAAATTTAAAACCAAACATGGCACATATCATGTGACATATGTCATCGATTATGTCTTACCTGGAGATGTACAACGTATGGCATCTTCAAATGCCATTTTCTGATATCGCTGCCGAAGTGTTTCTAACTGCTGATCAGCTTTTAATTCTGCAATGTCAATTTGGGAATTTATAAAATCTTTCATTGCTTGCGTGTTCGAGTTATGTTCCTGGAGTTGCTTTTCCAAATCTGATATTATCGTGTCGTCTTTTTCGTATCCTAAATGCATATGACTCAAATGCATATGATATGATGCAAACTTTTCTGCAATAGATTTCAAACCTTGTTGACGATAAAAAGTCCATCTTACAATGTCAGCCTCTAAATTTTTATTTCGTTCGAGTTCAGAACACAGCTGACTGTTCAACTCATCGGAAGCTTCGGTTCTTTTTCGATTTTTATCATTCAAGGCTTTTGTTTTCTCCAAAACTACTTTTTGGACATCGAGAATTGAATTTTGCAAATTATCATCTGCATTATGAAGTTTTTTAAGTACACCTTTTATTGTAGCATCTTTGTTGTCACTAAGTACGGCGACATTATCATTCAAAATTTCGTTTTCACGCTGCAATTCTAATAGTTCACTTCTAGCGTTTAGCAGCTCCTTTTCTCGAATATCTGAAACACGATGCTGAAAAATATTGCATCAAAGTCTTCATCTTACTTGTCCGGGCAATAAGGAACGATTCCCGTTGGTTCAATCCATCGCCTTTCTTTGAACCCTTTTTTCCTCCGCCCTTCTTACCGCCTTTTTTCTTTGCCATTCTAAATATTTACAAAAAATATTGAATTGAGGCAGTTAGAATTTTATGGAATGTGAAAGGAATATTCAGTCCTCAAATATCAAGAATTTTGACTTTTTTGGTTTAGCCTTCGGAGTATCAGGCAGAATACCACATACAAGATCGTCATTTCCATCAAGCAGATCATTACCGCAAGTCTGAAATTATATTTATTAAATTGTATGTCCTATTTAATAGAGTATCACCTTCAATTCCGATAATGATTCATCCATATTAAATTCAATGTGATCATTTCGAGCAATTTTATCGTGATTAAGTTTGTGTTGAATAGGAGTTCTAGCATTTTGAGCAGTTTTTTGGAGTTTAAACCATTTTTGAGCTTTCAGCTCTTCGAATGATGTCTCCTTAAGTCCGAGGTATATTTCATCTTTCCTGTACATTGGAATCTCTTTACTTTTATTCTCTTCATCTTTAATCAATTGCATGAACACATCTTAAACTTGAATTGATAATGTTGAATTTAAATACCGATAAGTACCTTCACTTTTACGTTTCTTTTCTTTCAAGGGCTTTTTGTCTAGTTGAACTTGAACTTTAGCTTCTTCTTTTGAATCTAAATCGGGCACTTCGAGTATGTTGACACGGGGCCTGCTTACTAACGGACATGCTTGGGCTAAACTAAGTTCAAGTTTATAATTTTAATATCACTTTTTTGGCGTATGTTACCTTGGCTCATTCCAGGCTGTTGCATAATCTCGATTCTCTTTTCCTTTTATATTTCGATTTTTTGGAATTGTATCCGAGATCCAGTCACCTGTTAGTCCAGCAGGATTCGGATTATCTTCAGAGCCGTCTTGATAAACAAATAAACTTGTTTGTTTCTTCTTGGTTGCGACTGGTTTAGCTGAACTTTTCTTTTTTTCAATTAAACCGAGACCTTTTCTCTGAGGCCGTCGTGGTCGATCAACTTCTTGTTCTTCTCTTTCGATATGTAATGAACGCCCTAAATACTAACTGTAACTACCCTAGGTATTTATAAAAGTATCGTTACTCACCGGATGCTATTCGCAAATCAAAGTTCTGTCTCCATTGTTCCAATTTTTTCAATTCGTTTGAATCATTCGATAAATATGACTCGCCTTACAAAAACTGTTACAAATACTCGTTAGTAACATGTACTCACCCTGCTCTAGAATAGCATCGGCCTGTTTGATGCACCCATCTAGCTCAAATCTTTCTGCCCAATGAGTCCAAAATGACGATAACTTTAAGAAAAACGATTTTGATCGAACAAAACTGAATATATCACGCCAATTTTTGGATTTATCTTGATGGGGTTC
>JACLAC010022755.1_pt1 | contig 13897 bp, 10 predicted proteins | sample 8027881 | NCBI WGS metagenome assembly JACLAC01 (sample SAMN15725517, study PRJNA655200) | protist metagenome | isolation source: fluorescence activated cell sorting (FACS) single amplified genomes of... | place: Spain: Blaines Bay Microbial Observatory, Mediterranean Sea | collected 2016-01-19 | reverse complement strand
AATGAGCTTGCGGAAGAACTCGACACACGACACGGCACTCGATGTGAAGTCATCGTCTCCGACCTGTCCGACTCCCAGGCATCACAACGATTGTTCGACGAAGTCGCCAACCGAAAGATTGAAGTCGAACTGCTCATCAACAACGCCGGGTTCGGATTTGTCGGCGCAGCCGACGATACACAGCCTCAGCGAATGATGGAGATGATTCGGCTCAACATCGGCGCACTGACGAAGCTGACCTATCTGTTTCTGCCGGCGATGCTCGAACGCCAGCACGGCGGAATCATCAATGTGGCATCCGTCGCTGCTTTTCAGCCGGTTGCTTACATGCCGGTTTACTCGGCGAGCAAAGCATTCGTTCTACACTTCAGCGAAGCTCTGTGGGCCGAGTGCCGCGATCGTCACGTGATCATCCAGGGACTTTGTCCAGGCACGACCGAGACAGAATTCTTCGACGTCGCCGGCGTGTCTGGGTGGCTTAAAAAGCAACGATCGCACACGGCTGCCTACGTCGTCAGAAAGTCCATTCGCGGGCTTGACAAAGGTCGGCAATACGTCGTCCCGGGATTCCTCAATCTTGTGCTTTCACTCAGTGTTCGCCTGGCACGACGCAAGATGGTCGTTCTGCAATCAATGCGTTTTTTTCGACCACGTCCAAAAGGCAATCCAGACGATCAGCAATCGACTGACTGATCGCACCGCCGCACACGCTTAAACGGTGATGGAAGTTTGATCTGATTTCGCATCTACTTTCGGCGAAGCCGTCGGCTTGATGGCAATCGGGCGTTGCTTCGCAGTCGAACCGGAGAAATACTCACCGTAGGTTTCTTTGTAGCTGTATCCTTCTACATCGGCAGTTGTCGCGTTGCAGACGACGCCAATCACTCGGATGTTGTTCGTGTCGATCAGCTCGGTTGCTCGTTTTGCAGAGTTGCGTTTGTTCTTGCCCATTCTCAGAACGAGAACAAGGCCGTCTGTATTCGGGGCGACGATGGAAGGATCGCTCACAGCCAGCAGCGGCGGAGTGTCGACCAGGACGATGTCGAATTTCTGTTCGGCGTTTCGCAGCATCGTCGAGTAGCCGCGAGCTGCGAGCATTTCGGCAGGATTCTGCGGAAGACTACCGCAAGTCAGTACCGACAATCCCTCGATAACGGTTTGTTGAGCGGCGGTCAGAAGATCAATTTCGCCTGACAGGACTTCGGTGACGCCGATGTCACGCTGCATTCCGAAGAGTGTATGCAGTGTCGGACGACGCAGGTCGCTGTCGATCAGCAGGACCTTTTTGCCGGACTGAGCCATTGCGATCGCCAGGTTGGCAGTCAACGTGCTCTTGCCATCGCCCGGTTCCGGGCTGGTCACCTGGATGATCCGCTGGCCTTCTTTCAAACTGACAAGGAACGACGTACGAAGTGATCGATAAGCTTCCGCTTCGGGAGAACCTGGACGATGGAAGTAGCACAATGCTGTTTGCAATGGGCTGCCCGAAATTCCCAGAGCCTTCGTATTGAATGATGGTACTGAACCAAGAATTGGCAGCGGGATGCTTGCGCGTATTTCGTCGACCGATTTAAGCGTCGTGTCCATCCATTCGCGGAAGAAGATTAAGCCGCACACGAGGCTCATCACTACAAAGATCCCCGCACCGTACAGCTTGATGACTCGCTTGATTGAAAGCTGATCCTTTGCAGGCGCTATCACTTTGAGCGAGTAGCCGAGGTTTTCTTTTTCGATGTTGACTTTCGATGCCTGCACTTTGATCGACGCCCAAAGGCCATGCAGACGATCGAGGTCGTCGTTGTACTGTCGGTTTTTTTCGAGGTAACCGGAGAGTTCGCGAGCGCGGTTGAATTCGCTCGCGTAAATTCGCTCGATTTCTGTTTCGCGAAGATTCAGTGAGTCGAATTCCTGATTGAGTGACGCCAGATAGACGTCGACCAGATCCAGGCCGTTCGAAGTCTTTGCCATCGATTGAGGTGGCAACGCAGCGCCAAGCAGTCCTGTCGTGAGCGCTGCGCCGGACGGTTGACCGCCTTGTGTTCCCTGAAGTCGCTGCTGCATGTAGTACTGCCGAAGCGTGTTGATCTGTGCTCGGACAGTTTGAACTTCCGGCCAGTCATCACCAAATTCGAGCAGGAGTTGTTTCTCTCGCAGAATCAGCGGAAGCAGCTGGCTGTCGATTGAGTTCGCTCCGCCTGTCGCAGTCAGCGCTGACGGTGTCTGAGCAGACTTACTCTGAGGTGCCGAAAAGAGCTGGATCATCGTCGCGAGTTCTTCGCGCGACTGCCCTTGAGCGAGCCCGTTGCGCAGCGATTGAATCTTCGACTGCACTTCGGCCTTCTGAACGAGCAGGCGTTGCTGCTCCAGTTCAAGCGCTGCCAGGTTTTCCTGATGCACGTTCGTCGCCGTCGTTGTTCGCTCGCCGCCAGCGCCGCGAGTCGTTGTTTTCATGTGGATTGGAGCGGTCTCGATGAACTTGTCGTAGGCGGCTTCGGTGTCATCGATCTCGCGCTTGAGATTGCCAGTCGCACGGTTTACGAGTTTCAGCAACTCTCCCGTATTCTCTTCGTGATTCTCACGAAGGTAGACGTGATATGCATCGATCACCGCGTGACAGATCGTCTTGGCGTCGTCGCGACTGGCGTTTGTACAGGTGACATCGAGAACGTTGAGGAACGAACGATCTTCACCAGCGCTTCGTTTGACTTTGATTGAGTCCAGAACGTCTTCGGCAGGATCTTTCGACAAAGCCATCGACGGTAGCCTGTCGAGTTCGTGAAGTTGGACCGCTTTCTCAACAATCAGCGGGCTCATAATCAGCGCGATATGTTCGGCGCGGTCGCCCCACGTTTCGGCTTCAGTGTTCTCACTGATCGGGCCAGAGATTCGCTTCGACACCAGCACTTTGGCAGTCGCCGTGTATTCCGGGCCGTAAGTCTGGAAAATCAGATGCCCCAGCAGCAGGCCGGAGACCATCCCGCAAACCAGCCACAGGGCGTATCGCCTGGCGAGGCCGATGTAATCAATCGTGCCTCCTGTCCAGACGACCTGATTCAGATTCTGAGAATTCTGAATCAACGACTGTGTCGGAACGATTGTTGTAGAGTCGACCGATCCAGCACTCTGATGTGGCAGGTGGCCGGCTGGCAGTTTTGTGATGTCGAACGGTTGTTCGTTCTGGTCGTCACGAATGCTCATGGTTGCCCTCTTCAGGCGAGGGGCTCCGTCCGACGTTCAGCAGCTCTCCTGGCCGCTTGACTTTGAATTGAGTTTTCCGAATCAGCCGCGTTAGGTTGCTGTGCAGCCGGCCGCGTCGCGAGCGAGTTCGGCGTAGTAATCGATGGTCGGCTGCAGACCTTCGCGCCAGCCGATCCGAGGTTCGTAGCCAAGCACTTCTCTTGTAGCAGATATATCTGCCCAGGAATGTTTGACGTCGCCCTGCCGAGCTTCAGCAAAGTTTGGTGCGTACTCGACGTTCAACCTGTTGCAGATTTCTTCCAGCAGGTCGATCAGGCTGAGTGACTCGCCGCAGCCGACGTTGAAGACCTTGCCGGATGCGCCGTCCGTCAGCGATGCTCGGACGTTGGCTTCGACCACGTTTTCAACAAAAGTGAAATCTCGCGACTGAGTGCCGTCGCCGAAGATCGTCGGCTGCTTGCCGTTGACGAGTGCCGAAACGAAGAGCGGAATCACTGCTGAGTAGGGACTCGCAGGATCTTGCCGCGGTCCGAAGATGTTGAAGTATCGAAGTCGGACGGTTTCGATGTCGTAGGATGCGGCGAAGGCTTCGCAATAAAGTTCTGATGCCAGCTTGGCCGCGGCGTAAGGTGACAGAACTTGCGGAAGTTGACTCTCTCGCTTTGGCATCTCGGGATCGTTGCCGTATGCGCTGCTCGATCCGGCGTAGACGACTCGCCGTACGTTAGCTTTCACGCAGGCGTCGAGCAGGTTGACCGTTGCTGTGACGCAAGCTCGGTGGCAATCCTGCGGTCGCTCGATGCTCAGCGGCACGGATGCCAATGCAGCCTGGTGGAAGACGACTTCAACACCGTCGACAGATCGCGTGCAGGCGACTGGGTCGGCCGCGTCGCCGTTAATGAATTCAAAGTGACCGTCGATATGGGCGAGGTTCTCAAGAGACCCGGTACACAGATTGTCCAGGACACGGACATCGTGACCCTCTTTGACGAGTCGGGTGACAATGTGAGACCCTATGAATCCCGCACCGCCGGTTATCAGATAGTTGGTCACAGTTTTGTCCTCAGCCAGCGAGTCCGGTTTTCGCTCTCGGTCAGCGGTCAGCCGACCTGTCCATGTCAGGAAAAGCGCGCATTGCAGTCCGCAACGCCGGTTTCCGACGGCCGAACTCTAGCATCCACAATCGGCCTGCGAGGACATCAGTCTGGTTTTCCGCGATTTCCCACAGCGTCTGATTTCACGGTCACATTCTGCATGCCGCCGCCGATCGTCAGTCTGGAATCCTGTGGGAATTACTCGAGGGGCTGTGATGTCTCGCATTCGTGAGAACGAATATAGACGTAACCAACGATTTGACCGTGTGTTGCAGCCTTGTTCGTTTTGTGAGAATCCATCATCCACCGTCAGGGAGCCTGCCTTAAGATCTTTAAATGACAACTTGGGCATTTGCGCAAATAAAGCCGATTGCAGTGGTTACAAGGCAGGACTAGACTGAGTCACTTACATAGGGCTGGTGGAATTTATTGACGTTGCTGGCAGGTCGCGTGAAACCGTAAGGATTGGTTTCACCGGTTTTGTGAAATGTTCCAGCTCGCCCATAGTTTCTACTTGGTTCCACGGAGTACGTTGTCGACCAATCAGAAACAGGATGCCGAGAGATTTCGGGATGCGCACGTCGCTTCCGAATCCGGCAAACAGAGGCTTGCGGCTGCTAATTTCCGATCTATTGCATGACGGACAGCTGAAGCTTCACATTTCGGGAAATGGAGTTGCCACAATGAGTTCAGTGACCTGGCTTCGAGCGAAGCATGGGATGCTGCTTTCCCTGCTCGCCGCCGCGATTACTTTGGTATGCACGTCTATCGGGCATCTTTCACTCGCAGGCGATGCAGAACAGCCACCTCAAGGACTGCGCGGAATTCTCCCTGAGTTTGTACCGATCGGCCTTCTGGAAGACGACTTTCTGACGCTCGGCGATTCGTGGTCGAGCTGGAGCGCCGACTCTGCCGCTGAAGTAGCATCGCTTTACGAGCAGGAAGATCTCGACGTTGCGGGGCAACGAGCTGCTCTTGCCAATCTAAACAAGCGTATTCGTACGATGGAGAAGGCGCTGGGTAACAAAGCCTACGCTCCAATCCACAAACAACTGGCAACGATCAACGGCCGACTGTCTCGCCGAGTTGCAGTCGCGGTCGCCGTGCTGGACACGCTTGAGATGAGCCCTGTGGCCGCTCACAAAGCGAGAGTCGATGCTGCGGGAGCAGAAGTCGCCCAGTCGGTCGAATCGCTCGGCAAGTATCTGTCGAAGATTAAGAACGGTGACGCATGGCTGAAGTATATCCAAGCAGAAGAACTGCGTTCTGCCGTTGAGGCAGCAGCGTCTTCTGAGGTTGTCAGCGCAGTTTTCACGCGATTGGACGACGCCGACAAGATGGAAAACGAAGCACAACGTAGATTCGTACAACGTCCACAGTTTCTCTCAGTAAAGCAGACACTAGGAGAATACATCGAGCTTGCGTCTGCAAAGTCACCTGTGAAGAAAAACCAGTCAGAACTGCGGGGAGCACTCGCAGAACTGGTGTCCTCGCTCGAAGCTTACGAAGAAACTCGCAGCCTGACTTCAGCAACGGCCGCTAGAGATGCCTATGGTGATGTTCGAAATCTGGCCGCCGACGGTGGCGACCACATCGCAGACGTCCTGGCGGGTTTCTACTTCAACTACAACCTGCGAATTGTCGCGACCGAGTCGTTCCTGAATAAAGTCGCCGGCTATAAACACACGGACTCCGGTGTCGTCGATGATGTTGTTTTAGGAGCGAAAGTTGACGGCCACCAGACGACAACCGGCACCGTCGGCATCGATCTGAAGCCAAACAACTCGGTTATAGAGTTTGACATGACGTTCAATGGTGTCACTCAGACGAATACGCAGGGAGTTACCGACCAGGCAACAATCTTCACTTCTGGCTACCACACGTTCGGTGCTCAAAAGAAAATTCACTTCGACGGAGATCGCTTCAAAACGTTCCCGGCAACGATGTGGGTCAATGCGAACAACACAACAACCGGTGCCCGGACCGGAGTCAGCGGATTGCCACTTTTCGGCAGCATCGCTGATTCGTACGCTGCCGGTGTCGCTCGCGACAAGCGGGGACAGTCAGAAGCTATTGCATCCGGCAAGTTGCGAAACCGACTGATTCCAGAATTCAATCAAGAAGTCGATGCGGAATTCAGCAAGTCGAGCAAGCAGTTAGAAGAGGATGTCATTCCGAAACTGAAAGAAAACGGTTTGTTTCCATCGGCACGAACGTACCGATCAACTGGCGACGCCGTGTGGATCGGTACTCGTTTGATGGACGACGACAATCTGGGCGGTGACGCTCCTACGTTCTCAACAAGAGTCGCAGGCAGTGCAGCCATCCACCTTCACGAAACTCTGCTGAATAACTCGCTGGATATGTTGCCGATTGCTGGAGGTTCATTCACTGAACAGGAACTTGGCGAGCAGATTGAAGTTGCGTTGCAAACGTTGCTTGGAGACAACTTCAAACTACCTGGTGGCGTCAAAGAGGGAGAAGCAGAGGCGGCGAAGGAAGACAAGACTCGTTTCATCTTCCCCGATCAGGATGCAATCCGCATTCATACCCAGGACGGTGAATTGACACTCGTCCTACGCATGGGTTTGCAGCCTGAAGGCGACGACCTGATTCCAACTCAGGAAATTACCGTGCCACTGATGTTCTCAATCGAAGGCACTGACATTGTCATCGAAGCTGGAGCCGTTTCCGTTTCTGCCGTCGAAGCTGTCAGTCCGCTCAAGCAGATTCCGCGAGCAGGTATCGTCAAAGCCAAGATTCAGAAGGCTCTTCCAACTCGAAAAATTGATCGGATGATCACGCTGAAACGCAAGACTGGTGGGCCGGTCGATCTCGCAATCACAGAGATTCGTCCGAATGCCGGTTGGTTGACTATCACGATCAAGTAGATACTGCGGATTGACTGTCGGTCGTGAATTTGATTGGTGGTGGCAGGTCAGAAAATCGTTACACGCAAGCCCGGTTTGACATGATGTCCGACCGGGCTTTTTTATCTTTCGACTGTACGGAAATCATAAAAAGTAGTCGTCCCTGAAAAACACGAATGTACACGACAATACTGGCCCGGGTGTGAAAATTGAGGTGATTAGAACCGATCGGATTTAATCGTAGCCTTATGGTAAAAAATCTGAACCGAAGGCAAAGCTCTTTGGCTATCAGGTATTAGCATTAGAAAGCCGTCGCGATTATCAGTCGAGATTCGACCGGATACGGCGACAGCAGACGGTGGAAATGGCCTCTATCGAGACTGAGCGTGCACCTTCATCTCAGATGTGCGGTGTTTCAGTCAGCCAGAGTTCACGTCAGGCAGCGCTTCGGTGGTAGTACTTCAGCATGCCGCTTCAGAAACACCTGCAGCTGTCCCGATCACGGTTCGGGCCGGGGTCAAGGTCGTGTGCTTTCATGATCCGCTTCACTGTGCTGCGGGACGGCGGTTTCAGGCCGATCTTTTTTTTCTCACCCATTACGCGGGTGTAACCCCAGCCGGTCTCTGAGGCGACCTTCACGGATCAGGTTGCGGATCGATTCCGCCGTCCGTGGGCGGCCCATCTTCTTTGGTCTGAAGCCCTGGAGTTCCTTTCGGAACCAAATCAGGAACGTGTTGTACGAGGCGATCGTGATGATGTGTTTCAAATCGGAGCCGATCGCCTGGTCGAGCTCGATCAGGCGGGACTTCTCGTTCTGGCCCAGAAAGATCGGTTTCCTGTCAACGCGCTTGCGCAGCCTCTCGTTTTCGGCTTTGAGCCATTCGGTCTGGCGAATCAACTCGTTCTGAGTGCAACGGCGCGAGCAGAAACAGGAATGGCTGGTTGGCACGTTCCATCGCGGTAGAATTCCTCGGAAATCCGCAGTTTTCGGTGGTTGTTCAAAACTATTGATACACCGCTGCCGTGCCACCTGCACCCGGTCGAAGGGCTCCCGAAGAGACCGCCCGGTGTTCCACTCATCCCTGGACCGCAGAGTTTGCGTAAACCCCTATCCGGGTTGATTTCTCGCCTGCTGTTAACGCCGTTCAAAAAAGTTCGAGGTAGAGGTTGGTTACCTCTGAGCCACCGTGGATGACTCAGTTTTTGCAAAGCGTTGCTGTTTCACGACTTCCGGAATTGTGTTGCGCGAGTCGTTACGAAGATAGTTTGGCACGGGGAGGTCGGTTTCAATTGGAGTCAGGAAGTAGTGCCGCAGGATGGAGTACTGGATGGCCAATGAATGGTCCTGCTGGCCGACGCTTGCGTCGACTTGCTGGTCGATTTACGACTCGGCGGCCCACTCGTCAAATCCTTCGATGAAGCGTGGAGCCAGTGTCAGACCCCTGCCGTCTTTTTCGAGGAAGACGACCCCGTCAACGTCACCGAGCGGTGGGATGATTTGCGATAAATCTGCTTCGGGAAACTCGTCCGCGATCTTTTCGACCGGTACGCGGCCTTGAGCTCGCATCAGTATCCCGATGACTCGCGAGCAGGCCGGCACGTCCATTTGTTTGAGTCGGTTAGCTTTGTGATGAAGCATCAGGGCCAGACCTAATATTCTGGGAGCGGTCAGATAGAGCAGGGCGATCACTTTGACGAAACCGTGAGCCGCGCCCGAATCAAACAGCAGCACCCAGCCATTACCGGTTGTGCTGGAGAAATTCAACGTGACGGTGCCTGTCTCGTTCTCACCTGAGAAGCGGTACTCTTCTTCAAACTCAGAGCCTCGCAGGAATCGCCACGTGAAAATGACGGCAAGGAAGAGGTAAGAGAGATAACCAACGGCATCGTTCGATAGATCAAAGAGTGGCCGGAAACCAATCCACAGAGTCACCCAGATAATCCAGTAGGTCAGCCACGCGACGATCAGCGACAAAGGTACCAGCACGATCGAACCAATCCGGCAAGATTTTGTCGACCGATCGATATAGTCAGCGAACCAGCGACCGAGTTTCTTTTTGGCCACGAATGACTCCAGCATTGGGATTGTTTTTTGCTCGTTTGAAATGCCGATCGGCCAGGGATTCTCTACGGCAACGAAGGGTCTTTCCACGCGGTCCGAACTTACGAGCTGAAACTTTGACAGAAAATTAAAAAATTCACCAAATCAATTTAAGTTTCAGGTTCAGTGGTGCTCTGCACGATGGCTGGGGCGTAAACGTCCCTGAAACACATATGTATAGGGTCGCGATAAGTCTTTGCTGAGGTTTGCAGATGTGGCTGTGCCTGGTGGGCTAAGCAGCGGCAGAGTCCAACTACTCGCTGTATCCCGAAAAATCGGCATATTTTCACAAGTTGACGGGAGGTGATGTTCGATAGAACTCAAAGCTGGCAGATCTTCGGATATGCCCTTTGGGATCAACGTCAAGGAAGACCACACCGGACTCAGTCCAGGATGGAACCGATGAAACGGATTTCACTTTATGCGGCCTTGTGCCTGGTTTCTCTCACTTCGACTGGTTGCGAGATCACCGGGGGAGCCCTGATCACTGCTTTGAACTTCGCCAAGTTCTGGGGCACTACGCCGCTGATTCCGGTCAGCCCGTACTACAGCCAGTTGATCGAAGATACCTACCACGAAGAAGAACGATATGGCAAAGTGCCGATTCTGGATCAGGTCGAAGGCGACAATGCTCCGTTGTTCTGCCTGGACCCACCAACTCCGGACGAAGTCGTTCGAGCTTTGCCACCGAATGTTCGCGGAGCTGGTGGCTTTGCCTTCATTGCAGAAACGAACATGAGCAACGTCCGAATTGTGGTTGAGCCGATCGTTGACCGTGTTGACGAATGCCGCTTCTATCCACTGGTTGGTCCAGCTCGTCTGCACCACTGCCATTACAAGTGCACGGTCTACTTCGACAAAGCCATCCGGTCAGACTGGCCGGTCCCGATGACCTTCACCGATCAGAGCGAAGAAGTCGTCTACATCGACCACGACCATCTCATCCGCTGCACAGGTGCGGAGGACAGCTAACTCACAGCCGAGTGAGCAGAATAAGAATCGATTGATAAAACAGGCCCGGCTCTCAGTGAAGCGGGCCTGTTTTCGTTTGCTGTCTGGCAGCAGAAGGACCGGCTGGTCAGGTCAAAGTCGGCTCTGCTCAGGGAACGGTAATACGCTCGGTATCGTTACACGTAAACATACCTTGTAGAAATTTGAATGAGATCATTTTCGAAACAGACCGGCAACGTCCGTTAACGAGAGCACGGTTTACCGTGCCAGCTCCCGGCGGACATTTCGAGCTGGCTGCCGGGCATTGTGTGAAAACTGTTGAATGTGGCTGATCCACTACTTGGGGCAAGCTCATCGATTCCCCAGTCGCAAACTCCGCCAGAGTTGTGCTTGGCAGTTTGCGTTTCTGTGCTGTTTCCGTTGCCCCAAATCTCGAAGGTTGATCCGCTCAGCATCACCGTTGAGCTTTCACCGTCCCGCACATTCTGCAACGCAATCACACTATCGTGGTACATGACAGCATTCGTTGCCTGGCCTATGAACGGACTTGCAGCGTTCAGATTTCGTGCCAGAAACACAGCGATCATTACTGAAAGCAAAGTCGGCTTGAGTCGTGGGAGTCAACGCGGCAAAGACTCGCGTGCCGGAAGTCGACATTGACGGACAAACAAAAGTCGACACTACAGTTGCCAGCGCGTCGAGATTTTATACCTCACCTTTGGACGCACGTGTGTCGATGCCGAGGTTTGACTGACTGATCTGTGAAACCATCAATGCGTGCCAGTTCCAGTCGTCGGACAGGAACCACTCATTGAAAACGGCGGCAGGTCGACCAGCTAGCGTTGGAACACTGAGCGGCGGTGCAAGAGTTAAACTGCTAATGCCACCCGTGCCAACAACGTATCCGGATGGCAATGTTCGATGTGTCGACTCGTAATGTTCAGACACGCCAGTCAAAGCTGCTTGAGATCGTTGATGCACGACATGCGGCGCGATGCTTTATGTGCGTTCTGCACCGCTGGCAGAAGGCGAGCCGCCAGAGTCGCGACCAGAAGCTCAATGAGCGTAAAGGCCACTCTGGATGAAGGAAGACTGCCGAATCATCGATCCCTGCATTACCAGTCAGGCCTCCAGCACACGACGTATTGCCCACAAAAAAGTGAGTACTGACAAGGAAGCACACACTCGGTCGCACGAAGTTCGTCATCGTGATCCTGAACGCGACAAAGATACCAGGCACATTGCGGCGGCAGCAGAATATACATGATACGAGCTACAACCACAGATCCTCGCTGCCTCAAATTCTTCGTAATTCGACTTCTAATATTCGGATTGGCATTTTTTAAGACTACCTGGGTGTGCTTTTTCATAAGTTCATATGTGTACTGTTGCTGGTCGGTCTCGATACGGCATCGCAGCGAAACCCTTCATTTCGATCGAATGGCTGCGCAAGTTCTGAGTGACGGCGCCACTCCTGGCGGCGGATATTGCAGTTCGTTTTTCCGATTTCCAAGCATCGCTTCACCTTCGCAAAACGCTCTTTGCAGCCCACAATAAAGCACAGTCGAGACCCCGCTGGCTGATTGACTTCGTGGTCTCGATACTTCTGGCAGTCAACTTTACTTGCCAGTTTGCAGAGCAGCATGTCGTAGCGCCAGCTATCAGATTTCGTTTAAGCGTGATCGGCCGCTGGTTCCATCGACTTCCGGTAGCCTTTTCGAAAAAGTAGACGTGACGCGATTGGAACTGGCCACGTGACTCAAAGTCCTTCCGTAAGCAAAAGACAGCAAAGTCAACCAGAATCGGCCACTGCTCTGTCGCTTGCCGCTCGAACAAGTTCAGCGAACTTAGTCTAAGTGACTCACCTGGGGGCCCGGTGTGTAGTTTTGACGAGAACTGCGATTAAGAACTTATGGTGCCTGGCTAAACAGGAATGTGTACGAAAAGCCTCATTCCGGCAGTGCCAGTCGAAACTTGCAAATCGCATGAAAGCAAAATCGAATTGCGGCAATCCGCATGGCCGGATATCTTCAGCGGTTGAGTTTCGTGAAGTACTCGACCCTGTCAGTGCGTCATGGCGGAAAAGCTGTTTCGCAAATTTTGCGAATGATTGACGCCCGATCTTCGACACAACCCAAGTGCTTGATTTGTCAAAACGAGCGCGACTGGTGCCGCGCAAACCAGAAAAGAGTCTGCGATGACTGAAGAGCAGTCGATTACTCCAGGCAGTTCAGATGACGAAGTTGTGATGACAACTCGTGAGCTGATGGAATTTCTGAGTCTTTCTCGAACCAAGATCTGGGAACTCACGAAGAAGGAAGAGCTGCCAGCGACAAAGGTTGGCGGCGACTACCGTTATGTGCGTGCAGAAGTCCTGGCCTGGCTGGAACGATTCCGCGTTGATCGTAGATGAAGGCTTTGGCACGCTCTGCCCGGGGACAGGCAAGATTCGGTAGCCCTGACGTCTGTAGTTGAACCTTGAGCGATGCAGCGATTGCTGGGCCGTGGAAACTGTTGTGGCTTGATTCCGCCACAATGTTCAGGTCATCCGCTTGTCCCGGGCCATCGTGATCTGGACGTAGAAATCGAATCCGGATGATCTTGTGTAAGCCTTCGCCCATTGCTTGTGCACCGCATTATCTGTGATCTGCCATTGGCCATCCTTCAAGGGAAGCAGTAACGGCGGATTTAATCCGTCGTTACCGCCCTGGCAATCTTCGTTACAGCCAGCACAGTCTGGACCAGATGGAACAACCCATCGCCGAGTTACCACTATAATCCGTACATCTGCGTAGCCTGCTGTTCGTCCGAGGTTTTGACGGTGTTTCATCAACGAAACGCGGCGGGACGAGCCGAAATCAGTGGCGTGTTACCCAAACTGCCGCTGTAGAGCGGGGGCACTCCTGTCTCGGGTCGGAACACCCGGATTCACAACTGGAGTGACTCACCTATCGTTTCAGATTTCAGGCTTCAGAGGAGATTCCGGGAATGAAGTGTACGACCTTGACTGTCGCGTTCATGGTGGTGGCGGCAAGCCTCAGCAGTGCATCTGCTGGCTTGTTCGGTAAACCATCATGCTCCGCACCGGCTGCATGTGCACCGGCTTGCGCACCGAAAGCGGCTTCGTGTGCCGCCCCTTGTGCACCAGCTTGTGCACCGAAAGCGGCTTCGTGTGCCGCCCCTTGTGCACCAGCTTGTGCACCGAAAGCGGCTTCGTGTGCCGCCCCTTGTGCACCAGCGTGTGCACCGAAAGCAGCATCATGTGCCGCCCCTTGTGCACCAGCGTGTGCACCGAAAGCAGCATCATGTGCCGCTCCTTGTGCACCAGCGTGTGCACCGAAAGCAGCATCATGTGCCGCTCCTTGTGCACCAGCGTGTGCACCGAAAGCAGCATCATGTGCCGCTCCTTGTGCACCAGCGTGTGCTCCAAAGACGAGCAGCTGCGTTGCTCGCTCTGGCTGCTGCGAAAAGAAGTGCTGGAGCATGCCTAAGCTGAGCCTTCCTAAGTTCAGCATGCCAAAGCTTTGCATGCCGAAACTTCCGAAGTGCAGCCTGCCGAAGCTTCGTTTGCCGAGCCTCGGTGGCAACAAGTGCTGCGGTAGCTGCAGCTCTTGCGGACACTAATTGACGATGATTCTCAGCCCTCGGTTGTTTCGACAATCGAGGGTTGTTTTGCTTTCCCC
>JACLAC010026649.1_pt1 | contig 13899 bp, 17 predicted proteins | sample 8027881 | NCBI WGS metagenome assembly JACLAC01 (sample SAMN15725517, study PRJNA655200) | protist metagenome | isolation source: fluorescence activated cell sorting (FACS) single amplified genomes of... | place: Spain: Blaines Bay Microbial Observatory, Mediterranean Sea | collected 2016-01-19 | reverse complement strand
TATGATTCTGCACAGTTTCTTATCTCTAGGTTCTTGATAAACATCATCGAACACAACAGCAGCAGTACCTTCAAAGTATTTCAGCACTCTGAGTGCTGCTTCTGCAGTCGCAGCATCCACTGACTCGGAGAGTGGATGCTTTCCGGATAAAATGCAGTGAATGATATGAATCAGCAGGGTGATGCGGTATTGCTGATCAATCATACGTTTCAGATAGGAGTACATGAATGATTCGTTATCCTGCTCGTAGATTTTATAAGCCCTGAAGCTTAAGTCCTCTTCATTGGCCCTCAAAATTTCCCTCGCCTGATCAGACAACTCAATGAGTTGAATGGTGTGAGTTTCCTCATATAAGCTCAGGGTTCTTTGCCTCAAGGCCAGTATTTCCCGAATAATTTCAACAGCAGGGTTGTTATCAAAATCAATGTCGGTGGCTTCTGCACAGGGTGGCTGTGGTTTGAGGAAGTTGAATAGAAATCTCTGTGTGAGCCCACTAGAACAGAACTTTCCATTGACTAGATCTGGAAGAAGCTTGGGCTGAATACCACCGCTGATCGGCATATACGGCCTGCGAATAAATCGAAGTTCCTTGCCTCTGTCAACAGGATTGGAAATCGAGTTTCCGTCCCATCCTTCGATAAGTAGTGAATCATCATTGCCAGCACCACCCTTATATTGCCCAAGGCCATTGATAACGGTTCTCAGTTCACTGGGAGCAAAAGCAATCCCAGAGTGATTCTTTGAGTGCATTGCAAACAAAGTCTCAGTTGTCGTTTTAGTTTCCCAAATCGAATCCAGAATTGGGGCCTCTTCAGCCTCAGTATCTGAGCCTTTATTTGCTTCTATTGCTGCTTCGTACTCCCGAAGAGCATCTAGGTAGATTCGAAGATTTTCTGCTTTCTGGTTTATAATTGCATTGAAGCCCATCGCATTACGCACAACCGTCTTTCCTGCACCAGAGGGTCCCACTGTAGCGAGGTAAAGGCAGCCACTCTGTGCTCTCGATAGGCTCACAGCCAGATTAACCAACCCGCCTAAAGCGATGGAAGCGTTCATGAGGAATTCTACGGCTGCCACCTCTTGTTGAACCATCATTCTGGCTGCCACTTTTTGTATGTGCTGCTTCAGGATTGGGCCAAAAACATCGAGGGGAAATTTAGGAATTTCCTTTTCGAGGAAATCAGAAATTTGAAATTCTGACTCCGCATCTTCTATGGGTTCAGAACTGGGTGGGGGATGATCTGAAAAGTTTTCAGGATCAATGATACTTGACTCAGGGGAACTCATAATGAGGCTCCTTTCAATGATAAATGGTTCAGAAAGGAGTCACAGGAATCCAGCATCTCTAAGATTGAAAGATCTGGACATTTAGGGCAGGAACTACGAGGCTTCAAATGCTACTTTAAAGCAAAGTCACCGCCCTGTGACTCTAATTTTTGGGTGTAGGATCCATAGGTGCTCTAACACCTGTGGATCCATCTCTTTCCACCTTCCAGCCTAAGCCTTCCAGTAGAAATCCAGTCAAACAACTGACATGAGATAGCACATATTATATCTCAGTGTTTCCTCCTTGTGGAAAAGAACCCCGCATAGCAATTCAAAGTTATAGTGAGTCGGATCTGATTTCCTAACGTGACTGAATCTCTTCCACAATAACTACGCATCAAATTATGCTGAAAAATTAGGTTTCGTGCAGGGCAGTTAGTCGGCCAATAGGCTCATTAAACCTTCACTTGCTTCATCTCTGGGGCTTGAGAGCACTTCCTCTTACTATTCAAGATCGTCCAGACAGTTTTCGTTGATAGCGTCCCACCACTCTTGGTTGTGAACCCCTCTGTATGAAGATCCTCTGAAATACCCTTGATAGAGATCGGCTTACTATTTCGCATTCGTCTGGAAATTCGCTTCACTGCTGCTTTCAATTCTGGATAATTTTCAGTAACAGATTTCCGTCCCTCGACTTTCTTTCCTGTTAATCGTTTCTTTCTCTGTCTTGCAGCCCTTAGCTTCAGAACCAGATTCTCCTTTTCGAATTCAGCCACTGCTCCAAGAACTTGCCGGATCAACTTTCGTGTCGGATCCCCATCGAGAAAAAGATCAGGAGCATTTACCGGCACAAGGTGAATGCCCTTATCTTTCAGCATTCTGAATCCAATCTCCTGCACCATCAGATCTCTGGCGAAGCGATCTGCTGATTCAACCAGCACCATTGAAATCTTATCTTCTTCAGCAAAGAGAAGTAGTTCAGCCATCGCTTCACGATCTTCAATGTTCTTTTTCCCAGCTACGGCAGTATCATAGAATTCTGAGACGATCTGAATTCTCTGTGATTTCGCATAGGCTTCAACAGCAGCACGCTGCCTCTTCTTGGAATCTTTGTCCTCTCCAACATTCTGAGCCGAAGATGTTCGGTAATATGCTATCGCTTCGTTCATCATGCCTCCAAAAGTGAATCTTAATCTACAGGTTTAATACCCTTCAATATACCAAAATATATGGTCAATCTCAAGTTTATCTAATTCTTATTCTCAAGAAATAGAAATGAAATGGAGCAGAGCTTTTCCAGACTGATCGCAAAACAGCAATGAGAAATTACCCTAAAACTTCACTTCTAGCTATATAAAAAAATCTGAATATTTAATAAATTGAATACTGTGCCAGCGTGATCCAGTCACGTTTGGCTGAGGGGGGGCGTCAAATTATGTAACTTTTATGTAACATAACTGAGGGCACTGGTGGCGAAATAACCTTACTTAGTTGAAACTAAATCTCATACCAATAATGTGAAGTAAAATCCAAGGGCTTCATCGTGGCTCATGATCTTCTCTGATCTCTGCTGAGGAGAGGCTAGAGTAGCTGCTGTCATTTAGTTCCTTGAAGCATTGTATACAAAAGAAAAAGGCAGGTTCCTGACCCCGTGGGGGGTCAGGAATACCTGCCGATTTCATCAAGCTTTTAAGTATTATAGCACAGCCGGAGGGGTAACTCCAAATCAGGTGGATTGCCTGCTTACTGTCTGGGATTACGGGCTATCCAATCTTGCTGCTGGAGCACCTCTGAGAGTCTTCAGAATCACTGCTATCGGTGGTTTGTCTGGGCTTGCTTGATTCCCAATCAAGCTGCGTATCGGCTGGAGAAGGAGGGATTTTTGAAAAAATATATATTTAATCAATAACTTCTATGCCTTGACTTCAAATGCCTATGGTGGGATAGATTATTGTCTTTTAAGAAATAGAGTGCAAATTCAATATGCCCATCACCCAATTGAGGTATCCATGAAGAATCAAAAATTATCACTATTGGCAGTGGTATCTGCTTGTTTGCTGATGCTTTTGGGTTGTAGTCCAGATGATAGCTCTGACAGCCCCAAGGCTGATAAGAATCTATTTAGTCTATGGACACCTCAAGATCCAACTGACCCTACGCTGAGCCTAGAGAATTTGGATTTTAATCAGCAGACAGGATACGCTTTCACTTTTGGTACTGGAGATCAGTGCAATTGTTTAATCAGATTCATTGGCACTCAATCCAGCGGACAATACACGTTAAATAGTTGCACATACGTTGTTGGTTCTGGATCTGGTGAATACAGCAATTGTAGCGCACTCAACCACTCAGGCACCTACAGCAAGAACTCTGACACACTTACTATGTGTAGTACCCCAGATGATTGTGGTACTTTCAAATAAATTCACTACGTACACCACTCCTCACCAATTACAATGATTTCGCATCATTTCGAGCAATGGCTCCGTGATGCGACTCCTCCTCCCCTGCACAAATTATTCAACGCCAGAGTAATCCCATCAGAAGCGTGAAAGAGGTTGGAGATTCTCCATATCGATTAATCCCAAAGACTCTGAATAACTTTCATTTGATTTAAACACATATACTCAAGATTGAATGTTGTAATCATACTGTCAAATTCTGAAGCAAAGTCCTTGGATTCGATAAAATGATGGTGAAGACCATTTTCATTTTCATAAATCTCAGACAAGACAAAGATTGTTCTCCCAGTTTTTTCAGGAAATTTTCCTTCAAAAAATGGAGCAGGACTCGCAATAAAAGTTCCATCGTTTTTCCATTCTGGACTCTCAGAAACTGAATACTGAAGAAGTTTCAAGGGTCCCTCCCTGTGACTTTTCTCTCGCATGAATTCGTAGTGGTTCTCAAAAAAACCTCTCATGGCCTCTGCTGCGTCTTCGTTTGGTGCAATGAAAATTAAAAATACTGTTGATTTACCTTTGAGTGCGTTTGCCATAGCTAGTCCTCCTTATGCTGGTGTCCGTGATTTAATTTCTGCGATGGGTGTAGTCCACCCAACCTGATCACTCATAGTCTTCCCAGTTCCAGTCTTGGCCTTCGCTGGGGTCATGGTCTAGTTCTTCCCCAACACTTTCTTGAGTAATAATTTTTCCATCTTTGTACGTTATAGTGGTTGTTCCTGACATAAAAATATCTGCTTCTCTGTACTTGGTATATCTTTCAATACGTAAAAAATCTTCACCTTCATCAACAGTCTTTGCAGGCGTAAGTATGAGGTGTTCAATCAGTGCTAAATACGCTTCTTTGTCTGCGGCAAGATTCACTTCAATACCTGTGATACTACCAACTGCCTTGTAATCAGGATGATAAATTTCATCTACTAATGAAAAATCTTTTTCTTTTGCCGCAAGTTTCCAAGCCATTTCAAATGCTTCAGTTCTAGTCATCTCGACTCCTTATGCTGGAATTCGTGATTTAACCTCACCCACCACAAATCCAACCAGCGCTGGCCCAGATAGCTTCTGGCCTTCCGCATCCCACAACACACTCTCCAATACATCTGGTCTTCTCTCAATTCTGCTGTGAATGTTGTCTAGCAAGTAGCCCATCGATCTTGGTTTTGCTCCCCATCTTCTCATCCAGAAAGCAAAAGCACCTTTACTGACCTTGGATTGTAGCGCCAAGTAATCAACAAATTTCATATTCGGCAATTTTTTGACCGGAATGGTTGAGTTATCAACAGCAGGCGATGCCTGCAAGTTGAATTGCTGGAAATTTTTGCTAACTAAGTAGGTTTTGCTTTTCTGCTTTGGCAGAATCAGTAACAAGCTACGTTCCTGCCGCCATCCTTCAGCACGCTTTCGAGGTGGTTTGGTCAGTCTTTTAATCAAGCCCAGATCCTCAAATTGCTTCAAGCGATACTGAACATTTCTCAGCGACATGGACCATAGTTTTACCAAGTAGGTGTCACTTAGCTTCAACCGGAGAGATTTTCTTGTGAAGAAAACTCGAATCAATGACTGTGCGTCAATGTGCTGTGTCTTCTTCAGGGAAAGATTATCTAGGTAAGTGCGTAGATGAGTGGAGCGTTTTGCCCAGAGTTGGGCTTTTGATTGTTTGCGTGGGGATTGTTGGTGTTGTGGCATCCTGCCCTCCTCGTTGGGTTTGAGGAGGAAGCCGCATGAATTCTGGGCTTTGCGGTTAAAAAACGATGAAAAACCTAGGGAATTTCATCTATATCTTGAGATATTGGCCCAGATATTCCATGCTTTCCATTGTCACTTCAAAGACAATGGATATGCAGGGCTTCAAAAACTTTGGTCGCCAAACTTCCGTTCTTGTTGCTCTGCTGCTTCCTCTTCCGATTCAGCCTCCCTGACCTCTTGTCAGTTCCAGCTTCTCAGTAAAAAAGACCTCTAGTTTGAGACAAGCAACAAATCTTCCTTTTGTTCTGGTACCATTAAAGTTCCCTTTGGTTTCAGGGTCCCAACCCTGCAATTTTAACTGCAAATACTCGGTGAACAATGAACGGTTTTGACTTATTAGCGCTTTTATTTCTGTCCGTCACAGCTATGACTGGTGCATCGATCATCACGATGTTTGCTTACTCTAGAGTGTTGGGCAGAAAAAGAAATGAACTGCCTAATTACAAAAAGCGCAAAGACACCCACAACGTTGATCCTGCCTTGGCCCACGGGCACCATGAGCCTCATGTGTGAGGGACTGCAACACTCCTCAAGGTTAATTTAATCTCTTACCTTCTAGTGTTGCTGCCTCTGCTGTCTCCCGAATTAACTCTTGAATAATGTCAAAGCCTGCTGCTTCTGACTGTCCCGCCATCAGTTGATCATCTCCAAACACTTCCTGTAGTTCGGGATCTGCATGGAGTTCCTGAACCAGTTCTTCCCACTGACCCTGCAGCCCAATTCCTCGAGCCTGATCAGAAATCTCCTGCTTATCTGCCAGCGTCAGTAGTTGTTTGCGCTGCTTACCTTTCTCTACAACCTCATCAATTGTTATCGGCATAGTGCCTCCAGATGATTGATGTTTAGATGATAATTGGGCCTCTCTATCTGGGTTCAATTGGTTTTAACTCCGGCCAGTCGCCTTTGTTTTTAGGGATCACGCCTTCATTTATATCGAGAGTGTACCAAGGAACTCTCTGAAAGATATTCTGCAAAGTTTCTCCAATTGGATTGTTGATACTTTGCCGGTTGGCTTCATCGCTAAATAGGCGGAAACCTTCTTGGCGAATTCTCGATGGATCACCTTTAAATTCTGGCAATTCCCCTCTGTAATCATCCCAATCCTTCATATAAATTCTATCTATGGGAGGTCTGGTGACCGATGGGGGGTCAGTTTCATTATCCCAAGGAATTTTGCAGGCATTTTCAAACAATAAAAAACGTAGCTGCTTATATCCGATGTGATCAACCATTAGAGTAGAATAGCAACACTTTGCTACTAATCTTTTCGATTTACCACTCTCTCGAAGCATGACTACTATCAGATTATTCTCACCCTGATCCATTTTGACATCATTATCCCAATAGCTGAGTGGTATAATTGATGGAACCTCAGGTCCACCCTTCGAATTTGACCATGTCAAATGTTGGTAACATTCAATACAAGCACACTCACGGGCCTTCCTCACTCTTCCATTGAAAATGGTGAATGCAGTTTTGCCACAAAAGCACGTCACTTCTTTTGGATCAGAACTGCAGTTATCATAGAGTCCATCGCTGTCAAATGACTTGGCTGTGCTCATATTGAATCCTCTGAAGACTCATGCTGTTTCGTTTAATTCCTAAGAAATCAGGGCTAACCGCACAATATCACCAAGCTTGATCTGTCCCCCTTGGACAATCTTAGCTGTGATCCCACCATGACCACGCATGCTGTTGTAGCCGCCAGCCCCAAGATTCTCTTCCATTCGGCTGCAAGGCGCACAGATGCCTGTGGTTTCTAGCAGTACTGCTCCAACTTGAAATTGCTGGTGCTTCAGGGCCAGCAGGTTGACACCCGACACAACGATGTTGCGCCGTAGTAACTCTGGAACAATGTCAGTCTTACCCAGTATTCTGGTCACCACGTCTATATGTTCCTGCTGAATCAGCGTGACTTGTCGTTTGCCAGTGGAGGACTTCTTAAAATGATCACCTTCCAGTCCTGTATCTGGATTAGCTTGGACTTCGCTGACGGGATGGACCTCAGCCTTACGCTGGGGGCGAATCCCAATCCATTCAACCTTGCCCTGTTGGGGAATGCTGTGGAGGTACTGTCGTTCCAGTGTTTCGTTGTAGCTCATGGTTCAGTGTCAGGTTTTTCCTAAGTGATTGCTCTAATGAGAAGAGTTTTTTAGAAACACTCCTCACTGATTCAAAATCAATAGCCAATTAATAAAATTCCCCTCAAATCTAATTTGATGCGATCTGAGCTAAAAAGTGTCTCTAGCCAAATACTAATCTTTTCATAGGGGTATGTAGATACTGGTTTCCCTTTACTTTTATACTCATAAACATTGCAGACACTAACGGCCAGATAATCAACATCACTCATTACACTTGCCTCAAAAATATCCTTCAGAAATCTCATATTCTGCAATGCCATTCCTGCTTCCACTTCCAGAACTACACGCTCTTCTTCATGAAAAGCATCTACCTCAAAGTACTTTGAAGGAATATTCTTTTCGCCATAGAGGACAGGCATCTTAATTTTACTCTTACTACCCTCGACCCGAAAATTCCTATCTTTGAGAGAACCAATCAATATTTTTAAAACATCATTACTCTTAATTTTCTTCTGATCAGTTCTAATTTCATCAAAATTTTCTTTAAAGACATCAATAACGCCATCCAAGATCTTTGGCATTCTCTGAGTTTTTGGAAAGTATATCCAATTCAGTTCGTCCAGTATAGCCATGGCCGCCTTTCAAAAATGGCTGAGATTCTTTAAGTGTTAAATTCTCCTATTTTCATTAGAATTCAGTATCTTATCGAGAGAGAGGTAAATAACAGAACATGCAACTTTTCCTCAAAGAATCCTAGCGAAGAGTTCCATCCCCATCAAACTGGTAAGGCACAATCGACGTTGTATCCGTCAGGTGCAATGCACCCACTAGCTTTTGCTGGATGTTGGGGAAGAGCTTGGCTCCCTGATCGCTGGTCAGCACATAGAAGATGATTGCCGCAGCAACTGCACCGAGGCCAATGCCAAGACCCCAGCTACTGGTACTTCTCGGGGTGTACTCCATCGGCTGCGCTGTAGAAGCGGCAGCAGATGGAGTAATAATCTCTACAGGTTCTTCCACATCCTCTGAGCTATTAGCAATATCAAAGTTAGAATTTTGAGGAGCTTCTAATAACTGCTGACGAAGTGACTGGTTATCCTGCTGAAGAACCATCACGAGCTTCTGATAGTTCTCTCTTTCTTGGCGTTCAGCTTTCCGCTCTTCCTTTTCCTCTGACAATAGTTTTCTTAAGTGCTCAATTTCACTGTCCATTCGGGCTAGCAGTGTTGGAGAGCCATTTTTACCCGTGTCAGAGGCGTCTTCAGCCGTGTCACGACCCGACTCAGTAGAGTGTTGGCACGTCTCAGCACTCGTATCAGAGGCGTCTTCAGCCGTGTCAGAGGATTGCTTCAAAGCATCCTCAACACGCTTCAAATCGTGCTCGGACAGAAGTTTATGTCCACTTTTTAGTATGGGGGTGATGCCTTCACTTTCAAGCATCTGGTAGAGTTTGCGCTTGCCGATACGCAGGCGTTTAGTTGCTGCTGTGAGGGAGATAGACATAGTGGCCTCCTGCCGTGTTGACACCCGTGTTGTCAGGTGTGTTATGAGCCGTCTTGGCACGTCTCAGCACGTGTTATGGCACGTGTCGCTTTTACACCCTGCTGCAGATGCTGTTCCAATTGGTTGCTTCTTCAGAGAGGCTGAAATTGGCAACAGCGAACCCTTATTACAGGTCTTTTTTGTGGTTGCTGGAGATGGAGCAGAGATTCAAGGAAGCGATGCAGGCACTGTGGAGAGCCACTGGGAACGGCTGTCAGGGACTGGAAAAGACGTTGTCAGTGAGTTTCTGTAGAGCTTCAGGAATCCGTATTCTAAGCAAATTATGGAGTCCGTGATTCCTGCTGGGCATTCAAGCCTCTTACATTCTTACTGCCAGTCCCAGCACATCCATCACACCTTAAAACGCTTCAGGATCTTCTTCAGTCTGATATTCTATTTTTGGCAACAAACTGTAGACCTCAAGAAAACAACTGGTGAAGGCGATTTTGAGCGTATTTGTAGCTCAATCCACCTTGGTTCAATTTTATTTTTGAACTTCGGAATTGAAGTGCTATGGAAATGAGTACTCCTATTCAAGACAAAGCCTAGCTACCGCTTCCTGTTATCACAGGGCAAGGCTACTCTGGAAGTTGAAGGTTTGAAGTTTGAGATTCAAGTAATTGGTGGTTCTATTCAGGAGGTTCAATGATTCGCACCATTGATGAGATTCTGGAAAAGTCAGAAGAGACAAGAATGAGGCAGGAGTTTGATGAATTCTGCACGGAGCTTCTTCAACTCAATATTCCAAGGACTGAATCTATTACTCCAGAAGAGTTGGAGGAAAGGCAAAGAGAATGGGAAGCGCTGGTGGAAGAAGCAAAGTCGAAATCAAGGCTCTCAAAGCCGGATGAGATTTATATCCATCCTGCTCAATTTTCCGCAAAAAAATCTTAGTGGGGAATGTCTCCGGAGACCAAATGAAAGAAGTTACCAAAAACAACTACAAAGAGCCCCCAAGAGGATGGATCTATGTAATGGATTGTGAGTCTATGCCTGACCTTGTAAAGGTTGGCAAAACTCACATGGACCCCAATGAAAGAGCTAAAGCCCTATCTAGGGAAACAACTTCGCCAAAGCCACACAGGGTTCAATTTGAAGGTTGGTTTGACCAGTATGGAAAAGTAGAACGGAAAGTATTCAATAAGTTGCGCCAGTTTCATGAAGGCAAGGAATACTACCGCTGTGATGTCGCAACAGCAGTCAAAGCCATTCGGGAATTGAAACCTATTCATGAAAGTTGTCAGGCTGAAATTGATCAGCAAATTCAACTGGAGCGCATTACAAAAGAACGTATTCGACAGGAACAGAAACGCAAGACCGCAGAAGCTCAAGCAGAATTTGAACGGAAACAGGAGGAAGAAGCCCGCCGAAAACGTGTTTCAGAAGCTGCCAATCAGCAAGAAAAAATACTGGAAATGCAACGACAGGCCAGAATGAAGGAGCTTGATTACGAAAGAAAAACTAAAAGCCTGTTTGGGTTGAGAAGTATTTCTATGATGGTGGCATTATTTGGAATGCTACTTTATTTTAAATAATTCCCCTTCCTAGCAGAAATTTGCACCTCAAAGTGCAAATTTATCTACCCTGCTCAAGAACATCTCATCTCACATGAAACTCTCATAACTCATTTACATTCCGCTAGCTGAGCCCTCCAAGATCTTACCGGCAAAGGCTTGTAGGAACTGGAAAAGACATTGCCGGTGAATCGGTAAGGTAAGTTAGCAAGACATGCTTATCTGTTTTAATTCATCATCGTTTCTGAGCAGATGACTGTAAGCCGTGGCCAGAGTGCCTCCTTTCCAATTAAAAACCTTGCAATTTCTTAAAGATACAACTATCGACATTTATTCCTGTTTATAGGAATACTGATTCAGTATCATGATTAAGTAGAACATGATGGATGCACAATCGAACTGTCAAAATAGTTGTTCACTTATATCTCTAAATTCAAGAGTGATATGAAAATTTTAGTTATAAGCATCAAACTATTATTAATAATTTCATTATTTGTTAGTTGTAGTTCGAGTAGTGAAGATAGAAGTACTCCAGATAACGAATCTGAAAAGATAGTATTAGATTCTGAAGACTCTGATTTAATTGACACATCCACAAATCTGTCAAATTGTGAATTTAATAATCAAATTTTGAACTCCAATGATTCTGTCATTGCATATCAGCAAGATTTAGTACCTTTTGGAAGTGTTTGTCAAAGTGAGACTAGAATTTGTTTAAATGGAGTACTCACTGGTACTTATCTTTATGAAAAGTGTTCCGTTAAATCATGGACAATGCAAGTAGGAACAGAAGAATATGATACTATAAGTGGGCTTACATTATCCACAAATGATGACATCATTATTACAGGTATAACAGAAGGCAAAATGGATACTAATAGTAGTGCAAATGATCCATATGGAGTCTATGTAAGAAAATACGATTCTACTCAAAAAATTATTTGGACCCGCCAGATTGGATCTGTTTCTAATGTTGAAAGAATAATTTCTGATTCATCAAATAATTTATACATTGGTGGCAGGGTAAATGGTGATGTAGATTTAGAAGGAGATGGATCGGAAGGTATACTTGATGGATACTTAGTGAAGTATAGTAGTAAGGGTACAAGACAATGGTCAATAGATTTTGGAACAACAGGTACTGAATATGTGGATGATATCGACTTAGATTTAAATGGAAATATATACCTTGCTGGGCTAACTCCTAACAGTTTTGATGGAAATATTCATTTCGGTGATTCAGATGCTTATCTTATTAAATACAGTAGCAACGGAGAAAAACAATGGGTTCGTCAAATTGGTTCTGAAAAATATGATGTTGCTCAATCTCTAAAAGCTGATTTTAGTGGAAATATAATTATTGCAGGAGTGACTGCGGGTAGTATAAACTCAAACACTAGTTCGGGAAGTTGGGATGCTTTTTTAGGAAGTTATGATAGTAATGGCAACCTTAAATGGATAAAACAATTTGGGACTTCAGAAAGAGATGAGGCGCAAGCTGTAACCGTTGATAAAGAGGGGAATATCTATGTTTCTGGTATAACTGCAGGAGACCTTGATGGTAATTACAATAACGGTGGTGAGTGCATACTTGTTAGAGATTCAACACCCTGTCCAGATGTTTTTCTAACAAAATTTAGTGCTGTAGGAGAAAAAAAATGGACTCGTTTATTTGGCACTAATCGTAGAGAAGAAATCAAAGACATAGATATTGATTTAAATGAAAATATCTACCTTCTTGGGCATACTCATGGTGATTTAGATGGTAACACTAATAGTGGTGGATTGTGTAAAAGATTTGATTCCACAGTGAATTGTCCAGATGTTTTTTTGACTAAATTTGATTCAAATGGTTCTAAAAAATGGACGAGACTGATTGGAACTGAAAGTTATGATTATGCTGATGCGGTAGTAGTAAATGATTCTGGCGATATATTTATTGCAGGTAGGACACAAGGTGGAATTGATGGCAATCAGAATATTGGCAAAGTTGATGGATTCATTGCTAAATATAATAGTGAAGGAATTAAGTTTTGATACGATTGATTCTATGCAGTATTTCTTGGCAGATAATCCAATTCAGAGACTGACGCTTGGCAGCAAATGGATTGATCGGCCCACTACACTCTTCAGCCATCAGCGGCAACTCTGCCTCACCACCAAGAATTGCTCTCAAATAAGTTTTGGTAATAAATTTTAGTTGAAGACGCCACAGAGTTGTCCAGCCCCGCTAGAAATGCTGCCAAGGCTTCGGGGAAGTCTTTCTCAACACTGCAGCACTCTGTAGCTAGGCGAGCTAATCTAACAGCGCTATCAGCTTATCCTGCTTTCTTGAGGGTGTATCGACACCAATCAATATCTAGATTCTCAGCAATCACTTCTGGAGATACCAAGGCAGGTGTGTTCAGTTGAATTCCCTCAATTTCAAGATCTCTTGCAGTGAAGAGAGCCCAGTCACAGCCATCCAGAATCAGTGATGTCTCTTCAGATTTTGAAAACTCTAGCGGCACGATGTAGATCGTCTTCAGTGGGCTGGAACCCGCAGAGAGTTCCAGCACCTTGAAGCGATCATTCTTGCTGAGACATCTTAATTGAAAGGTCTGTCTTATCTCCTCCCTCTGTCTAGAATCCCAAGCTACTTGTGATCTTATTCTTTCATTCAGCATGAAGCTGCTCCATCAAGAACTGATCAATATCCACCTGCCGATACTTGACTAAGCGACCTAGCTTAACAAAAGGAATCACCGGAGCCTCTAAGCCTTGCTCCCGTTTCTTCCTCCAGAGCCTCAGAGCTTGTGGCGAAAGTGAAAGATACTCGGCTGCTTGAACCTCATCCAAGAAGACTGGTTTGGTTTGATCTTTAGCCAGTCTGTGATTGATAACGTTGTAGTTTTCCATGGCATATCTCTTTGAGTTAAATGAAATTAAAAACTTATTTTACAGACAGTAATTTTACCATATATCTAATCATAGTTGGAAATTACCTACCCCTCTAAACTTACAGCGTCTATCCAGAGCTACTGCGTTCCAGCCAGAAGACTGTCCCACTATCCCAAATCCGCTCTAGACCAGTGAAAACAAGGCCTAGACGGTGGGATCGCTGTCATCCCACATGATCCCAGTATCCCACTTCAGCAAAAGGAAATGGAACGAACTGGGATACTGGGACGCAATGGGATTTAGTTGTTCCCACCTTGAAGCCCAGATTTAGACTGTGTTAGCAGGCAATTGGGATATTGGGACAAGATTTCAGAGAGTATGAACATGAGCGACCATCTGCGGACTTGA
>JACLAC010023062.1_pt1 | contig 13899 bp, 22 predicted proteins | sample 8027881 | NCBI WGS metagenome assembly JACLAC01 (sample SAMN15725517, study PRJNA655200) | protist metagenome | isolation source: fluorescence activated cell sorting (FACS) single amplified genomes of... | place: Spain: Blaines Bay Microbial Observatory, Mediterranean Sea | collected 2016-01-19 | reverse complement strand
CGTCCTGAGCCACGTTCGTTTGCCTGCTCACCTTGTGCTGCCGTCGCAGGCGTGTGCTTGAAAAGACAGTCAAGCCCCAGTCGACCCACTTGGGGAGGGGGGTACCTCCTGGTGAGATCGACCCCGTGGGGCCAGGGTCGACTGACCAACTTCTCCCCAGCGAGTGTCACGATCAAAATAGTGCGACGCCAGTGCAGTCCCCCCACACTGGGGGGGTAGATCTGGGGCGAACAATTATCTCAAGCTGCTCTGCGTTGCTCAAGAGTCGCTCCGCCAACAGCAATGGTCGGTCCACCCTTCCCGAGAGGACTTCCGCCCAGAGCACCCGCCGTTTTCCGTCGGCCGCCCGCGCGGCCGCCTGAGCCTTTTTCACAACAGAGATGTGCCTGGAAGGCCCTGGATGCCGCGGGAGCGGCCGACCGACAAGGGCATCGATTATGAGCATTGATCCGATTTCGTCATAAATGCATCGATGTCGGTATAGCGAAATGCATTATGTTCCAGGCAGATTACACCCCAGTCGACATCGACGGCGCTCATACCTGGCAAAAGCAAACACCCCTCACGCAAAAGTCGGCTGCGTGCCTGCACAACCACCTGGATCATCGCAAGATTCTGCACCTGATAGACGATGCTCGGCTCCGTGTCGCAGGCACACCATACAGCGAAGGACCGTCAAGGGCGTCGGTTAGCATCCGATCGATGTGTCGGACGTCTGGAACTTGTGTCCGTGATGGAGGTGGTGCGATGCTGTGCAAAATTGTGATATGCCGGGCCAAAATGTCTTGGCACGTATTTAATTGCAGGGTGACTTCTCGTCTATTTCATGGATACAGCGGCATACTTAGGGGGCGGGGGAAACGAAATTATGTTATCGGGTGGTTGTATGGCCAGTGTGGTGTCAAGTCCGTCTAAGGGACAAGTCGAGAAGCCGATGATGCAGCAATGAGTGAGCAGTGGAGCGTAAGGCTGATTATGGCGAGGGTGAAACGATAACAGACATTGCCATTATGCAGCGCGACATCCGGACGTTCGGATGAACAGCCTTGGCGAGGTTGATGGCCCCAAATCGGGGCGATGTGCCTCGGCACGCGGGGCTTGATGCCGCTCAGGACAGGCGAAGGCCACTGGAGTGTTTACTGTTGCAGTCAAGCTATCGCCGCAGTGTGCCGCGTTTGGTTGTCGCTCGCCCTCGTCGCTCGCCAGTTCGTTCGCTCCTTCGCGCTCGTCGATCACGGTCGTCGTCTCACTTTTGTCGCGCGCATCGCTGCCGCGCGGCCATCGTCGTGCTCGAGCTATGTTTTGCTCGGCCGCCTCTTGAACCGTGTTCGTCGCTCGACCGTTGTCGTTGCTCGTTGTTCTTCTCGTTATCGCTGTCATCGCCTTTGTCGTTGTCGGTCTGCTGCGTTGACGATGAGCTGATCAGCGGCGGTTGTTGTCGTCGTCGTCGCGTTGCTCCGCTGCTTATTGCTGTCGTCGTCTGTGTCGTTTCTGCGGCGTCGGGGCTCACCGAATCAGCAGACGTCGTTGCCGTCATCATTGACGCATTGCTGCGCTGCGTTTGGGCTGGCTGGCCAGCACATCGCGCCGACGCTGCGTCGGCGTCCGTCTGGCCAGCGTCTCATTACATGTGATGTGTGTGTGCTGCCGCTGCTGTGTCGGGCTTCAGCTGATCAGCAGGCGTCAGCGGTACTGATTTCATAGTGGAACGGTTGTGATTGCATACAAACGACTTCATACTGTTCCGTAGTTTGTGATTCGAAGGTGTTGTTGCATGAGTTTTGCTGTTGATGAAATGTTCATCAGTGTCGAAGGCGCTTGTGTGCCAGCGGTGACGCAACCGTGCTCCATGGTTGCGAGTCAATCGCCGCAAAAGGATGCATATGTGCATGTTGCAGGGCTGCAGGCGTCGGCATTCCATTTACCAGGGGAATTCACCTGAAAGCTTGCTTCACCTGAAACAGCACGACAGCAGCAAGGTGCCACGCACAAATGGCTCGTTCGTCATAATGTGTTGCTGCTTGGCATTTACGTAATGAGTTGCACAATGAAATACCATTTCTATCCATACAGGCATGTCTTCGACCGGTGCATCGAGCTGCCCGATATTCCCTTGAGCTTGTTGGAGCACCACCAATCTCAGACTTCAAGACCTTGCTGGCGGGTATCGCTGAAAAGGGCATAGCTGCAGCCAAGGTTGGGCTACCTAGCATTGCTGCCGGCGACAAGTTGAGACGACTGCTCATGTGCTCTGGAGAAGCGCGTAAACGCAACACCAGCAGCTCTTGACGTCCGCATTAAATTCGCGTTGATGAGGGGCGCACGCGACTTCAAACTGGCCATCCGTTGCAAGGCAGTAAGGAACTAGTTCAAACTGCGTTCAGGTGTGCGTGGCGTCGGCAACCTGCATGGCTCGCCAGGGATAGCCATCGTCTGCGATGCCAAACAAATTAGCACGACGTTCTGCACCAGAAACATTGGTGCGAAGCAGAAAAGCATATTCGGCAACTCAGGCGCCACGTGTTGGATCACGTGCACATGTTAGTTATTGATGTCGCAAGCGACGAAGTACTTGCATGTGAATTCGCACGAAAGCAATTGCTCGACTGCATGACGCCGATAATCCCAAATGGTAGAGCATCGTTGCGAGACAAAGCACATGCATCACGACGGCCGCTGTCTCGACCTTGGTCAAACAATCACCAAACTGAAAGAGCTCATAAGCAAGACCATCCGTGGTACGGCATCAGCTGCTCGAATAATTCAGATGTCCCCTGAAGTTCGCCGGTGGTCGCAACCGAACATCCGGAAGCGGACGGGCATGATATTTCGAGATGTTCGCAGACGTGTGAATGTCAGAGCTGCGAAACATAGGTTTGAAACGTTCAGCACACCACTGACTCGCGCTTGTCGTGTTTGGCCATCGTTGATGCAGACAGTGAGCCAGCTTGCAAACGCACGGCGAGACAAACTCTCGAAGGCCGCTAAGAACTTCTTGGAGAACTTGACAGAACCGGACGTGGTGTTCCTGGGCGCGTGCGCTGACGGCGCAGAAGAGATGATAAGCTTGACGCGGTTCTGCGATAACGAGGACGTGGCGATTGCAGAAATATGCGAACGCGTTGCCGATTGCGTCTCCAACTTAGTGGACATGTGTGGCGACGTCGCTTGCAAAGAACGTCGTTGTTATACGAAGATGTTGCTTGCACGTGTTCGCAGACCTGTCGTCATCTCTGCTGGAGGAAAGACTTGGCCATTGGGATAAAGCCGAGATGGCGACCCTGCATGATTTCAAGAAGTGCTGGCTATTCTACGAGGATGGATAAAGCTTCGTGTGGTGGAACGCCAAGATGAGTTCCCTGACTTTGAATACGTCCAAGCGTTCAGTGTGTTTCACTCCGTAAAGAGCCCCGCCGCGAAAAAAACGGTTCATGCAACATGTGGCACGTTTGGCGCATGCGGATGCTGTGAATTACGTTCCGTTGACAAGAGAGATCCAAATATGCAGCGATGCCGCAATCAATAATTACAACGACGGAATGACGTCGTCCAGAAATGACTGGGTTCGCGCCATCTTACAGCGTGGAGATGTGGCGACTGCTCGTCGCTGGCTCTTGTGCTCGTGGCTAGCGCCCGCTGGGTCGACGAGCGGCGCTGAACATGGTTTATACAACGGCACGTGGGCGCGCAATGCCCGTAAGCAAGGGCTTGCCGCAGCAAGTCATGCAGCCAACGCTTTTCAAAGCATAGCGGATGCACGTGCCGATGAATATGAACCGATGTCACGATGTGCGAAACGTGCATGGAAAGTGTGGTTTGGATGTGCACGTGCCAGCGGTCGTGATAATCGTCGCAGCAGGAACGGTCAAGGAACGACACGCAAGATTGCCAAGCGCGATCGCACATAGCGTGGCTTCAAACGACGTGCTCGCCCACATGCCGAAACGCGTTTGAAGAGCGTGCAGCTGAAAGCAGTGGAGTGAACCATGTGTGGTCCAGGGATCGTATCGTTGAATATCCGTTTGCACATGAGAAGTTGCAGCAACGACGCGTCCAAGCTTGCGACGAAGAGCTTTCTGTTGCCTAGCGATCGAACTGCTGAGTTGGAGGCACAAGCTGAAGCAGTGCTTACACGCGTGGCCAAGCATCAGCAGCAGCGTGGCAGGACAACGCAAGGCATGTTGGCAGTGACATGGGGAAAGACAGCTTCCCGAAACCGGATGCCTTGAACGGACGCATCGCTTATATGTGCAGAGAGGAGTGGTGGCACGTGTTGTTGATGAATGTGTGCTTCATGATCAGCACGACAGCCATTACGGGAGACACCGTATTGTGATCTTCGATATGGGCCAGCTTCCAGTCAAGGTGGACTGGGTGGCAACGCTGGTCGGAGGATGGGTGCTCCCACATACATCGCTGTCGCTGGGAAGCGGCCCATGCCGCAAATATGAGGACGCAGTCGCAGCCAGCCGACTGATCTACATAGCTGGTGGCTTCGAAGCAGATCACAATGGAATGTAGCATTAACCGAACTGCAATGGCCAGGGTGGGCTCGAACTGGGCTCGCATATATCGTGCTGCTTTTCAACGTCGAAAGGCAACGTCCGGCAAGGCCCGTACCGAGTGCTTCGGCGTGGGTACGGCAAGGGAAATTCGTTGTGCGCCGCTAGCTGACATAAACCATGTGTCGGCGGGTCCTTCGTTGCGGCTGTGCCTGCGCAACTTCAACGCTCAGCAGTCTTCGCGTGGCTTGATGTGAAAGCTATGGCATGCGCTGCATCAGAAGGTGTTGTGTGGCCAAGCTTGTCACGCTGCGTTGCACATACTGGCCAGTGTAAACTAAATGTTTATATGCATGACGTGCCGTTCGTTGGTTGCGCTGCGTTGCACAAGCTGGCCAGCACATGCTCGTGTGTCTGCCACGCTGCCTTCCACAAGCTGGCCAGCGCATGCTCGTTCGTCCGTCACGCTGCGTTGCACAAGCTGGCCAGCGCATGGCAAGCGTACCGTCAGTAAGCGTTGTGCTGCACAAGCTGGCCAGCGTAGCTGTGCTGTCAGCATGCGATATCATTGCTGTTAAAGCATGTATGCTCATCGAGCTTGCGTGCGTGCAAATACAATGGCGAAGCCATGGACAGATCTGTACACATATCCCACATTCCCCCTTTGCCAGGCTCATCGCATTGTCGTTGCGCAAGATGGACGACGAACAGTTTTAACGTGTCCTGCCTTGCCTTGCCCACCACGTCCATGACAGGTTGCGGCTCTTGCGTGAAGGTGGCCGCGTTTCCGACTTGAGCGAGAGCATCGACGTTGTGCGACTGATCGACGAGGTCGAGAGCCATGCCGAAAAAAAGGGACGAAAGAGGGCACGATGAGCAGCGGCAGCCGGGACCATGAGAGAAGCAACGGCGGTGGGAAAGTCGCGAGCCTCGGCAAAATGGTGGCGAAGGCATGAACATACGTGTCGCGAGAAGCGGCAGCGCATGCCCACCCATGCATCCGAACGAGGCTAGCGCCTGGTGCATCCTAAACAGCATGGGCAGGGTGGCCCTTCGCAAAAGCATTGCGGAAGCGACGCAGAGCCGCGAGCGCATGACGGAGGTACCTGGACTTCCCCCGATGTCTCTTAAAACAATACGTGTGAGGAAGGCCCCACGCACAAGGTCAAGGCATTCCAAGCATGTGCTAGTTGTGCCTTGCGCCTTTTTGTTTCACCCACAGGTCCACAACTGTCGGCAAGATGCCCTCTTCGGTGGCCGGACGGAACGTGAAGAAGCTGGCCCTCCTTGTCGTCATGGTACTGCTGCGACACGGAGAAGCAAGGCGTGAGCGGAGCAACCCGATCGGAGCCGAGGAGCACGCTGCACGTAAGCAGGCGCGACGGCAAGTGAACGTCATGGCGAGGATCGCCAAACTGATCCAGGGTCTCGCGGCGCAATAAGACATAAGTTGAATGCCTGCCCTGGCACGAGTGGTCGAACAGACAGCCCAGTTCGGATGATGTGTGCTGCTCGTCTTTTGTAATAGAGGGATATGCTGTTCGATCTTCGGTTGCGTCGGTGTGAGCTGGCCAACGCTGCATCACATGTATCGCCGTTCGCTGAAACGGCACCCTGCGGTATACTTCTAAGCGTGGGTTATTGCAGCTCGCCTCCTCCTTGCCGGGCCGTCGACACGTGACTTCAGTTCCATGAGCAACGATCTAGACCAGATTGCACGGGCGTGCGCAGGAGCGAATGATATAGCCGTTTTGAATTGTTCGGATCGTACTCAAGCGTTCCCGCTAATGTACGAGCGAGGGGGTCCTCGTTTTCTGAGGTTATGGTTCAAACACTATGACAGCACAAAGCGTAAGCAGTACGAAATGGATTGTTGGCACTACTACTCAATGCCCCAGGCCACCTCCCGGCCAACCACAAATGAAGATAGACATCATGAATTTCCCGACCCACCTGGCGACGTCATCGACCCCAACGTGCCACCAACCCCAACCAACTAGGCACTCGGACCCCAGCCCACCTGGCACTCGGTGACGCCGACCTATGCCCAGTTGGCAATCAACGACCTCCCAACCCTCGACCCCAGACCACCCGGCACTCGGTGACGTCACCGTCCCCAGCCCACTCGGCACCCGGCGGCCCGACCCCAGCCCACCCGGCACTCGGTGACGTCACCGACCCCGGCCCACTCGGCACACAGCGGCCCGACCCCAGCCCACCCGGCACTTGGTGACGTCACCGATCTCCCCCGCCCCAGGGCACCTGGCACTCGGTGACGTCACCGACCCTAACTCGCAGATCCCCCAAAACACGTTTTGATTGACGAGATGGCTGGGAGGGGGGCGGGGAACACTCCACCCGGCACCCAGCAATGTCGTCGACTGACGAGTAAGCTGGGCTTTATATCGTTCGACTGTTTACCTCTCTCCTCTCGGCGGCCGTTTCTGAACAGAAGACACATCGCTCGGCACGCGATGGCGTCGCCGCCTGACGAGTCAGAGGGGGCGCTCATCTCGGCAGTCGCTTCCAATGTTCATTGCGTCCCAATGTGTGTTGCTCCTGCGCATGCTTTAAATGATAGGTGGTTGTGTGTGTGCACGTGCACCATGCGAATATCGCGCACTGCTGCTTTGGTATTACCCGGCCAGTGCCTGCACAGCTCGTATTGGTCTCCCAACGCTGCGTCGGTGTTGACTGGCCAGTGTGCGGCGCTGGCTCTAACTGACTATCGCATCAATCCACTTTTTCACTCAGCCATTAGACGTGCTTCCCTCGTCACAAGTGATGCCGTCAGTATTGTATCCTACCTGCTCGTCGAACAAGCGTCTGATCATCAGGCATTGTTGGGCTCGAGTCATGTGCCCAAACGGTGTATACGTTTAGGGACCGATCTCAGCGGACGTGATGTGCCAGCGCTGGCGCTTCGCAAACTCGATGTGCCCCTCCTCTCAACGTCGTCGCATGCGACATACTAGTTGCTTGCGAACTGATACATCAAGAGCGAGATGAAGCGGTTCGACAACAACGGGATTACTCAGACACTCGAGCGCGAAAGCTGTGCAACGACGGCGCCGTCGACGTCTACGTATGGGACGCCCCTTTTTTTGTCAGCCGTTCTCTCATCAATGTTTGCATGGTGGGTGAGGCAGATCCGAGATGCCTGGCATCCTATTCACTCGCTTACAGCAAGAAGTGCAAGCACCGCGCTGCCACTACGGAGAATGTGCGTGGACTTGTCTCACGACAACATGCTTTGCTTGCGTGCATATTGAAATCGGCTCGCGACGGTGGGTACACAGTCAAATGCAATACAATGCATGCCGAAGCACGTGGGCTCCCACATCATCGCAGTATAGTGTATGTTGTGGCAATGCGCAACGATCCTGCTTCGAAGCGTCAGCGTTTCATATGGCGCCCACCTCTGTCCAGACGACGATCGTTGCCGCTGCCGCCGTTGCAACCACATGAACCCCCAGGTGGCTTTCCAGCCAAGGCTCTGCGTGGTGGCGTGGCACGACAGCTTGTTAAACGCAGCTACCGTGAATGCTTACGTGCCGGCGTGGGCCCCAGGAAGACACCCGTGCTCACCGACAGAGGGTGTACACCTGGATGGTACCAGAAACGCATTCGGAGCTTGTGCTGTCGTACGGCCAGCCGCGGTTCGGCGTGGGGGTGTTTTGGATGTTGACGATGGGGCAGAAAGACCACAATGTCAGAACTGTTTAACTTCTAAGGATGATATGAAAGCATGGTCCCCTTGGTGAGAAGCTGGGGTGTTGGAACGGCAAGTCGGGATGATGCTCGCTCGCGTGATGTCTCGATCAGTTGTAGAACGTTCCATGGGACGACTGTTGTATGCAGCTGGACATGTAACCCGTTTACCACGTGATCGTTGGTCAGTGCGAGCACAACGAACGCAACGGTCGAAACGACCACAGTATGTATGCGGCAGTAGGGCGTGACTGTCAACCGTGTATGCACATGTGTGGCGCGTTGCCGTGCGACTGCCATCATGTGTGCTTCGCCTGTGTAGTGCGCTGCAAGCTGACAACGCACACATTACCTGTCTCTGCATGTGGCGCGTTGCGAGCTGACCGCCGACCGCACAGTTAATCGATTTTGGTGCCTTGCAAGCTGACCATCAGCATGGAACTAGTTTTGTGCAATATAGCCATGCTGGCTGAACTCAGCACATGCTTGGACCTTCGGCGTGTTGAGATGGCGCCGAAGAGTAAGCAGAGACGCACAGCAACAAGGGAGGAGGAAGCAGCGTTGGTTGTGGCGCCGTCGTCCAACCATCGTGCGCTGACCGCCATGAATGAGGCCATGGCTACAATCAAGAAGCGTTCCCGTTTCCACGAGAATGAGAAGAAGCCACCGCTATCCATCGAAGAAGGTGCCACCATGGCTCCGTTCTCGCCAGGAGCCTTCACGGCATGCATGAACAATCGAGTCGAGTTTGAATGCGGCTGCAACTTGTTTGGCCGAACGCATTCATGACGCCAACGGCTGGCGTGAGTATTCCCCAAGGCAGCGTTGGCGCTAGCATATATCGGAAATGCAGAGACATCGCTGCGATTCGGATTGCTCATCCAACTTGTCATCACAACGCCTGAGCCGAGCACGAATGTGCCCGAGCTCGTGGGAAATATTCGTCGTGTCAGCGCGGGCGAGTTGGCGAGCGCGCCACGGTGTGCATGCGACAACGACATACAGGATGGCGTTGCGGACGAAGCATTGAATACATGGGTCAACGCGCTTCTCACGTGCAAGTTCGTGTGTCGGCTGGTCCTTCCGGCGGATATTCGCCTGGCGTCATTGAATCTGCGAGTAGACGCAAGAGCAGAGGCAGACTTCGTGCAGTGGACCATGCTGCAGAAAATCCAACGCGTTGTCAAGGATTGGCAAGCTGTTGGCGGGACCCCGACACCCAACACAGTTGCGTGATATGTCATTGTGCAAGGTGTTGCTCGCCCCTCTGCCCGAAACAAAAAAAGCAAAGCCATTGCATGGCTCGGCGCCGCTCTGACAGCGCACCGACGCGTCTTGTCAATCCCCCCCCCACAGCAAGGCACGGTGGATAGCGTTGGATGACATGCTCGGTATCGATGGGCTGCTGAACGCCGTGTACAAGCGCCAGGCGATTATCAACAAATGCCAAGAAGAAGACGGATCGCAATCGGCATCGAACGAATGGTCGACGCATGGCGTACGCACGAGCCTGGCACTGAAGATGTCGCGGTCAAGAAGCTGGAAGAGGTGACATGTGATTTGACAATGTTGAAATACGACTGCCAGAGGTACATCCCAGACACCGTCGTCGCAGCGAATAAATGTCCACATGCAGCTGTCGCACGCAGCAGGGACGCTTTCCAACCGCTCGCGCATACCAGAACGTGCGTGAACGCCTACCCAAGCGAGCCGCAGGCGGCGTGACGTGTGATTGCGGACTTCATGCTGCGCCATGCGGTGCCGTGCCATTCCATGCGTTCGATGCGCGTTTGAACGTGTTCGCTGTGTGCTGAAGTAATAGAACGGATTTCGTCGCGGCAATGGAATCGAAACGAAGTGTGTTGTGGTGAACGTCGCTGCCACGCCACGAGGCTGACTTAAGCTGGCGACGCAACCTCGCGGAGCCGTCATTGAAGCGTGTGGACCGTCTGCGCGTGGTGTCGTTTTCGAACCCAACATACGATCACATATTGAAGGCCGCGCGGCGATATTCAACAGCAAACGCTCCGCGCATCGCTTTGAATGCCAAGGCATCAAAGACGACTGCCACGCGATCGTGCAATATATCGAGAAGTCGCACTTGGCAAATGCAAGCAGTGTGGCCCCACAAGAACCAATCGATGTGGATACGGCAACATTGATCAGTGATGAGCAGCGTCGCGGGATCAATGTGGCACCAGTCAATAGCACCTTAGCAGCAGCGCCAGAAGAAGCTCGAGCGTGTAGGCTGGATGCTGCAGGCCAGCTCCTCTCCCAACAGATTAAGCTCGTACATGCAGGTACGCAAGAGCAGATTGAGACACATACCCGCGAACGCTTCATCGCCATGACGAAAGCTATGTGCCCTGGCTGCGCTGGTCTTCATTCTGCTCAGAAGTTGGCGGGTGAACCAATGACGAGGCCAAGCGTACGGATCTGCTCGTTGCAAGAGAAGCAACGTGCATGCATGGTAAACGGAATACCGCGTGGCCGTTCACGTTGACGGCAATCCAGCATGCGGGCGCGGGAACTCGCGATGTTCATAGACGGTGGTCGGCTTGGGAGCAAGCGCGAGTTTGGTCAAACCTTGGAGGCAGCAAAGTGCCCGCGAAGACGACGATGCGTAGTTGAATGACGAGGATGAGGCAGCTACGTATGCAAAGCACGCTATTCGCATCTTATACAGTGCAACGTCAGTCAAGGGGCTGGCGTCAGAATTGCAAGACGGGGGGAGCTGGCAGCGTGCCCCAGGTGGAGCAATTGCATCGCTTGGACACGTCAGTTGGGATCCCTGAAGCGCCGTGGGACACCTAGCTTGAAGGTGCGAGCAAAGGTACGGCGATCGGACCTCTGGCGCTCACATACCCTTTTTTCAACGGAATGGCAAGAAACGGTGGCGTCGAACACATTGATCGCCGGAAGACATTGCATCGATGTCGGGAGCACGAAGGACAATATGGTGGCGCAGCGCAGACATGGCACAGCGGCCGAGCGCGTGCTCACGCATGCTTTGCCACGTCCATTCTACAGTGCCCTGCTGAAAAAAAGGGGGGGGTACAATCGCAAAGCCGTGCTCGACATGACGACGGGGTCTGGCGCAGCTGCAGAAGCAGTGCTCCTGGCGCGTTGTGTCATGAGCAAGGTCGCGCACTTTGGAATATGCCTGACTGAGGACGCGTGTAGGTTGGTTTGTGCAAATGCGGATGCCACGTCTTGCTTTATCGTTAACGTTCGAATGGGTGTTGTCTTGCTCGCGTTTCATACTTGCTCAAACAGAAGCGCACATGCACGGCAGGAGCACGCCACGAGTGCGCGGGAGCGGTTATTGCACTTCGTCCTGAAAGAGATGAGGACGGAGGACCGCATCCTCTTCAACGTGAATTGCATGGCCGACATCAAGGAGGGTGGCGAGGATATAGCCAAGGGCGACACGGCGGGCAAGCATAACGCTGTCAAGGACACGGCGACGCCACGCGATGATGCGAAGGAGGGCGACGAAGGCAGCACGAAGGATGACGAGCAATACGACGGCAATGCGCACACGAATGGCAAGCATCGGCAGCAAGGCGGATGGTGAAGCAAAGCAGCGGACACCGACGAATACGGAGACGAATTCGGAACGTCGAAGAAGCGCAAGCGTGCACCTTCACCAATTGAGTCGGATGGCTCCGAGTGGGATCCTAGCGATGACTGAGATCATGAACTGTTTGGCGTCGAAGTGTGACCGAATGATTGTTCGCGTGTGGATACGAGGGAAGCATGGCATGAGCATGCAGCCCGCGGCGCATGCCTGTGCGAGAGGCAACGTCGGCGCGAACTGATCTGCCCGCTGTCTGTCAGCGTCAATGCAGCGCCGGCGCTGAATGAGCTGCCATCGTCCATGCGTTCATGCACGCTCGTTGCGCTGCTGCATTGTTGTGCAGCAGCGCTATCTTCGCGGCTCGCTGCATGTTGTGCGCCGCTCGGCCGTTACGTGTTCGTGCATCGTTCGTTGTTGATCGTTCGTCGTGAATTGTTCGTCGTCGTTGCTACTCGGTTCGTTGTCTAGGCTGCTCCTCGTCGTCGTCGCTCGTCGCGGTGACGCGTCCGTCGTTTGCGTTTCCTCTTCCGGCGGCATGCCTGGCGCTTGGCCAAACACAAGAGACTGTCAACGCGAGCAGGGCCACCACGCAACCCCACCACACGAAGGAAGCGCCCGAAGAGGGGGCTTACACTGCAAGCCCGCCAAAGCAAGGCCTTCGATCGCAAGTGATGCCACATGCGAGGAGAATAAAGCGCGAGCGAGAGAGAGAGAGAGAGAGAGAGAGATCAATCACGATACAAAAAGCGGGGAGAGAGAGGGAGACATGTGTATATGAAGAGAGAGAGAGAGAGAGGCAGACAGGCAGGCACGAGACAGAGCGCCATATAAATAGAGAGAGAGAGGGAGAGAGGCCAGCAGATAAGCATGCACTGGGGACAGCAGACTGCGGCGATAGCTTGACTGCGGCAGTAAGCCGATGCGGGAGGCCTTTTTTTCACATGTCTTAAGCGGCAGTAAAGGGCGTCGTCCACCTTACAACTGTCCCTCCCGTCCAGCATTATCCCCCTTTTCCCGTTCCCCATGGGAAATAGCAATCGTGATAGAGAGTGCGGCTACCCCGTTGCCTTCGATAGGATGGCACGAGCATCGCGAAACTGTTCAGTTGACAACGGTGGATTGTTTGGAATTGAGTGATTGCACATGCCGGCTTATATGTGCATGAAGGGCCTAGCGAATCCTACTTGTTTCATGCCGTGCGGAGGTTGCATTGTCAGGCTCATCGTTGACAAGAATGTAAGGCATACACGTCGCCATGCTCCACGAGGGATCGCCAGACGCGCACGTATATGCTGCCCTGCTCTCGAGACCTGCGTTTCGCGTCTTCATAACTCAATCCCCTCTCGCGGCAGAGCTGTCATTCCGTTTGGTTGTCCATGCTGTGCGCTTGCTTCTCGTTGGCGCCATGCAGGTCGGTGAGACTGGCCACAATTCCGATGGCGTTGGTGCTGCCGTTGGCTTATTCAATATGCCTCCCGCCGCTGCCGCCACTGGCCCGTTAGAGATATCGCCCGAAGCGCTTGGCTTTCTTCGCCCTGTTTCATGGACTTCGTATTCTTCCCAAGCCGCCTTTTCTCCAGGTAGTCCGATGGAACCACTGGATCATGTCCTGCAGCCTCCTTTAAGAGGTCTTCCAACTCCGAAAGGCTCACCGGCGCGTGGTCGGGCACTTGCGTGTGTGCGTTGTTCGATGCCGCGGCAACTTGCCCGTTCTCGTCGTGATCGTCGTCAGCCTCCTTCGCTGGCTGCGGGAAGAGATCCAGAGATCCGAAACTCACGCCAGAATCCCTGGCCTTGAGCTCACGGAGCGGATGGCTGTTCGAGCCAGGTCTCTCTCTCTCTCTCTCTCTCTCTATCTCTCTCTATCTCTCTCTCTCTCTCTCTTTCCACACACACACACACTGGTGAGGCCATCGATCACTTGGATCGATCCCCCGTTGGTCGGCCTTTGAGGTGCTACAGCCAAGGGCGGCGGCGAAGCCACGCTTTTCCTTCTCGTTCACCTCCTACCCAACACTATTTGAAGCTCTTTTACGAGCAAGTGTCGGGAACGAGGTGTTGACTTCTCCTGAAGCCACGCCTGCGCCTCGTTGTCAACCTCAGTCG
>JACLAC010010205.1_pt1 | contig 13899 bp, 10 predicted proteins | sample 8027881 | NCBI WGS metagenome assembly JACLAC01 (sample SAMN15725517, study PRJNA655200) | protist metagenome | isolation source: fluorescence activated cell sorting (FACS) single amplified genomes of... | place: Spain: Blaines Bay Microbial Observatory, Mediterranean Sea | collected 2016-01-19 | reverse complement strand
CTGGATGCCCTTGCGGAGCGCCACGCCCGTGGCGTGCGCGAACTTGGCGATCTCCGTCAGCTCCGTCGAGAACGCGCGGACCGTGCGGATGTTCGTGAGGGCCTCGGTCGCGGCGGAGTTGGCGTCCCCGAGCGCGGCCCAGATCTGGCGGTTGATCACGTTGGACCAGCGCGCATAGACCGCGGTGACGAAGGTGATTGGCACGATACTCGTAAAAGCGATCATCGCGAGCTTCCAGCTCGTCAGCAAGCACATCACGAGCGCGCCGACGAGCAGGATGACGTTCTGCGCGATGCTGTCCAGCATCGTCCGCCAGCTGCGGGAGACGCGCATCGGAGATAAACAGAGAGAGGCGTGTCAGGGGGGAAAAGACGTGCGCAGCGCGAACCGAGGCGAAGAGAGCACTCACGGCGCGACCATGCCGCCAACGTCGTTCGTGAGCCGCGACGTGAGCTGGCCCGTCATCGTGCCGTCGAAGTACGCGATGTCCTGCACGATGATCGCCTTGAAGAGCTCGTTGCGGACCTGGAACGCGATCCTCCGGCCCACGACGCTGATGGCGGCGGAGCGGATCGCGCCGAAGAACCCCGTCACGACGCTGAACGAGATGAGGAGCTTCACGTTCTTCCAAAACGCGTCGTCGTCCGCGTTGAAGACGTTGTCCAGGATGTCGCCCTGAAAGTTCGGCAGCGCGAGCCGCGCTCCCGAGTTCGCCGCGAGGCAGAGCACCGCGATGAGGATGAGGTGCGCGTTGGGCTTCGCAAACTTGAGCGCGCGCACAAAGTAGGCCCGTGTGGTCATCTCCCTCTCGGTGCGCACGCCCTTGTCGCCGCGGAGGAGCCCCTCCGCGCCCTTGCGGGTTTTCCGGTCGAAGCAGATGCTGCAACAATCAAAGTCGCAGAGCCGGCAGCGGTACAGCTCGCCCTTTATGCGGGTGTGGCACACATCGCACCAATGGCAAGGACGATAGGGATGGAAGAAGAGACGGTGGTTGTGAATGGACTTGATCAAATGCCCGATCTCTTCGGTCAGGGCGTCCGCGAGCCACTTGGTGAGCAAGAACTCAGCATTGCAGCAGATCACCGCGGTTGCCATGCAGCTCCCCTCCACGGCTTCGTTTTGGAAGTCGAAACTCACCGCCTTGATCGCGGTGAACGCGGCAAACGCGGTGTTGGCCACGAAAGATACAGCCACCACGGCGTACTTCCGCCGATCCGCGCGTTTCTTCTGCTCAAACGCGGCGTTCTCGGTCGCGGACCGCGCGAGGGCCGCAGGCGTCGCGGTCCCCATCGTCTCCGTGCCAGCCAGCAACGGCTGCTCCAGGGCCACGCCGTTTAGACTGTCTCCCACCGCAGCGCTCGTCTCATCCGCTGGCTCCCGCGGCGTCCCGAGCCACACGCCCAGGACGCAGAGGCTGACGTTCAACGTGACACGGATCCAGGACTCTACCACGAGGTCCGCTGCGGATGAGTGAAAGTCACCGAGGTCCACACCCGGGAAAGGAACGAGCTGCCAGCCCTGGTCGAAGGCGAAGAGCACGAGCGGGACCGTGAGGTCCACGAGGATGGTTCCGAGGTACAGGCAAGCGTAGAACTTGGCCCACCAGGACAATCGCCTCAGCCAGGCCAGCACCGCCATCGGTCTTCGTCGGGGCCGTCCTCCTTCCTCGTAAAGTTCTGCATCATCATCACGCAGCAGCATATTCTGCCCCTGCTGGCCCTCGTCCGGAATGTGTGGCTGAGAACGCTCGAGAGAATAATAAAATCAACTCGCGTCAGCATCACATCGGACGATCATCCGCGCCCTGCCGCTCTCGTCGCCACTGTTCAATGCCCATGTTCACTCATTAAACCGCCGGCGCAAGCTTTCGAGGCTCTCGATCGGAACGACCTGCCGATCTATGTCCGTAAGCGACTGGTGCGACATGCTCTCGAGGCTCTCGATCGGAACGATCCGCCGATCTATGTCCTTATGCGACGCGCGCGACGCGCTGCTCCGCCGACGGGGCGCCCCGGGCAACGTGACCTTCCTCGACTTCTTCCGCGATGACGACCCCCACATCTTCCCCATCGAGCTCCGTCGGCGGACGTTCAGATTCATCGAGGCGACCTTGGACTTGAACGGGGGGAGACCACGCGAGCTCTGGATCCGCTCGCCGCCATGGAAGCCCGATTTCCAAATCTCGCGAAGATGGTCCGTGAGCTCGTTGATCCGCGCGTCTTTCTCCGCGAGCTCTCGCCTCAGGCGCTGCACCTCGAGGTTGACGTCATCGTCCATCTTTCGAAGCAACAGTCTCGCGAGATCGTCGTTTGTCGTGTAGTGTGTCGAACCATGCGCCGCTAGGTCCTCGTTGCCCGCCTTGGCCTTTGCGGTCTTTGGATGATCGCCCGTCGTCGTCGCCGTCGTCGTCGTTGTCGTCGTCGTTGTCGGTGGAAGCGTGCCGGCGTCGCGAGGCGTCGGAGCGGAGGAGCGACTACCTTCGGTGCTGGCGCGGCGCGAGGCGCTCCGCGAGTCGAGCTTGGTCCTCCACTCGGCACCCTTCCTTGTGCTTGCGATCCCCTTCCTCGCAGAGCCCGAGCTCGAAGCCGAGGCGTTCTTGTTGTCCGCTGCCCCCATGAGCAGACCGCGGAGGCTGGATTCCCGGCCGAAGATGCGCATCATCTTGGAGAAGTGGCAAATTTCCCGGATGCGCCCCCAGCCCTTGACCGAGGACTTCAAGAGGAGATTCTTCTTGACGGACTCGAAGAACGTGGGAAACACGAAGAGCAGGTCGTCGAAATCGGCCTTGCTCAGGTACAGCGTGTCGCAGTACGTCGCGGCGCGAACCGAGGCGTTGCGGCGCTCGCGCATCACGAGGGCGCGCTCGCCGATGATCTGCCCGTCTCCCAGCCTGGATACGGTGGGCTTGGGAAATCAGGACGAGCGCGACGGTCGGCGAGCACCGCAGGGGCAAGCGTGATCGAGGCCGAGGAAAGCGAGAGGAGCTCGCGCGGCGACGGGAGACTGGCGCGCGTGGCCACGATGCCCGACTCGCGGGTGACGACCTGCGCGATGCCGTGCACGAGGATGATCATCGAATCTCCAACCTCGCCCTCGAGCATTATGTACTCGCCCGGGATGAAGATCTTCTGCACGAGCTTCTCGATGAGCTCGATCAGGCAGTCCGGGCAGTCCTCGTCGCTGATCATCCGAAACATGGGAATGTTCTCGATCAGCGTCCGGTTGAGCGCGATCTGGAGCTCGAGGCGCAGCGTCGGATGGAGGTCGGAGAAGATCGACTCGTCCGAGGTCGTGCGCGAGGCGTCCGCCTGCTGCGAGGTCCACATGTAGTTGTAGTAGCCTGTCAAAGTCACGAATAAGAACTTCTTTTCAGCAAAACGTGTGGCCGAGAGCTTGCACTTTTTGTGTGGAGAGCCCGAATTAAATCTGCTCTTAAATGTGCTCTAATTCTGAGAAGCGCGTTCTCAGCCACACATTCGAGCGAGAGAAGTTCTGTTGGGTGACTGTGACGGGGTAGCTCCGGATCCGGTGCTGGAGGCTCGGCGTGATCTTGCGCTGCTGCAGAAAGTTCGTGATCCGGCCCATCTTCATCCGCTTCTCGTCGTCCTCCTCGTCGAGGAGCTCAAAATTCGTGAGCAGCGACGTGGAGATGGAGATGATGTACGCGTTAATCAGGATCCCGGTGAAGACGGAGACGAGCGCGAGCGCGTACTCCGGTCCCGTCACGGGAACAACGTCGTAGCCGATCCCAGTGGTCACGATGCTGCTCCAGTACAATGCGTAGCCGTATCGTCGCCCCAGCGAGGAGGGGCACACCTCGCCGTCCTCAAAGCATCGCGCCATCCCGGCAAAGGGATTGAATCCGTAGTCGCGCTTAAAGGCGTGCGCGGCGCCGCCGACGTCGAAGGCGCTCTCGTTGCAGAGCACGACCTCCTCGGCGGCGCACCACACCTCGGGCGGGGGATGCCACACGTTGCCCCCGTCGCGGGAAATGTGCCCGTCCAGGATTACATGGTAGGTCGACGCGCCACCCTCCTGCTGCCGAACGTGGAAGCCGAAGCGCTCGAAGCCGCACACGCCGTAGTAGATGCACGCGATCCAGTGCAAGTAGAGCGCCACGCCGAGGAGGAACTTGCTCATCCGCACGGCGGCGGGGTACTTCTTCAGCCGGAGCCACCGCGTCTTTGCCAGCCCGATCTCCTTCCAGAGGCGGACAACGCGCAGCGTCACGAGCAGGCTCGCGACGAGCTTGCCGGTCATGTTGTCGTCCTCGGCCAAGAGCAGCACAACGGGGAACGAGGAGATCAAGTCCGGGACGAAGCTTCCGGCGAGGTACAGACGCGCGACTTTGCCCGGCTCGTACGCGAGGTTCGTGCGCGTCACCTGGATTGTTCTGAACTTGACCACCATGTCGGCGTAGAGCAGGATCGACGTGAAGCCGCCGACGACGGAGTCGTCCAGGAGCCCGAAGCGCTCGGAGAAGGCCACGGATACCGGGAGTTGGACCACGCTCAGGAGCAGCGCGAAAATGAGCAGGATGCTCCAAAACTTGGCGGCGCTGCTCGATGGGTGCAGCATCCTGCTCCCATGGTGGTCCTCCTGCTTCCAGCGCACGAGCTCGAGCCCCACCATGTCGGCGACGTGCGCTTCGGCCTGGATCGAATCCGACTTCCTCCCGTTCCTGTGGCCTTTCCCGGACGAGTACCCCAGAAACATGCTCGATCGCCGCCTTCCCACGATCGCCTTCACCTTCTTCTTCACCTTGTTGCCCATGACGACGTAGGTGTGCAGACCGCTCCACGAGTCGCTCGCATCGGCGCTTTTCTGCTCCCCCTCCTCGCCCGCCTCTGCTTTCCGCGTCGCGCCGTCGGCGGATCCCCCAGCGAGGTCCAGAGCGCTGCCGTGCTTCTTTCCCCTCTTTCCCGAGGTTTGCAGGTGCGCGAGCGCGGACATTCTCTGCACCGCCGTCACTTTCCTCCTGGGAAAAGCTGGAGCAGCAGCTGGCGTCGGCTCGGCGGGGCGCGACGACGTGCCCTGGGACAAGCGCTTCTGGAGCCTGAGCGATTTCTGTCGTTCTAGTCCGCCTTCCATCCGTCCGCTGGCCAGCAACAGATCCAGTCGCCAGGTCGGTTACGTAGACATGCTCAGGCCTCTCGTCGCCGAGGTTATTACAAACAACCCTCCCCACAACCGCATTGAAACTAACTTCTACCGTTCTGGTTACTGGTTACTGATTACTGGTACAATTGTATTTATATTCGCGAACACCTGATCCTTTGTGGCGACCAGGCCCTCGATGTGGGTAGGATCCGTCTGTTCTATTATTATGGTACGACATCATCTCTGGGTTTGTGAGCAGATTGTTGATCGATCAAGCTCGACGAGTGTTCCGAACATCAGGGCATCAAGGCACTCTCTCGCGCACCATTCGCAAAAAGTCTCACACGTCAGCGCGCCGATTAGACGTGGGAGGACGCCGCGCCGACACCCTCACGCGCGGAGAGCGACCATGCTGGCGTGCTGCCGAAGAGCGGCGCACGCCTCGATGCAGCGTGCCAGCGCAGCCGAGGCCACGACGCTCCTGCGTGCCAACGCGGTGCGGGCCCGGGCATCCTCCTTAGCACAGACACGCGGCCTCTCCTCGCGTCTCCAGGAGCTCCGCGAGCGTCTGAACAGCGACGAGGAAAAGGACCGGCTGAAGCAGCTCATGGCAGCGGAAGATTTTGACGACGACGACGACTACGTGGAGATGGTGAACCCGGACACAGGGGAGTGGAACGGTCCGCGCGGCCCGGAGCCGACTCGGTACGGGGACTGGGCCCAAAAGGGTCGGTGTACAGATTTCAGCTAGGCGGTACCTCTCTTAAAGGACACCAGCAAACCACCCGGCCGTGTCACATCTCCTCGGGCTTGTAGTCTTTGCCGCTGGTGAGGCCGTTCTGGACCATGGACTCCACGGAGGTACTCACCATGTCCCGCACCGAGTGGTACTCGAGGCCCAGGAGCTCCTCGCTGGGGCTGACGTCGTAGAGCACCGGGTTCGGGGGCGGCGCGCCGAGGACCGTGGGCCCGAGCACGTCGTCCACGACGCTGGGCACCGCGTCCTTCTGCGCGCCGTCCGGGAGGCAGTCCCGCATGATCTCGCAAACCTCCGTCCAGTGCGGCGAGCCGCCCATGATGAGGAAGCGCTTCCCCCATCCCTTGCCGGTGACCGCGGCGGCGATGTGGGCGGCCGCGATGTCTCTGACGTCGACGACCGCCTTGCACGCGTTCTCCACCTTGGTCCGCGAGCCGTCCATGTAGCCCGCGAACGCCGCCGTGCTCGTGTTCAGGTGGGGCTGACCGGGCAGCATCGGCCCCCAGATCAGGCAGGGGTTCAGCACGCAGAGCTCCCAGGGACACCCGCCCTTGCGGCTCATTTCCCACGCCAGCTTCTCCGCCTTGACCTTGCTCAGCGAGTACCTGGCAGGGGCAGCACCGGCGGCAAGCGTCAGCGGGCGCACGCTGCGCGCCGGCCGGCAGCGCCGGCGGCAACCCAACGCACCAATTCGCCTTCTCACGGAGCAGCTCCTCCGGCGACCAGTCCGCCGCGGTGTAGACGTGGTCGGCGGGCAGCTGGCCATAGTTGACATAGACACACGCCGTCGACGCCGTCAACGCGACGCCCTGCACGCCGGCCTTTGTGCAGCTGTCCAGCACGTTCCGTGTGCCCTCCACAGCGGGCGTCACGAGCTTCTCCTCCGAGCCGCCCTTCATGTAGAAGGGGCTGGCCGTGTGGAACACAACCTCGCAGCCCTCAACCGCAGCATCGAACGAGCCGGGCTGCAGCAGGTCGCAGCCAGCGAAGATCTTCAGCTGGGTGTCCGCGCCAGGGAGCTGCTTGAGATACTCCGCCTTGGCCGCCGACCGCGTCGTGGCGTGCACGCGGCATCCCCGCTCCAGGAGGAGCTTGACGCACCACGAGCCCAGGAACCCGCTGCCGCCCGTGACGCAGACCGGCTTCGACGTCGGCCCGAGGTGAAACTGCCGCGGCCCGCTCTTGGTGCGCATGCCGCAGCACGACGTCACGCTGGCCGCGGAGACGGTGGAGCACTCGTCACGGAAGGTCGCCATCGTGCTGGTCGACGCGGCGCGAGGTCGGTGCGCTGACGCCGTCTCCAAAAAAAAGATCGGCGGCTTGCCGGAACTTGGACAGGATGAGCGTTCCAGTCCCAACCAGGCCGAAGAACCAGTCCCGCGAGCCAGACCGAGCCAGACCGAGCCAGTCCGAACCACGTCCCCCTCCGGCGCCGCCATCGGTGAACCAGTCCCCGAGCTAGTACCCCCTTCACTACCTAGCCAGTGCCCAGCCAGTCCCGAACTAAGCGCCCGAGCAGTCCCAACAAAGTCGCGGATCTGATATTCAACCTATGAACCGCGATATCAGACGCACCCTTCGGCCACCCGCCTCTCTCAGCGCATCTTGAGGACCAGCAGAGGATGCACTCCCAGCAAGGGCACTCCTGAAGCGTGCAGAACGTGCACATACTCGCTGCACGCGCCGGCTCAGAAACACAACAATTCGCTTACAGGACGTAAGGTCATTCGTAGGGTTGACTATAAGAGAACGTAAAATGAATCACTACCTCCTCAAACATAAATGTATCGTACACGAGATCTACGCAGATGGAATTGAGAAACTACGACACACAAGCTAGATAAAATACATAAGAATAAGACACTGAGACTCCGGAATCATCCAACACGCCATAGCAACACGGTGATTGCCCTCGGACTCGGGTATGCTTAGAGCAACGACGAGTAATAAAGCTAACTTAGAGAACGGTGCTCCCAAATCGAGCGTCTCAAGCTGCTCCGCGTTGAGGGTGTGATCTGTTTTTCTCGGCGACTTCCGTTGTATTTACTGTATAACAACATTTACGCACGCACCCCGCGCTCTACGAGCGAGGGGTTTGGCCATAAGCCGCTCCGCGCTCCACGAGCGTGGAGACTGGCCGCACGCCGACGAGCTACCGCGTCGATCGCACACTCTAACACACCCAGACCCAGACCTGACTCGAGCTGACGAACCTGACGAACCTGACGAACGAACCAGATTTATTGTGCCTCTTATTGAAGGTCGCGACCGCGACCTGGCTAGATCAAACGACAAACGACAAAAAATGATGGTACGGATCCTCCCCACATCGAGGGCCTGGCCGCCACAGGGGATCAGGTGTTCGCGAATATAAAGGTGCACCACCTTTGAATGCGGTGATCGATCTCAAAAGCGCTCAGCAGTCACCCGAGCAGGCGCGAGAGCGCTGCGGCCAGCCCACATCTTCGTGCGAGCAGCTGCGACAAAGTGCTTGAACCAGTGAGTCGTCAAGCTACGGAGGCCTCCAATGTCGGGGTGAGCGCAGATCACTTCCGCTGGTGATCCCCCAGCGCGTAGAAAGAGCCGGAGCAGATCGATGCTCGCCCGGCTCGCGTCCGCTGCCAAGCGCCGACCGGTTCGCTACGCCGCCGTAGCGCTGGGGAGCCGGTACTTTGCTGGGGACCTCTTCACGCAGCTCGTGGTGGAGCAGCGCACCGAGGTGGACCGGAGGCGACTCACCGCGTTCACGCTGTACGGGACGCTCATGGGCGGCCTCCCGATCTACGCCTGGTTCGGCATTCTCACTCCGTGGGCCACTGCGCATTTCCAGACGCTGGCGGCGAAGTGCGCGTGCTTCATCGCCATGGACTTTGCGCTGTTCATGCCGTTCGTGTACTTTCCTGCGTTCTACGCCATCCGCGAGGTGGTCTACCACGACGGCGCGGACGCGGCGGAGGTGGCCACCGCGGCATTCACGAAATACAGGACGAACCTCGTGGGCGACATGTCGGCCGCGGTCTCTGTGCTGCTCCCGCAAGATATTGCCATCCAGACATTCGTTCCCCCGCATCTCCGAGTGCCGTTCGTCGCGGTGACCGGGATGGTGTGGGTCGTGCTCTTTTCATCGGTGCGCGGCAGCGAGGAAGAGGACGCGGCCGCTCGTGCACCGAGCCCCACGGCGAAGGATGCGGAGGATGGAACGTAGCGCATGTGCATGAGGAGGACGGATGCTCCATCTTGGGCTAAAGCGTGTGCCCTTCTTTGTTCGTAAAATGCCATCCTTGTCTCAATGAGATCCGCGTACAAATTTCATTTACGTTCATGAGATTAGTCGGCATGGATTGACTGGAGGAGATAGTGTTGGGCGCAACCCAACCGCTGAATCGCGAGGAGAGACTTTAGCTAGCGCGTTCATGTCACCCCACGTCCCACGCCGAGAGGCGAGGCCGAGGCCGAATACTCAAAAACAGATACTGACACAAAAGCAGGCAAGCAAGCAAGAGTCGGCCCGGGCCCCGAGGCGCGGAGACCTTGGGGGGGGTTAATCGCGTCAAGTCAAGTCAAGTCAAATCTAGCATTTTGTGTCGGCCCGGGCCCCGAGGCACCCGCGGAGACGTAATAGTGGTGGGAGTGTCGGAGGAGTGGATCCCATAGCGAGGTCGTGTCAAAGAAGGTTGCACGTTTGCCGTAAAAAGGCTCGCACGAGATCGACACTACACTCGGGTCTCGGTCGTAAGAAGCCGGGCAGCTCGGGGGTAGGGTGAACTTCTTACGGCTTCTCAATGGTGAATCTTATGCTTGCACCCATGTTCATACAATTCTGCAGCTTCGGGGCAGGGTGAACTTCTTAGAGTACATTTGGTTTTCGCGAAAGCACTGAGCGGCAACGTCAAGATGGTCAAGTTGGAGATGTTCGTCATCACGGGATTGAATTTGAAGCGTGGTTCGAGCCTTTCCACCTGGTGGAAAGAGCCGAACCACCCTTCAAATTCAATCCCGTTCAATATTGAGAGCTCCACCTAGCGGGCGTCTTGGCTAAAGCTCGCCTTCACAGTGAGGAAAAGTTCTAGTGGTTAGCTTAATCTGTTGCCGCTTTTGAGGCCTCTACGCCGTCGAGAAATCCAAATGTACTCTTAGAGTCGGCACTTCTTACGACCGAGACCCGAGTGTACTGCGCCTTCCTTTCCTGCTGCCTTCTGCGCTGGGGCACGAATATATGATCCCTTGGTTAGCGTCTCCCCTCGGGCCGGGCGGCGACCGACCGACCGGACTGTGCTCGTTTGAGAATGAAAATGGTTTACTATGTGACTGTGCCGCGAATTCCTATGTTTTTGACAGTCGCGAAAAGCTACACTATGGTGGAGCTTGTTGCAGGACGGCGACCACCCCGTCTCACCACCTCGTGGGCGGCGACCGACCGTCGAGACGCTAACCAAGGGATCATATATTCGTGCCCCTGCTCACATTCACCGTGCGCGGAGATACTGCTGGCTGCTGCTGCTGCTGCTGCTGCTGCTGCTGCTGCTGTGCTGCTGCTCAGCCCGTGTAGAACCGTGCGCGCGCTGCGCCAGTCGCGATGGCCCCCGCTGGAGAGGCCCACTCCTCCTTCACTATGGCTGCGCTCCTGGCCGTCGGCGGAGCAGTGGGATACGCGAAAGCCGGGTCGCTACCCTCGCTCGCGGCGGGGCTCGGCCTCGGGGCCGGGTTCGGCGGAGCGGGCTACCTGCTCACGCAGGGCGAAGGCGAAAAGGGACACGGCCTCTCTCTCGGCCTCTCGGTGTTGCTCTCGCTGGCGATGGGCCAGCGCTTCATCGCCACGGGCAAGGTGATGCCGCCCGGTATGCTCGCGGGTATCGGGCTCGCCTCAGCGGTGTACCACGGAAAGAAGTTCGCAGAGTGGTCAGGGTGAATGAAACTGTGCGCACAGAAGTGCTACCCTCAGCGCGGCGACCGGAACCGGCCGAGCCAGCCGAGCACTTCTGCGTACCACCGCGCCGAGTTCGCCGGCTTGAGCACGTGGTGGTTCTCGTCGGGGAAGATGAGGAGCCGGGACGGCACGCCTTGGCGCTGGAGCGCGGTGAACACGGCCAGCCCGTGGCCTTCCTCGAGGCGGTAGTCCAGCGAGCCGTGGATGACGAGCGTCGGCGTGACCCACTGGTCGACGTAGAGCGCGGGCGACCACTTGTCCATTAGCTCCCCGGCGTCGACGTCCCACGGCACGCCGCCGAACTCGTGCTCGATAAACCACAGCTCCTCCGTGGTGAAGTAGGCCATCCTGTTGTCGAAAATCCCGTCGTGGGAGACAAAGGCGTTGAACCGCGTGGTGTGGCCGAGCATCCAGTTGACCATGAAGCCGCCGAAGCTCGCGCCGAGCGCGAAGAGGTTCGCGTCGTCGACGAAGTCGTAGCTAGCGAGGACGTGGTCGAGGCCTTTCATGAGCGAGACATATGCATAGGGCGCGCCGCCCCAGTCCCCGGACACAGCGTTGCAGAACGACTGCCCGTAACCTGTAGAACCTTGGGGATTGATCGCCACGGTGACCTGCACAGGTCAATGTCCGAAAAGCGCGGCGGGGGAGGCGGGAACACGGTGAGCATCAGGTGAGAACATGAGAGGCGAGCGGCGACGAGGAGGGTCGGACTGACGAAGCCCGCGCCGGAGTAGACCTCCGGGTTCCACCGCGTGCTCCACGCGTCGTTCCACGCGCCCTGCGGTCCGCCGTGGATCAGAAACGCGAGGGGGTACCTGGAGGGCGCAGAGGCAGACGGTGAGGAGGTGCCGAGAGGCAGACGCGGGGCACGCTGCGGCAGCGCTAGATCGCGAGAGACTCGCTTGCGCCCCGCCTCGAAGCCCGCGGGCGTGATGATCCAGCCGTGCACCGTGTCGCTGCTGCCGCCCTGGAACCAGAACTCCGCCGCCTCGGGGGTCTCGATCCCCGCAAGGCCCGGGGCGCTGAGGTCCGTCAGCGCCGTGACCCCGCGCGCGCCTGCGGGACGCGCAGGAACAAAGAGTGCCCTCGCTCACTCGCTCACTCGCTCACTCGCTCACTCGCTCACTCGCTCGCGCTGCGGCGGCGGGCGCGGAGAAAGGAGGAGGAGAGTTGCGCACGTGCCGGCGGCGCGGTCGTTGTCCTCGAGCAAGAAAATCTCCGTCGGAGCGTAGAACGAGGACCGGGAGAGCACGACGCGGGAGCACACGCCGGCGTCGTCGGGGCGGACGGGGCGGTGCGGCGGCGGCTGCTGCGCGCAGCGCTGCGGGGTTGCGAGGGGGACGATGCCGCCGACGCTGTGCTCGCTGGTGAGGGTGCGCACGTCCCGGCCCATGTCTCCGGTGGCGCCGTCGGAGATGTCCACGGCGAAGAGCTTGCTCCGGCCGTGCTCCTGTGCCACGACGAAGACCGCGGCGCCGTCGAAGCGGAACGCCATCGAGGACACGGAGCGGTCCCACGCCTCGGTGACGACGCGCGTCGCGCGCGTCTCGAGGTCGAGCAGCGCGAGGCGGACGCGGTCCGCCTCGAAGACGGGCTCCGCCATGCGCCCGTACGCGAGGGTGCGCCCGTCCGGGCTGAAGAGCGGCGTGAGGTCCGACGCGGTGTTGTCGCACGTCAAGCACGCGGGCGCCGCGGCCGCGGTGGTGGTGGCGGCAGCCATAAATAGATTAATGTCCGTAGACCACGCGTAATCGGCGCCGGGCTGCGCCGCGAACGCGACGCGCGTCGCGCAGGGCGAGATGTCAAAGTCCTCGGTCCCGCCGAAGGGCCGCAGCGGAGAATCCGCGTCCAGGTCGGGCATGATGTCGCGCGCGTCCTCGAGGCGCCAGGCTTCGCCGTCGTTGTGGGCCTTGACGCCCAACGCCGCCGCGAAGAGGTGCGAGCGCTTGCCGTCGACGTACGTGTCCCCTGCGCAGCGATCGATCCGTCAATGTTGGAGCCTCCAAGCGCGCGGCGGAGACTTCGACCGTCGTGCTCACAATGTCGAACCATCAAGGACTCGAACGCCATCGCCGAGCTCGTGTCCTCGGCGGCGGCGGTGTCTCGGGCCGCGGTTTCCTCCATCGAGAGCCCGACGTAGACCCGCGCGGAGAAGACCAGCAAGCCGTTCTTGTACTTCAGATTGTCCACCGCGAGTGGGAAGTCGGAGAGCTGGCGCACGACCAGAGGGGAGGACACATTCAGCGAGTGCACTTGGCCATCACGCACGAAGCCGATTGTTTCCGCGTCGAAGAACACAGGTGAAGAGTCGCTCTCCGTCGTCAATTGAATCGGTTCCGTGGAGCCGACGCTGAATCTCCAGAGGCCCGACGTCGACGCGCGCTCGAAGTCGTCGGTGTATGCGTGTGAGTGAAGACTCCGAATTCCTCTGAGGGCGACACCGCGAACGAGCCGATCCGCGGCAGGGTGAGCATGTCCTGGGCCGTGAGCCCACGTCCGGCCGCGATTACTGCGGAGCACGCCACAACCGCAAGCCCGAGGAGACGCATGGTTGTCGCGGTACGTGAGGCGAGCGAGCGCTTGCAACTCTCACAACTACACAACGCAAACGTGGCGTGGCGGCTGGGTTCCGCACAAATCCGAACATTGAGTACCCCAACAACATCTAATTAAAGTAATTAACCTGATTTATTTTGTGTCCCCGGGGACACTTTGCTGGCGAAGGGGGACACTACGAAACCGGGGGGGACGTTTCCAGACCTCGGAGGGGGGACACTTCGGTTTTAAAAAGTGTCCCCCCCTTTAACTAGAGGAAACTTCGGTTTCGACAAGGGGGACACTTTCGAAAGTGTTGGACTTTCGGGAAATCCCCCCCCCCTCGGGGGGGGGACACTTCAAAATGGGGGACATTACTCAGGTTAATTACTTTACCGAGGTAAGTGTAGCTGTAGTCGCTTGAGCTTTTGGCCCTCCGTCTCCTGCGCTACTAATCTGTACTCCCTCTGAGCCTCGTTCATAGTACGGCGAGTGCGGCGAAGGGTGCGGCCGGCCATGTTCGACATAAAAACCGCTCGCACCGTCAAGGTAAGTAGGAGGACCGCTCCCGCAGCTC
>JACLAC010010828.1_pt1 | contig 13905 bp, 13 predicted proteins | sample 8027881 | NCBI WGS metagenome assembly JACLAC01 (sample SAMN15725517, study PRJNA655200) | protist metagenome | isolation source: fluorescence activated cell sorting (FACS) single amplified genomes of... | place: Spain: Blaines Bay Microbial Observatory, Mediterranean Sea | collected 2016-01-19 | reverse complement strand
TTGGGGGAAAGTCATGTAGAGATAACCATCCGCTACATTGAAGCCCAAGGCGTTAAAACCGCTAGGATAAGGCGGATACGCAAGTGGCTCGTAGACGTAGATGCCGTCCCGCACCTCAAGCGTATAGATGATCGCATCCGTGTTGATCCCGTCGCTCAAACCCGCAACCTGATAAATCGAACCATCACACTCAAAGGAATTATCTGCCAAACCTGCCGAGACGCCGGGATCCAGAGTCTCCTGCGCCAGGGCCGGTCTGGAAAGAGTGGCCAGGCCAATCACAAGGATCAGTATGCCCAAACCAGACCTTCGAAGCTGTGCCGAGCATCTGGCGAAGAGGTCGCCCATGCATGGGGATGATTTTTGAATTCGGAGGGAAGGGTGGAGAGACCGATTAACCATCAAATACATGCGCCTGAGCTTGCGATTCCAGTGCAGACAGCCCTAATAAATGCCGTCCGAGTGGTTTTTTAGGGCGCAAGAACTAAGCCGACTGTGGATATCTCAGGGGGAATTTTTCCGTATTTTTTCTATTTATTGGAATATTCTAAATAATGCCTATTTTTTGGATTTTTCTCCTATTAACTCAGTTTTTTAAGTCATTATCTCTCATACCAGAGCAGGAACGGTCAGGTTTGACCTGAGCTCAAAGACTGCAACAATGGATCGAAGGAGCGCGGTACTCGCACCCAATACACCTGTATGGCGGCGTTCGACTCTGTGTCCCTAAATTGCAAATCCACTAATTGATGGCTCAGCGGTTTAAGTCCAAAAACAGACGATTGTTCCGTCGAAGGTGGCTTCGACGGAACAACGTTGCCCAAATCCTGCTCAATCGAGGACCGAAGGCTGAAGAAACCGCCGCTGGCGTCTACAAATTGGCGGTTTTTGCGGGAAGAGCTTGCGTTATTGCAATGCAGTACTTACGCAGAAGTATCCCTTCGGCACAGTTTCGAAGGTCAAGCCCGTGCAGTGCTCCAAAGGTGTGCCCGCTCACAGGTCAGTCCAAAGGCGCACCAACGTCCCTACAGGAGTAAACGCTATGAAAAAAATTCTTGTTGCCAGCTTGGCACTCTTCGCTACTGCAAGTGTTGCAACAGCTGATACCGTCCGTCTGGGCACCGAAGGTGCGTACATGCCATGGAACGGCCTTGACGATAACAACGAGGTCATCGGCTTCGAGCGCGAGGTGGGCGATGCCCTTTGTGACATCGCGGGTCTGACCTGTGAGTGGGTGATCAATGACTGGGATTCCATCATTCCGAACCTGGTCGCTGGTAACTACGACGCGATCATCGCCGGCATGTCGATCACCGCTGAGCGTGACGAAGTCATCGATTTCACCGCTGAGTACTACCCACCATCCCCGTCTCTGTACCTTGCACTGGCTGGTGGTTCTGCGAGCGGTGTCATCGCCGCACAGACCAACACCATTCAGGCTGGCTACGTTGCTGAGTCCGGTGGCGATCTGATCGAATTCTCAACCCCAGATGAGACCATCGCTGCCGTTCGTTCCGGCGAAGCTGATGCGGTGCTCGCTGACGGTGACTACCTGACCCCAATCGTCGAAGAGTCCGGCGGTGAGCTCGCGATCGTAGGTGATTCTGTTTACATCGGCGGTGGTGTTGGCATGGGTGTCCGTGAAACCGACGGCGACCTGAAAGCTGCGATGGACGCTGCAATCGAGCAGATGAAGAGCGATGGTTCCCTGAACGCTCTGATCACCAAGTGGTTCAGTGCAGACAGCGCCGTCTACTAAGACGCACCCCCGATCAATCGGTTGAAAAGGGTCGCTTCGGCGGCCCTTTTTTTTGGGGCACTCATAGCCCCGGTTCGATGTTGATGGATCAGGCGCGAAAATCGGACAGGCTGGCGACAGCCTGTTCAGGGCCCTCGACATCGATAAGCGCGCCTTCTTCGGTAAAGCGGCGATCAGTGACGGTGAGCGGCTGTTTGGTGATCAGGACTTCCAGATCGGAGGCTCGGGCAAAACTCACCTTCAGCGTGACCCGGACAATCCGGGACCATGGCAGCAGTTCTGCCGCGTCCAATGCGGCCTTTACCGCGCCGGGGTAGGCCCGCGCGAGGCCTCCGGTCCCCAGTTTGGTGCCGCCGAAGTAGCGCACAACGATTGCACCGACGTCGATCATGTTGCGGCCGATCAGCAACTTGAGAACGGGCATGCCGGACGTACCGGATGGCTCACCGTCATCCTTGGCGCTTTCCTCGATCTGATTGTTGGCATGGATCCGCCGAGAGGCCGTCACATGGTGGTTAGCCTTTGGATGTGCCGCACGCAGGCTTTCGAGGCGAGCCTCAAAAGATGTGATGGGCACGACATACGCGAGAAACCGGGATTTCTTCTCTTCCGTCTCTGCCGCCGCCTCCTGATTTAGCGTGAGAAAGTCCAAGCGCGCCTCCGCCCCATCTCGCCTTGTGCCACTCAGGCGGTTTCCTCGAACAGCTCGCGACCAATCAGCATGCGGCGGATTTCACTGGTGCCCGCGCCAATTTCGTAAAGCTTGGCATCGCGCAGCAGGCGTCCCGTCGCGTAGTCGTTGATATAGCCGTTTCCGCCCAGAGCCTGGATGGCTTCAAGCGCCAGTTGCGTGGCCTTTTCGGCAGCGTAGAGGATACAACCCGCCGCATCCTTGCGCGACGTCTCGCCTCGATCACAGGCCTGCGCCACCGCGTAAACATAGGCGCGACAGGCGTTCATCGTGGTGTACATGTCGGCGAGCTTGCCTTGCATCAGCTGGAAGGTGCCGATTGGTTGACCGAACTGCTCCCGCTCATGAACGTAAGGGACCACAACGTCCATGGCCGCTGCCATAATGCCCAGAGGCCCAGCGGCGAGGACAACACGCTCGTAATCCAGGCCGGACATCAGCACGTTCACGCCCCGGCCCTCTTCACCCAGAATGTTTTCGTAAGGGACTTCGCAGTCGTCAAAAACCAGCTCAGCCGTGTTCGACCCTCGCATGCCCAGTTTGTCCAGCTTTTGCCCCGTCGAGAACCCGTCCATATCGCGCTCAATCAGGAAGGCGGTGATCCCGCGCGGACCGGCGTCCGGTTCGGTTTTGGCATAGACGACCAGTGTGTCCGCATCCGGCGCGTTGGTGATCCACATTTTGCTGCCATTGAGGACAAACCGATCATTCCGCTTTTCCGCCCGCAGCTTCATGGAAACCACGTCTGACCCGGCCCCAGGCTCAGACATAGCCAGTGAACCGACGTGCTCACCAGAGATCAGTCTGGGTAGAAAGCTTCGGCGTTGGTCAGCGTTGCCCCAACGGGCAATCTGGTTGACACACAGGTTGGAATGCGCGCCGTAGGACAGGCCCACCGATGCGGACGCGCGGGAGACCTCTTCCATGGCCACCGCGTGCGCCAGATATCCCAAACCCAACCCACCTTCTTCTTCGGGCACCGTAATACCGTGCATCCCCAGCGCACCCATTTCCGCCCACAATTCCCGGGGCATGTTATTTGATTGGTCGATTTCGTGAGCCAGCGGTGCCAGCCGATCTTGAGCCCAGCGACGCACCGTAGCACGGAGGGCATCGATATCTTCGCCGTGGTCGAAGGTCATGACGTGATCAAACATGGTACGGGTGTCTCCTGTCTTTGGGGTGGTTTCAAACTAGAGCGTAGACAGCAACAACATCAAGATGGACACGAGGACAAACGCCATCCCAATCCATTCAGTTCGGGTGGGTCGTTCCTGAAACATAAGGAAGGTCAGGATCACGGCTGCGAAGAATTCGACCTGTCCAACCGATTTGACCAGCGCAGGTGACATCAGCACGTACCCGATGAACCAGCACGCGGACCCCAGCGCAGACAGCAGTCCCGTGTACGCCATAGGCTGAAGCCGACGGGTAACGCGCCTGAACTCGGAGGCATCCCGCCAGGCCATGACCGCGATCACAACCACACACTGGATCACCAACAGCCCGACCAGCGTCACCATCCCCGCGACCGCCGGCGATGCCACCATGCCCAGTGCTTCTGCGTCGCGGATCAGGGTCAGGCCGCCTTCGCGCAGGGCAAGTGAAGTGGCCGCCAACAGCGCACCACCGGAGAGCCCCAACCAGGCCGACCGCAGATCCCAGACTGATCCTCCAGTGTTGCCCAGTTTGGCCCGGGTGATCACCACAACACCAATGACGGATATTAAGATTGCCAGCCATTGTACACCGGTTAGATACTGGGCGAAAAATGGAGTGGACCCGACGATAGCGACGAGCACGACCTCGGTTTTCACATAGATGACACCGATGGCAAGGTTCCGCTTGCCCAGCAAAAGCGTCTGCTGGACCGTCGCTAGAATTTGCAGCACCGCCGCCAGCAACGTCCAGGACCAAAAAGGGACAGAGAACACCGGGGGCCAATCGCACCACAGGACGATTGCCACAAGAATAAGCACGGCCCAGGGCAGACCAAACAGGCACCGCGCCAGAGCGGCGCTCCAGGACGACAGCTGCACGTCCGACCGCGTGGTTTGGGATAAGGCTTTCTGGCCTGCAATCCGCAACGCCTGAAACACCCCGGCGGCCATGCCTAGCAGGATCCATGGTTCAACAAAACTCATGGTCCCAAAACAACACAGGCCGTCTGACTTCGATAGTCAAACGGCCTGGTTAAGTTCATTGGGCTGCGATGCGTCTGGTTGGGAGGAAACCGGGGAGGAACAAAAAATGCCTGACGCGCCGCAGCCTGAGAATGCTATTATCTTTTTGGATTAACGCTTTTCGGCGCGGTCTTTTTTGTTCAAACCAAACAAGGACGAGACGCCCTCACGGATGGCCTGACCGCGCAGCTCGCGGGCGCGACGTTCGAAAGCCTGAAGTTCGGAGTAAGAGAGAAAACCGTCTTTGCGGATGCTCATCGAGGTGGTTCCTTTGTCTTTTCGGGTCCGAGGTGGTGGTGAACCCGTTTCAGTGCTTTGGTTGAGTGGCCGCGGTATCCTGAGGGAGGAATGGGAGGAACGACACCGCAGCCGCTCTTTTTTAGTACTGATATAAATATAGCCGCGCAAAAGTGCTTGAGAATATCGAAGATTCGCCTAAGTTCTTTGCATACAGCGCACAAATAACGGAGTATTCTGGTGGATACGCTCACGTCCATGAAAGTTTTTCACACCGCAGTGACCTGCGGCAGCTTTTCAGAGGCAGGCAGGAATCTGGGAATGGCGCCCTCCAGCGTTTCTCGTCAGATTAGCGCGTTGGAAGACCATCTTGGCGTCCAGCTGCTGAACCGCTCAACCCGCCAGCTCCATCTCACCGAAGCCGGTGAGACCTACCATGATCGGGTCATCAATATCTTACAGTCCGTGGAGGACGCTGCGGTCGCTGTCACAGAACTGGAGAGCAGTCCGCGCGGTATGCTGCGCATCAATATGCCAGTTACCTTTGGCCGCAGACATGTCGCGCCTTTCTTCCCTGAATTCATGGACCTCTATCCAGAGGTCGAGATCGAAGCGACCATGACGGACAATCTGGTCAACATCATCGAAGAAGGTGCGGATCTGGTGATTCGGATCGGAGAACTGCAGGACAGCAGCCTGATCGCGCGCAAACTGGCTCCCAACCACCGCGTGATTGCAGCTTCCCCGGAATATCTGGAAAAGTACGGCGAACCCTTCACCCCGTCAGACCTCGCCGACCATGTGGCTCTGACCTATCGACGCCAGGCCGGACCAGACATTTTCCATTTTGATGGCCCACGGGGCGTGGAGCATGTGCGCATGCGCTCAATCCTGCATGTTAACAACGGTGAAGCGATCCTGCCCGCCGCCCGTCAGGGTTTGGGGCTGGTTCTGCTGCCCACTTACGTGGTTGGTCGGGACATTCAAACGGGCCGCCTGCGTCCTGTTATGACCGATTTGGCTGCCTCGCCCACCGCGCTGGATACGGGCATTTATGCCATGTACCCACCCAACCGGCACTTATCTCCCAAAGTCAGAGCCTTCGTCGATTTTCTGCTCGGCAAATACGGCAATCCCCCCTACTGGGATGTTGACGACCCCAGCCACGAGTAGCGGTGCACCCTTCAGGGGCGGGCCCTTGCCAGAGCAAAGCGCCAGTCTTCCGAGGACGCGGCCACCTCTTCCATGGCCCGCAAGAACCGTTTCACATTGCCACCAAACCGCCCGTACAGGACCGCTTCAAGCTCAGGCCGAGCGTTTTCATAGGTGCCGATAGACACCAGGTGCGCGTTGTTCAGCTCACGTGCAAAAAAGCCATCGTAGTTATAGCCTCCAAAGGCGTCGCGCTCGGCTTGGTACCGCTGCTTTAGACGCTGCAAAGCTTCGGCCTTGGCTTGTAGTCGCAAGCGGGGAGCCACTTCCGTGGCAGCATAGATTTCCTCAAGCTCTTGCTTGGCTTCACCAATCAGCTCGTGGAACAGTGCCCTCGCGTTGTCTCGCTCAGAAAAAAATGCCTCCAACGCCCCTGAATCCACCCCTCTCTGCGCCCAGAACTCCTTAACCAGCGCAAAGGCAATCGTGTTCGCGAGCGCTTCATTAAACTCAGCCGCCCCAGGCCGATAAATCGTGTTGTGCACACTCTCATGGATGACCAGCTCAACCAGCGATGTTTCGCTGCGGTCGAGTGCGGGTGAGGCGATGGGATCGGGGAACCAGCCCAAAGTGGCATAAGCATCCACCCCGCCCATGTAAGCATCATAGCCCTTTTGCCGAGCCTGGAGGAAAAACGCCTCAGCTTTGGCTTCGTTGAAATAGCCCTGATAAGGTACGCACCCCGCAATTGGCCAACAGTTGACCACAGCGTTCAACGCCAGCTTCTCAGCTCGGTAAACAGTCCAGACTGTCGCCTCACGGTCGAGTTGAGCATAGGTCTTGTAGCTATTCCCGACGTCCAGCCCCCAATACTCAGCAAACGCTGCGGCTTGCTGGACCAGCGCAAGTTTTTCCGCCGTTTCTACTGCCGTGGTGGGGTCCTGAATTACTTCTGGGATGGGCCGGGAGCGCTTGAGTAGGTCATTCTGGCCTTTCGCGATGTGCAGCAAATAGGAGTCGCAAGCGGTGAGTCCGGCCAGCGCCAGCAAGGCAATCCCCGAAACCGTCTTACGAACCATGACCCTTCTGCTCTCCTTGTATGTGGATCAGCGTGTTATCTACACATCATACAAAGACAACAAGGCGCTTTCACGATGTCCCGCGCTTGGCAACGCATGCTCTCTGGTCGCCGTCTGGACCTGTTGGATCCCTCTCCCTTTGATATCGAGATCGAAGATATCGCCCACGGGTTGTCCCGTGTCTCCCGCTGGAACGGCCAAACATTAGGAGAGCATTCTTTTAGTGTCGCGCAGCATTCCGTCCTGGTCTTAGACATTTTCTGCGCCAAGGAACCCCAGTCTCCGGCCACCGACCAGCTCCACGCCCTTTTGCACGACGCCCCCGAATACGTTATCGGTGACCTGATTTCGCCGTTTAAGACGGCAGTTGGGATGGATTACAAGTCGCTCGAACGGAAATTAGAGCATGCCGTGCACCTTCGGTTCGGCCTCAAAGCGGACCCCGGCCCAGACCTTCACAAACGCATAAAGGTGGCAGACATCACCGCGGCCTATTGGGAAGCCACACTGCTGGCTGGCTTTGATTTGGCCGAAGCTGAGGTGATTTTTGGCAATAGACCGTCCGGCAAAGCACCCGAGCTGGTTCCCTTAAGCGCGGTGGACGCTAAGTCCTTGTTTATGTCTCGCTTTAAAGGCTTATTGGCACAAACCTGAGAAAGAGGATCCATCCGTGACGGGCTTACTTGATATCCCAGCTATCCTACTCGGCCTGGCCGCCTTGTTCGGCGCGTTGAATTACTGGTTCATCAAACTGCCTCATACCATCGGCCTGGTCGTGATCGCGTTGGTAGCAAGTTTAGCTGCCGTGGGGCTGGACCTGGTCTTTCCGGTACTTGGGCTGAGCAGAACAGCCAATGGCTTCCTCGAAAGCATCGACTTCGATGTCACCCTGATGCAGGGCATGCTCTCCTTCCTGTTGTTCGCTGGCGCGCTGCACGTGGATCTGGGCCAGTTGCTGTCGCGAAAGTGGATCATTCTGATCCTGGCGAGCTTTGGCGTCATGCTGTCCTCATTCATCATTGGAGGCGGCTTTTTCCTCGTCGCTTCGTTGCTGGGCTTGAGCCTTCCTTTCATTGTGTGCCTGGTGCTGGGGATCATTGTATCGCCGACCGATCCCGTCGCTGTGCTGGGATTGCTCAAGACCCTGAAAGTGCCGCCTCACCTGAAAGCCAAAATCGCTGGAGAGAGCCTGTTTAACGACGGGGTTGCCGTTGTGTTGTTCAGCATCATCGTCACCCTCGCCTTCTCAGCAACGACTGGTCACGACGGCCACGGCGGCGAGTCATCGATCACGCTGATCTCAGGCCTTTGGCTCTTTGTCAAAGAAGCTGGCGGGGGCGCGCTGTTGGGTCTGGTGGGTGGCTTGCTGGCATTTTGGGTCATGCGTCGGATCGATGACTACGTGCTGGAGGTTCTGATTACGCTGGCGCTTGTCACCGGTGCTTACTCCATCGCTCTGCACCTGCACTTCTCCGGCCCTATCGCCATGGTGATTGCGGGCCTGTTGATCGGCAATCAAGGCACGGCTCTGGCCATGTCGAAAAAGACCAAGGATCACCTCGAGAAGTTCTGGGAACTGGTCGATGAAATCCTCAATTCCGTCCTGTTCATGTTGATTGGGTTGGAGGTCGTTTTCATCCTGCAAAACACGGGCAGCGGTGTTTCGACGCCGCAAGCGGTGATCCTGATCCTCGTGGTAATCGCCCTGTCTGTCGCTGCACGGTTTTCCGCAATCTTTATACCGCTCCAGCTCCGCGCCTTGCGCAGCGACGTCAGCCGCGGGACAGTGCCTATTCTAACCTGGGCTGGTATCCGAGGCGGCATCTCCGTCGCGCTGGCCCTATCCCTGCCAGATAGCCCGGAACGTGGAATTTTGCTGCTGGTAACATACTGCGTGGTGCTGTTCTCTGTCATCGTCCAGGGTCTGACTGTTGAACGGGTTATAAAACGCTATTTCCCCTAAGCGGCGAACGACCTTACCCCGTCCCTGAACCACCATTTTCGCAGCCCAGCGATCCAGCTTCGATAAAAGCTTGATGCGAACTTAAACTTGGCGATACAAGGACGACGCGTGCTGGCTTAGCTCAGTTGGTAGAGCAGTTGATTTGTAATCATCAGGCCGCGGGTTCGACCCCTGCAGCCAGCACCACTTTATTTTCCTATGACCCGACCTAAGTGCCTGATTTTGCATCAAAAATGTGGGTGGCAGATATCGCTGTATCATTAGATTGTGGTACAATTAGTGGTACGTCGATACTGGAACCAGTTTCGGCAATCAGAACACCAATCAGTCAAATGACCGATACAGAGACTGACCAATAGGGGCTCGAGTGAACTCAAGCCCCCACCAAAATTGTTTCAGAAGGCAGTCACTTCGTGTTCACGAACCAAGAACTCTCCATCGAGTTCCATATCGTCATCCCCAAGTGCCTCATCAAGGTAATCCCGGATAGCAACCAACGCTGAATACGGACGTGTTCTTACCAACGCCTCTCCCCAAGTACCCCCATTGGACAACGAATGGAGCTGCTCAGGACCAAAGGACTTCCTGAATTGCCCCTCAAGTTCATCAGCAGCAGCGACGACGTCAAAGTCACCAGAAGGATCAAAAGAATTGCCGCTCCTGAAGTCCTTCATCTTCCGCTCAACCTGCTGCCATTTGGTACTCTCGAGGTACAGCGGGTCTTCCTTGATAAACGCCTCGAAGTCACCCTCGTAGGTCACCACAAAGTGGTTCGTGCTGTTCTCGTTCATGAACTCTCCTCTCACCTCGTTGATGAAGCCTCGCATCTTGTTGATGGAGCCAATCGACACGTCGAAGATCTCCTTGGCCTGCTCTTTAGTGAACCTCCAGTTGCTCCTCGCATTACTCCTCCAGTCCTCCAGCAGAACTCCTTGCTTGAGCAGAAGAACGTGCTGCTGCCACGCCTGTTGGGTCCGCTGTTTTGGAGTGAGGTTAGTCCTTGCGATGCTGTTCTTGCTGATCACTGATCGCTGGGCATCGAGGTAACCACCTTCGATCCACTGCACGTTTACCTTCGGGTCTCCCTCGGTCTCTTGAAAGAAGTAGTGCAGGGCTTCAAGACGGTGATGCCCGTCGACGATGATGGGCTCATGTTCAGAGCCAAAGACAAAGAGTGGCTCAAGGTCTCTCAGGGTAGTCTCAGGGGCCCGTGACAAGCTCGTACAGAGGCTCTGGACGATGTCACCTCGGCTCACTCCATCTTTTGCTTGAAAGTACCGTGTGGCCGTTCTGAGAGCCGAAAGTGGTACTTGAGGTGGTCGTGTAGTGTTGGCTTGGTGGAGTGCCTCCAGCTCTGTGATCGACTTGCTGTCGACTTTAATTGAATTCAGGTGCATGGGTTGGTTTGCTCCTTTCTTTGTTGATGATGATGGCCTGGCCTCGTCAAATCCTCACACGCAGACACCTCAGTGAGCCCACACCGGGCCACTGGGGTTTGCTCATGATTGGTTGTGGGAGGTTGCTTGAAGGGGGGAGGCTTACCAGCCAGCTAGCGTTGTGTGCTCTCTCGGCCGTTCCGTTCCCTTATAGTCTACGGATATGTCCCGCCGTTCGACATAGGCACCAGATATAGTCAGGCGGTTGTGCCTTGAAGGTTGTGATTAACACCTCGACCGGTCTCCCCCAACGACCCCTTGCAGTTCCACGTCAGGACCCCCCGCTGGTGCCACCCCGGGGGAGGGGGGAATTGGGTGGTGTATAAGCTATTAAATCCGCAAAAAATCTCTGCGACCAAATGTTTTTCCTATATCCCATTGCGTTTCTTTTGCCTTGTTATTAGACGAAAGGATCTTTTTGCTTTCCGGCACAAACGCCGAAGCAACGTCCCCTTTGAACTTTAATGAGCTAAGAATGTATTCACAGAACTACGTGGCGCTTACATGTTTGATTATGCTTTCTGCCTGTGGCGGCGTGTCTGAACCTGTTTATGGTACTTACGCCTATCGATCGAATACCACCAATCAAGAGCGAGTGGACAGTTGGACCCAATGTGAGGCCGCTGCCATGTCTCAAGTCGGTTCTAATCAAAAAACTCAAACGACATCCATCTGGTATGATTCCGAGGGAAATCGGCAGGGGGGTGAAACATACTCATATGATCAGAACGCGGATTTACGAGACAGAATGCAAGAAATTTGCATGCGAGAGAAGGGGTTCACTCTCACTGAGATGCCCTATTGTTCTGTCTTTCCAGATGAAATGTGGGAAGAGCATCGGCTTGGAACCGTCATGGTGCGACCATTGCCGAACTCTTGCTTGGCCGACTTAAATGGTTTTGCTGTTCCGGTCCAAATGGGCTGATAGATAATGATTCGGTTAGTCACTCGGTGCAATTCGGATGTCTCATTGGTCAATGGCCTGAACGCATATCGTTACCCTCACGCCCCTTCCTAAATCCCTTGTGGCCAATCAAAAATTCCTGTCCCCGATCGCACTACCCGGGTTTTTACCAAGGATGCGGGTGGACACGGAGCAAGGGCAACGTATCTGAATTGGAAAGCTGTTAATGAAAATCGACAATGAAAAGTCACGCAAAACACATTGCCCTGGGTGCGGAAATAATCGGAACACAGATATAAAGGGTTCTTTTGAGCCTGCTCGGGCAGAAGATCAGCACGGGGATATTTGGGTTCAGGAAGAATACCGAATTCTGCAGTGTAGGGGCTGTGATACGGTCTTTTTCGAGTTGGCGACTTTATGCTCTGAGGAAATCTACATACTTGAGGGTGATGCTGATCCCGAGCATATTGTCCGTCAGGCGACTGTCATTAAGCAATACCCTCCTTCTGCAGAACTTGAAATGCCTAACTGGCTCGCTCAGAGCAGTATTCCATATAAATTGAATGAGCGCTTAAGGGATGTTTACGGTTGTTATCTGAACGATTTGGTTTCTCCCGCCACTGCAAGTCTACGGACTGCACTGGATGTTTTCTTCGAACTCAGTGGTATCGATGACAAGTTGCGTTTTGAACGGAAATGCGAAGTGGCTCAAGAGATACTGGAGCTGTCAGGGCCGGACCGCAAATGTTTAGATACGCTTATAGAGGCGGGTAGTGCTGCCGTGCATCGTGGCTGGAAGCCATCAAAAAAAGAACTGGGGACACTTATCTCCGCTCTAGAGGGATTTTTTAAGAACTACTATGTCCATCGGCCAATAATTGAAGAAATGTCCCAAAAAGTGCCGGGCAAGTCAGAAAAGATAAATCCTTCTAAGGTAGATGGCGTCTGATATAGGGGGTAAACGCAGAATTAAGAGCCTTTTCAAGTCTCCTTAAAGCAACCCCACGTCCATACTGTTCGGCCACACTCTGACCACCATGGCCCTGCACAGCATCACGCAAGTCCTGCGGCACACCAGCATCCCTCATGAGCCTCTTAACGGTGTGCCTTAGGTTGTGAGCACTGAACTCCTTAAACCCCAGCGCCTTCATCCGCTTGTTCACCGCAGCAGACGCTGAGTTAGAGTTGGTCTTCACTGTCTTGTTATAGCGGGGGAAGAGGTAATCGCTATTCTGGGTCCTAGCTTCATCAAGCTGACCCTTGAGAGCCGTCAGCCCAAACAGCACCACTGGAACCTCACGTTCACTTCCCTTGCTCTTAAGGCGCCTCTTTTCGTGACCCTTGATGGTCACTGAAGTAATGCCCTCAGCTGCATCCTCACGAACATCCTCAAGTCGCAAACCAACTATCTCTCCAAGCCTCGCTCCAGTGGCCATTAGCAGCAGAAGTATCCGGTCTAGGTCATTCTGATCATTCCGCTTCGTCAGCTTGTCGATGAGGTCGGCAGCTTGGGCAGGTGATAGTGGCTTACGCTCAACAGGGACGGCTCCTATACCGCTGAGATCGACATCCTTGAACACGTTGTCGAAGCTACGGTTGACCTCCTTGCGGTACACCTCAAGACCCGCACGGATACGCCCGATGTAACGAGCGATAGTGTGTCTGGCTTTGTCTCGCAGGCTGTCTCTAAAGGAGGTCGCATGGTGCCGCTTGAGGTTTTGCACGGGGATGTCCTCGCCAAGGTGCTCAATCAGAAGGCCCCAGTCTCGTCGGATGTCGTGCTCTTCTCTGGTCCCTGCCTTTCGCTGGGCGTACATATCTCTGACGTCACTCAGGTAATACGTTCGACCGCTTTTAGCGACATCTATGATGGCCTTGCCGAGAGCTTCTGAGCTGGCTCCTTGGCCGTCGTATTTGTCGATAACGTAGTCGGTGAGGACGTCCAACTTGCCAACTACTTCCTCCAGGATGGGTCTTCCATCTTCGTCAGTCGTGTCATTGGCAAATCCAGCTTTGGCCTCTCCTGACTTAAACTGGATGCCCAATACGTCACTTATGTCCTTCAGTGCTGTCTCAGCCATCAGCTCACGGTCTCGCTGGCTTATCTCTGCGTCTGGGTTCAGTCTCCGCTGGGCAAACTCTGCATCGTACTGGCGGTCGAACTTAGCGACAAACAGTGCTGCGATGGCCGGGTCTTTGGTTTTCAAGGAGGCCTTGATGTTGGCACCTTGGTAGAACGTGCGGAGATCTAGAGGGATCCGGCGTTGATAGTAGTAGTAGCCGTTGCGGACGTAGTAGTGAGCCATGTAAACCTGATACGTGGTACAAAGTGCGGTACATTCTGGATATAAGCTTGATCAGTAACGACTGCAAGAGGGAGAGAAAAACAAATAACCACAGATAGATAAGTGCCCGTGAAGCAAGAGGCCATGATCTGGGTCTATTCTTGCAGCCAGCACCACTACACTCCATTAAAACATTTATTATCAATGCGTTAAATG
>JACLAC010020484.1_pt1 | contig 13911 bp, 16 predicted proteins | sample 8027881 | NCBI WGS metagenome assembly JACLAC01 (sample SAMN15725517, study PRJNA655200) | protist metagenome | isolation source: fluorescence activated cell sorting (FACS) single amplified genomes of... | place: Spain: Blaines Bay Microbial Observatory, Mediterranean Sea | collected 2016-01-19 | reverse complement strand
AACATTACAAACAGCAAGAAAAATTGGAGATGTATCTTTTAATGGTTCCGAGGATATAGTGCCTAAAACCATAAATATTGAAGATGACAGCATATCAAACGCTGATTCTTTAATTTGCTTTGCTACTTCCTCCGGTGAGGCAAGAATTAAAAATAATGGTGATTTTAAATATAATCCATCTACGAATACATTAACTGCTCCTACGGCTTGTTTTAATGAACTTAAAGTGCAGAGTATTAATTATGTCAAAAAAACTGTTACAGAAACTGATGGCGATTTAGATCTTTCAGGTGACCTTCAGGTACATGGAACGACAACAGCAACAGCATTTAAGGGACCTCTTGGAGGAAATGCTGATTCAGCAACAGAATTAAAAACAGCAAGAAAAATTGGAGATGTATCTTTTAATGGTTCTGAGGATATAGTGCCTAAAACCATAAATATTGATGATAGTGATAGTAATACCGTTGACCTAGAGCAGTACAAAATACGGACCTACCCGAGCGTGCAGTATGACTGGCAGCAGAGGTTAAATGACAGAACAAACGATAGATATATTTGTTTTACTGATTCGTCAGGAAATAATCAACTCAAAATGGACGCAAATTTCGTATATAATCCACAAACAGCTATATTACGATTGGAGTCGGGTGTAAAACTTGTATCGACGAGTTTTGTTGGGGATTTAGATGGCAATTGCAACACAGCAACAGAATTAAAAACAGCAAGAAAAATTGGAGATGTATCTTTTAATGGTTCTGAGGATATAGTGCCTAAAACCATAAATATTGAAGGTGACAACTCAACAGCAACTGATAGATTTGTTTGCTTTGCTGATTCGTCAGGTAATGAAAGAATCAAAAATGATATTGATTTTAAATATAATCCATCAACAGGGACATTGACAGCTCAAAATTTTGTAGGTGATGTAACAGGTAATGTAACAGGTAATGTTTCTGGAACAGCAACAACAGTAACCGATTCGTCCCAGCCAACAATTACATCAGTTGGAACATTAACATCATTAAATGTAGATAATATCAACATAGATGGCAATACAATAAAAGCAACAACCGGTGCTGTAAATATTGAACCAGCAAATGGTTCAGCTATTGTACTTGATGGAACAATAAATATTGATGCAGGCGTAGTAACTGGCGCAACATCTATAACATCGAATGCATTTGTAGGTGATGTAACAGGTAATGTAACAGGTAATGTTTCTGGAACAGCAACAACAGTAACACAAGCAGCACAAACCGTAATTACAAGTGTGGGAATACTTACAAATTTACAAGTAGATGATATCAACATCAATGGAGATACTATTACTCCTCATCATAATATAAATATTAATGCATCAGGAGGAAGCGTTGATATTATTGCTGCTTCGACGACGACTGTTGCTGCTGCTGGTGTTACTATTAATAGTAGAGGGGCAGACCTCACATTGGATGGGACCAATGGGTGTAATATAATTATTCAGAGTGAGGATAATATTAAATTTGATGCATCAGAGAATATTATAACAACATTTAAAACTGTAGGTGTTGACCTGTCGGCGGCGGAAGTGATTAGTATTGCTGCAATCCAAAGTGGCTGTGTTATCTTCGAATCGTACATGGCCTCGTACACAGACGCACCATTGCCCGGAATAACGGACTTTATGAATGCAGGTTTTCAATTAGGGGATGTCTTTTCTTTTTATATTTATAATAACAGTGGACGAACACAATATGTAACAGCGGGCGCCGGAGGAAATATGTATGGTATTGGTGTTGCGGACTCCTCGCACAACGGCGGCCACTCAATTCCCACGGCGGGAGTAGCCAAAATAGAAATACTTATAGGGAATATAGCGTTCTCACCTATGTCGTCATCACAACCTATCTATTCTGCACTAATGACTGGATTTACAAAAGTGTCGTCATGATTTTGAAAAATTTTATTTTTTATGTTTAAAAAATAAAATCGCAATATACTTTAGTAATATATTATGAAAAACGAAAAAATTTCGCCACCTAATTTGCCAAAATCAACAAATTCCAATAAAATTTCTTTTGTTAAAAAGAAAATTAACATTTTTCAAACTATGATTTCAAATACAATTCTCGCAATCCAAAATTATAAAGTAAAAGATATTATAAGTGCGAGTGAATTAAATATTTGTATACAAGGTTTGGAAAACTTATACCAAGATCTAAATACATTATTAATTCAATTGGAATCAACATTGAAAATAAATATTGATGAAGTTATTACTCAACTTCAAAAAATTAATAATGAATTATCTGGTATTTTTAGAAATTTTGGCACTCACGACATTGATGATTTAATAACAGTTGCGTTTGCAAATGATTTTATAGAAAAAACATTAACACCTGAATTAATAGATAAATATGAAATCATTAAAAAATACGTTCACCCAATCAGTTATAAAGCCATGGCGTGGAAAGAAAATGATAGTACAACTATTAAAAAAAAGTTAGTTAAAAATCGCATTGTTGAAGATTTTATGATAGTTGAAAGTGCTAAAAATTTCGAATGTTTTGATTTAGCGCGTACAAGTCGTAAATTTCACACTAAAGTATATGGAATTAAGATTGCTATTAAAAATGAACTGCAAAAAAAAACTCTTATTATATCTGGTTTAGTTGATGATATTATTGTCCCATGTAGCAACCACCATTTTATTAAAGAAAAAATACATTCAGTATATCAAGAAAAACCCACAGACCCAGATTTTTTAACAGAAGATTTTAATAGATTTGTAAATGCTTTGACTATAAAAGAACTTTTGATTTATTCTAATTCAGAATTATATCAAAGATATATTGGTTATATCACACAAGTAAATTTAATTAAAAAAAAACCTATTTCACAAAATGTGAAAGAATTTATTAGTTGTGAATTATATGGTCAAAGGAAAACATTGATTCAATTACTTATGAAAAATAATGAACCTGAATTTCAATATTTAGCTTATTTACTTTATGATTTATTAACTAATGATACAAATAGCAATGGTGCCGATACAATTGAACAAACTATTCTGTTTGATAGTTTGCCATGGAATATAAAAAAATGTTTTAGAAATGCTATGAAAACAACATTAAAATATACAAAAGATTTAAGTAACTTTGATACTAGTAAAATTCCTATTGAACAACAAATATGTCTTCTTAAAGCAGGAGATAATGTCAAAGAAAAAGCAATGGTTAAATTAAAAGAAGTTAAAGCAAAATCAGAAGATTCCGGCTCTAAAGCTAGACAATATCTTGATGGTTTATTAAAAATACCATTTGGTATTTACAGAAATGAATCAATGTTATCAACTATGAACGATATTAGAGAAGAATTTAAAAATATTGTTAAACTAATAACAAATGAAACCCCTGAATATTTAAAAAAAAAAAATGATTATAATTGTATTGAAATTTGTAAATGTATTAAAAATATTCAAGATACATATTTGAAATCGTATGATGAAAATAATATTAAAAAAATTAAACGGTTATTTACAAAAGGTAAAAGAGATATAATAGTTGCAAATGTTTGCTTTATCAACGGTATTATTAAAAGGAAAAAACTTACATTACAAAAATTATGTCATTCTGGAAAAAAATCAAGTTATATGAAAACAAATATTCTAAAATTTATTGAAGAGAATGATAATACAGTTATTGATATTTTAAAAACAAGATTTCCCCATGAATTTAATATTGATTTTAAAAATAAACTAAACAATTCTATTAATATTATTGATAAAAAATGGCATGATATAAATGAAAATATTGATTCATCTACTAAGGTATTGGATGATGCTGTTCACGGACATGAAAACGCAAAACGTCAGTTACAAAGGATTATAGGTCAATGGATAAATGGAGAGCAAACTGGTTATTGCTTTGGTTTTGAAGGACCACCCGGAGTTGGAAAAACTTCTTTGGCGAAAAAGGGACTAGCAAAATGTTTATATGATGAAGCCACAAAATCACATCGACCTTTTGCGTTTATTCCAATAGGTGGTTCATGTAATGGTAGTACTTTATCTGGACATAATTATACCTATGTCGGTTCTACATGGGGACGTATTGTTGATATTTTAATGGAAACAAAATGCATGAATCCAATTATATTTATAGATGAATTAGATAAAGTTAGTCGCTCTGAACACGGTAAAGAAATTATTGGCATTTTAACACATTTGGTTGATTCAACGCAAAATGATTCATTTCAGGATAAATATTTTAACGGTATTGATTTAGATTTGAGTAAAGCATTATTTATTTTTTCTTATAATGACCCAGATTCCATTGATCGTATTTTATTAGATAGAATTCATCGTGTAAAATTTGATAATTTATCTATAGAAGACAAATTAGTTATTGCACATAAATATTTATTACCTGAAATAAATAAAAATATTGGATTAACTGATATTGTTGAAATGGATGATGATGTTTTAAAATATATTATTGAAACTTATACCTATGAACCGGGTGTTAGAAAATTTAAAGAAATTTTATTTGAAATTATAAGTGAAATTAATTTAACATTACTTCAAGACAAAACGAAAGATATTGAAATTCCTATTAAAATATCAAAAGATGATATCAAACATAAATATTTGAAAGAACGCGTTGAAGTTAGGTATAAAACTATTCATGACAAATCAGAAGTGGGAATAATTAATGGATTATGGGCGAATGCTTTAGGGAAAGGAGGTATTATTCCTATTGAATGTCATAGTTATCCTGCAGCGAATTTTATGGATTTCAGATTAACAGGAATGCAAGGAGATGTAATGAAAGAATCTATGAATGTAGCAAAAACATTAGCTTGGAAAATAACTTCTGAAAGTAAAAAGAAAAAATTCCTTTCAAATGTTAAAAATGATAAAATGCAGGGTATTCACATCCATTGTCCCGAAGGGGCTACTCCCAAGGATGGGCCTTCTGCGGGGACTGCGATTACAGTTGATATTTATAGTTTATTAAATAATAAAAAAATAAAAAATACAATTGCTATTACAGGTGAAATCAACTTACAAGGCAAAGTAACGGCTATCGGGGGATTAAAATTAAAAATTCTAGGTGGAATGAAAGCAGGAATTAAAGAATTTATCTTTCCTGAAGAAAATGAAAGGGATTTCAAGAAGTTTATGGAAAAATATGGAGAGAAAGAATATGTTAAAAATATAATATTTCACAAAGTTAAAAATATACAGGAAGTTTTGCCTTTAGTTTTTATATAAAAAAAATATAGAATTAGTATATATGGCACTTTTAAAACGTTCCTTAATTGAATATTTAAAATATTTTTCATTAAATATGCCAATGTTAATGTCTGGGTGCGCATTGCTCTCTTCAATATTTAATAAAGATATAAAGGGATATATTTTTGTTACGGGCGGATTATTTTTAATGGGTATAGGTGCCTTGATATCTAGTTCAATTGGAAATTTAGTTCCAAAAGAAGGATTTAACGCAGAAGCATGCAATATGTTTTTTGGTGATAATTGGGGTCTTAAATATAGTTCTCCAGAAGCACACAGTTTATTTTTAGCATATGCTTTTACTTATTTAACCGCTGGTATGTTCATTCACAGTGATTACAATTTTCCCATGATTGCTGTATTAATATTAGTCATGATATCAAATGCTTATATCAGGACAAATGTTTTAAAATGTGGTCATTCTATTGATATACTTATAGGTTGGTCTATGGGTTTACTATGGGGAGCAGGACTATATGCATTAATGTACGTAATAGAAAAAAAATACGATAATATTATTCCACTTACTTACTTTAGTGGGAGCGATGGTCCCGATAAATGTAAATTAACGAATAGAAAATTTAAATGCAAAAAATATGCTGTAAAATAAATATTCAATAATTTTTTCATTAAAAATGTAAAATTTATTGAAAATATTTCCAATGTAATCTCATCCAATTACTCATGTTTTTAGAAATTTGTTTTCTAGTATGCAAATTAGTCATAACCCCGCCTGTTAAAAAACCAAAACGAGAACCATAATTATTTATAAAATTACTAAATGCAAAATCCATTCTAAAATTATTGTATTTTCCTAAATTTTCTTTTTTAAATTGGTTTTTTCCAGTTCTTTTATTAACAGAATTATGAAATGTCCAAAACATTTCTATGAAATCTTTTTTAGTTTTTACATTTTGAGCGTTTACTTTTTGCATAAAATTGCTAGCATGTTTAGAACATTCAGAACAAGGTAAATGTCTACATATTAATTTCATTATAAATAAAATTATTTTTCTATTTGTTATATAAAAATCTTCATTTATTTTTGCTGCAAATGTATGAAAAAATATCCAGGTGGGGATAGACCATTTTTTTAAACCCGACATTATATTATATAGATATAAAGAGTTTTTACTATTATAAACATAATGGTCTCTTTAAGTATTGAAGAAAATATTAATTTTTTTAACGGAATGTTAGAAATGTTAGAGGAGGATGAAGATGACGAAAACACATGTTTAATTGATGGACAACCTTTAACAAATAATTTTATAGAACTTAAATGTTCCCATAAGTTTAATTATTTAAGTTTATTAAATGAAATAAAATCACAAAAAAAATATAACGGATTAGAAACACAAAAATTAAAATCTTTTCAAATAAAATGCCCATACTGTCGCGATATTCATGATGGCGTTCTACCTTATGATAGAAATATATATATTAAAAAATTAAAAGGAATCAATTGGCCACCTTCAAAAGTATTAAAATTTAAAAGCTGTACAGCAATTATTAAAAGCGGGAAACGTAAAGGTGAAATGTGTGGTAAAGCATGTTTTTTAGATTTGTGTAATATTCATAATAAAAGTCAAATAACAAATACAAAGACGAATAAAAAACAAAATATCATCACTTGTACCGCAATTCTTAAAAGCGGCAAACGAAAAGGACAAATTTGTGGTTGCAAATGTAAAAAAGGAAAAGAATTCTGCGGTAGACATATATCAAAAAAAAGTATTTAATAGAAAAATGTTACTATATTTTAAATGGATAAAGACGAGTTAATAGGACGTATCAAAAATTGGATAACCCTTGATGATGAAATCAAACAGTTGCAGAAACAAATTAAAGAAAAACGTATTGAAAAAAAAGAAAATACGGAAACTTTAGTTGAAATTATGCGCAGTAATGAAATTGATTGTTTTGATTTAGATGCAAACGGTGGTAAATTAATTTATACTAAAAAAAAAGTAAAACAATCATTATCAAAAAAATATTTAATGACTTGTTTAATGCAATATTTTAAAGACGACGCGATACAAGCTAAAGAAGTTAGTACTTTTATTTTAAATCAGAGAGCGGAAAAAATAAAAGAAAATATTAGAAGAAAAGTTAAAAAATAATTATGGACTTCATATATATATATATGAATTCTATTTCATCTTATAAAAAACATCTAAAAAACAACTCATCTGAAAAAAAAATGTCCATACAGAAAACAATTCGTGTTAAAGACATTGATAAATTTACTCCCATACCAACAGCTATTAAAATTAAAGCTCCAGAGCCCCTTAAAAGCCGAGATGATTGTCATATTGTTGATTATCCATTAGAAAATATTCTTAGTAATGATTTTAAAAGTATTTCATCTCCAATTAGTAAAATTGTTATTTGTCCATATTTTATTACAACTTGTAGAAATCGCTATGGAATCACAAAACCATTCTTACAATATTTACTATATAAATATCCTTCTGATGATAAAAATATAGGAAATTTATTAGTATTTCCTTTTGTAAATGTGAAAAATAAAAAAAATATATTGAAAGAATCAGATAATTTATTAAAAAAAATAATTAATATTAAATTAAAAACTGATGGATATTTGATTAATAATAATGTAATCTATGTATTTTACAATTTATCAACAGTAGATGATTATACTAATAAACCTCGTGCAGAACAGCAATGGTTAAAATTATTAAAAAATAAAAATAATCTATGGTGGGTTTTAATGGACGAAATATGTAATCATAAAAAAACATTGAATTTTTCAATTCATAAATCCGTTACTAATTTATTTTATAATAATCCTATACTAATATATCTTTTAAATAAAAATAAAAAAATAGAAATACCCGTTGTAGCTTATTATGGAAATTATTATAAATTCTTGCCAATTGTTGCGACATTAGGACAGAAACCAAGAAGCTGGCATCTTAGCAATTTTGGACCTTACTATTATTTTACAAATTATAATGGGGCATTTAGAAATGCTGCATGGACTTCGAATTATCAACAAAGAAAAGTATACGGAAAAGAAATATCAGATAAAAATGGTAAAATTATAAAAGGTGGAATTGTCCGTTTTGCTTTATTTTTAAACAATACAAAAGCATTATTGCATCAAGTAGAAGAAAATAATAAATGGGCAAAAAATTTTGATAGTTTATATTTAGGTCGTCTTCCCAGAATGAATAATAGTGTTTGGAAAATTAATCCAATGTTTACTGTTAAAAAATATGATCAACAAATACCCTTATCAATGCATATTATCGATAAAAATAGCTTAAAAGCTACTTGGGACCCCTTATATGACAAATATCAAATAGAATAAATATTATGTATATATATATGAATAAAATATTAGCTGTTATAGCTGGATTTATTATTATAAATTTAGTTTTTTCGAGTATACCTTATTTAGCACCTAGAATGCCCAACGAAGTTATTCTACCATATCAATTATGGTTTAATGTATTATTAATTTTTTTTATTATCTTACCTAAAACTGTTGGGAATTTTTCAATATTATATAAAAATTGATTTAAAATGATATATATTTATAAATAAATATATCATTATGGAAAAACGAATTACTCGAAAAATCGATATCTTTCAAAGAACATTCAAAGAAGATATTAAAAATAAAATGGTAGAATTAAATTTATCTAATACATCTCTGGAAACTTATAATGAGCTGTTGCAATACATTTATGATTATAATTCTATTGAAATAACAAAAGATGATTTTAAAAAGAGAAAAAGGGTAAAAAATACCATTCCACAATGCGATAGATGTTGCGCATTGAGAGCAAATCATGAACAATGTACTCGTAGGAAAAAAAGTGGTGAAAAATTTTGTGGAACTCATATTAAGGGCACACCACACGGAGAAGTTGATAAAAATAAACAAACCAAGAATAATAGTATTAAAATCGAAGTTTGGGCTCAAGATATTAAAGGAATTATTTATTTTATTGATAAATCTGGAAATGTTTATGACCCTCAAGATATTCATGAAAATTTGAAAAATCCAAAGGTTATTGCAAAGTATGTTCTAGATAATGAGGGAAATTATAATATACCTTCAATCTTCTAAATAAATTTAATAAAAAAATTATAAAATTTATTTAATCTTTTTTATTTTCTCCTTCTTCTTTTTTCAATTTTGGTATTACTTCTTCTGGAATATTGTTTTTAATGCAATCTTTTACAAAACTTATCGTTGGCTTGCAATTATATGCTGTTCCAACGTATACGCCCATACCAAATCCACAAATAAATTGCCACATTATATCATATGTTGACATTTTATTTTACACCTTTGAACATTTAAAACGCCGATTATTTGCGACATAATGGACATTTCCTAAGATTTTCCTCAATTTCATTTTCTTCAGTTTCTTCATTGTATTTACCATAATGACATCGTTTGAAGCAACCAATACATAATGTATGTTCACAATTGGGTTGTGATATTCCCCGTTTATTTTCTAAGCATATCGGACACTCTAAATTATTATTTATTTCTAGTATTCCTTTACCTGTATTACTTTCTCCCCAAGTTCCAAACAACATATGACAATTAGTGCATAAATAATTATTTTTACATTCAAACCACCATTTAGGTAATACTACTTCGCATAATTCATAATTTTTACATTTTATTCCTCCACCAACTTCTTCGGGATATTGATAGTCATATGCAATATTATTATTTTCGTATTCTGTGTCTCTTCCATTCATAATTATAATATAAATGATTTATTAATTCTTTATATTAATAATCGGCGTTTTAAATATTCAAAGTGTTAAAAAATTGAATAAAATTTTAATTTATAAATGATTGACAAATCCATGTCGTCATGAAAAAAAAATCATGCAAAGTCCTGCCCATAATTTTTAAAAAAAAATCTTGCTGTGTATGTTATGAAAAAAAAAATAAATATGTCAAATGCACAAACACTAGTTGTAAAGATGGTATTATTTGCTTAGAATGTCTAGGCAAATTTAAAAATATAAATCAACTAGCACAATGTCAAATTTGTAGAGAAAAAACGAAAATATTTCAGGAAAAATTCTTAAAAATAAAACCTGTAGAAGTAATAACAGAAATAAAAAAACAAAATGTTGTAATAAAAAAAAAGAAAAAATTAAAGTGCCCTGAGTGTTGTAAAATATTTGCAAGTGCATTTATTATAATTGGAGCCACATATACTATAGGATTGCTATTTTGCGCTATATTTGGAAATATATCTTTTATGGCTAAAACAACAAATCCTATATTGTTTATGTTTTTAGGTTCTATCATACTTATTGTATTCGTCTGCATTATGTTCTGCTGTTCATTAATTTGTAAAAAACACAATAAAAATTAAAAAAAATAATTAAATTAACAATATTTTTTTTAATTTAAAAAAATTGAAACCGTTTATTTACGTTAAAATACATATCATTAAGCTCATAATATAAACAACATGTCAAACATTACTGTAAATGAAACCACTACCAACGGTGCCCGCGTTATCAAACTCTCCGGAGATATGACTTTTGATTATAACCAAATGAAAAGGGAAGTTGCCAGTCGATATTCTTGCATGTTTGGCGATGCCAAAAATGTCATTTCAAAAATCAAAACTCCTAAGCTAACGAAAAACAAAATTCTTAATCTTTATCAGCATGGGACAAACTCCAAGTTTTATGATAGTAATAAAATTTGGGGTTACTTTTGTGTTAACCCAAACGATTATTCTAATTACATGTTTTCTCCCATTGATAGTGAAAATAGAGATAACAACTACAGTCGCATGAGAAATGGCGTGGCTTCATTCTTTAATGATGAATTCGATGTTTACATTATTAATTCTAATTAAATATTAAAATATAATTTACTATAAAATTTTTATAAAAAATTGAAATTTTTTTTTAATAAAATGTAGAAAGAAAACAATAAACTGATTCTTCAATAAACTGCAATTAATTATGAGTAAGTGGAGCTTTGTATCTGGGGCTGGACATTGTACATGGTGCGACTGTTGTTTTAAAAGGGGTGAAACCATATATCGCCTTAAATCTGATAAGTTTGACGACTATATCTGGCAATTAATTTCCAGAGCATGTGGTCTTAAAAAGCTTCATGCTGTTGGGGTAAAAAAAAATATAATGTCATTCTTGAAGCAAACATCTGATATACCATCTACCTTTGACGGCCTGTGGAATTTGAAGAACTATTGTTTGGATTGTGGAGAATTCGATATCAAATTTTCAAATTCTGGCCGTACTATACGCCAACCTAGGCGTCTAGAAGATGAAGTGTATGTTACTGGTAGCGGAGAATTTGGGTGTGACCATTACGACCATGGATATGACAATGGCCATTTTCATGGATGTCAAAATGAAGTTCAACTAACTGGAAACTTGAAAGGATTTGTTGTCGATGATGATGAATTTGATGAGGAAATAGAAAACTCTTCTTCAGGCGAAGAAAAAGAATGGGAAAGTTCCTCAGAAGAAGAAGAAGATTATGATTCTGATATGTCTTACGATTAAATATAAAAATAAATGCAATTGTAAATAATTAAAATATGTAAATAATATTGCATTTTTTATTCTGTAGATGGTTTTGAAAAGAATTCATTCACCATTTTATCCGTCTCCACTGCAATTATATAATTCATTTTAATTTTTTTCATCGCATGTATAATATCTGCAACTACATCTTCAAGGGTATTTTTTATTTTAAATTTAAAATTAATATCATTATATTCACTACCAACTAGTTTAACAATATATCCTTTTTCGTTGGGAGATAGTTCAAAGTGTTTTCCACCTTGTTCAAAAGGCAAAGACAATTGCAACTTACCTGCCAATACATTTTGTTCAACAGGCAAAATACCAGTATAAATTTTATCAGCAAATTCTTCCATTCCATTTAAATTATATTTCTTCCATTTATTTTCAACATTATCTTGCATGTTGGGCGATGGATGTACAGACATTGTAATGATTGATATTATAATATTTTTTCTTTGTCAATTTTATCTGGTATCAAAAGTGCCATAGCGCCAAAACCAATTGCTGCCGAAGTAAAAAAATGCCACCAAGCATGAAATTGCAACGGCTGTAAATATTTGTTGAATTTAAATTTGCATCCCTGGTCTAGAAACCAACAAACAGTCGCCAAAATAAATGATATGATATACAAAACTATACAAGATTTATTTTGTGCATTTATTTTTATTGTTGCGTAATTTACAATTAACAGTTGAAATGTTGTAAATATAGAAAAAAAACAAAAAAAGTATTCATTCATAATAAAATATATTATCATTGTTGGAATTAAAAAATAATTATTTATATTCGGTTTTAATTGTTTTAATGCTGAAAAACTTAAACCAAGCATTGCTGATTCATCCAACATTTGTGCCCATTGTGAGAGTGTCGCGTGTAATAAAAATGCACCAATTCCAACCAAACAAAGCCACCTGCCCATAGTTTTTAATTTAGTTGGCAAAAGCATTAGACCAATCAAAACATAAAATAATGAAGAAAATGAATTATGATATTCTGCGATAATAGATGAATATTCGAATTTATTCTCACAAAAATTAACACTGGCATTATTTGAAAATAATGACATCTTACTATATTAAAAATATCTGCTTCTAAATATTTTTAATAAAAGCTTTACATATTTACTTTTTAATTTATTTTTTAATTAATTTTCTAATATCTTCATAAATTGCATCCAAACATTCATTTGCATTTTTAATAAATAATGGTACAAGTGTAGCAAATGTAGCTTCTCCTGAATCTACGAAATCAACTATTTCTTTTAATTTCGCATCCGTTTCACTATCTCTTGCAGGTGAACCTAGTTGTTTGCATTTTTCAAAAACATAGCGAATTAAATTATAAAAATTTTCTGGACTGAAAACATTATTACTTATTAATTGGTGGAAAAATTCACAATCCATTGATTCCTCTATTTCTTTTCTCAATGGAGAATTCTGCTTTAATAATGTAATTAATTTTGTTCTAATCTCTCCATAAAGCCGCGTTAACCATTCATAATCCGGCGGGTCTTGTCCTACTTTCTCTTCCAACAAATCAAAAAAAGCTCTTTTATATGTTTCACGAACTTGAGTTGTTAATCTTTCAATATTTTTATTTACAGTTTGTTGTTCTTCAGCCATTTACATAACTAGTAATGACATATTTTTAAATAATTACAAATAAAATATATTAACAAATATATATAATGATAAAAAATCTAAATAATATTTTCAATGATATCGTTAAAAAAAACCCCCATTTAAAAAACTTTCAATGGTTACCAGCACCGCCAACATACACTCTGGAAATTTCTGGCAACCAATTCAATGAAACATCGACAAAAATCATCAACATTTTAGTAACAACAGAAAATGTTCCAGATGGTACAATATTATATCTAAATATGGATTCAAATTTAACTGCTTCGGCTGATGATTTTGAAAGTTCGCCAAATAGTGTTGTAATTAACAATAATTCAGGTTCCAAAAGTTGGACAATTAAACAAGATTTTACTACTGAAGGAAATGAAACTTTGAAAATAAATTTATTAACAGACAGTACTAGTGGTACTGTTG
>JACLAC010015841.1_pt1 | contig 13912 bp, 4 predicted proteins | sample 8027881 | NCBI WGS metagenome assembly JACLAC01 (sample SAMN15725517, study PRJNA655200) | protist metagenome | isolation source: fluorescence activated cell sorting (FACS) single amplified genomes of... | place: Spain: Blaines Bay Microbial Observatory, Mediterranean Sea | collected 2016-01-19 | reverse complement strand
TTTCATGAATCATTTGTTAATTTGAGATATTTCGGGCAAGATGAAAGTGTAGGTTTCCGAGCATGGCTGAATCGTTTCACAACAAAACGAAGAAGACAAGAAGAAATAAAAAGAGGAAAACTTTTGTGTCGCGCCTTATTGAGTACGAGTGTTTCGGGGCACGGGCTTAAATCTGATCTCTTGGCTGATATTCGTTTGGATGAGGACAGAAATGTCCACATAGACGATAAATCAAAAGTAGAATACCAGCCAAAATATTCTGGAAATCTCCGTCGGAATTTAAGAAAATGGTGGGATGAATGCGGGAAAAAATGGTATAGTGACAAAAGGGCAAATAATCCAGAACCTGTAAAAATGCAAATAGAATTCCTTCAGCCGCTTTTCGATGAATGGGAACGGGAGGCCCCACAAATGAAGATTCCTGTCAAACCGTCCATAACACATGGAAGGCATAATGAAAGAGGATCCACTGAGACTTTGATTGTGATACATATGGCCCATCCATGGTAAGTATATATCTTTCTCTTGTACTTATTTTGCTGTTGTGTAAATAGATTTTTAACATTATTCTTTTTAGGTACCATAGAGAGGACAAGTATTTGCCCCCTATTGCTGAGGATGAAGGGCATATGTTTTGCGATGATCAAAGTACATACGTTGGTGATCATATTGTCCCCATTTTCACATGGATACGTCCAGAAGAAATGACTGACATTTATATCGAGGAACGTGATACAGAGAATGAGCATATAAAAAAAATGAGAAAGGAAGTAAAATATCTTGAGGAAAAATTTAAGAAAGGGGGACGCACAGGGAAATATATTGGAGAACAATGGAAAGAGTATCTTGACAAAAATAGACTATATGAGGTTATTATTTTCGAAAGAGCAAAAGATATTTTATTTTCTTCAGATGATAATGAGGATGGCGACGACGACGAGGATGGCGAAAATGATGATCCTGGAGATTATATTTTTGAACCACAAGGAGACTCATTTTTAAATACTTATGAAGGAATTAAAGAAGACAAAGAATTTTTTGAGGAATTCTTGAAATTTCTCCTGGTTGTAAATGGTATCGATCAAAGGAAAAAAGAGAGTTTAAAAAAATTATTAACACAATATACAGGTTCAATTGAAAATGACGAAGAACTAAGCGATTACAAAAACGAATGGAACTTAATAATTGAATTTTGGTCTGGTTTGGAGGACAATATAACAACACCAAGACGATCTAGTGGAATGGAAGTGCTGACGAGTGCATCGTCGAGCTCACCACAACGTACAAATACTAAAAGAAAAAGCCGATTTAGAGGCACTGAAGAAGATGAAGATGCTGATTTATCCTCTGAAAAAAAGAGGCGACGACCATCCCCACCTAAAAATAAAAATAAACAGAGTTCACCAATAGTTGCAGAATTTGTTGGAGAGACAAAGAGATCTCTAACGTTTTCTATTTCCAAAAACCAAGATGCGGAAGAAGACAAATTTATTGACGAAGAAGCGGTAAAATGGATCTTCAAATATCACAAAAAACAGGAATCAAAGTTTTGGAGATTTGTTTGCCAGTTTTTTTCCAATGGTAACTTTCGTTCAATAAAGCCGGATGACTTAATTGTGCCGAAAGACAGTAAACAAACAGTACAAAACTTTCTTTTAGACCTTAAAAAATCGCACAAAACAGAGGGCGTTACAAGTAATAGATATCTCCGGGGTTTGCGGAATGGCCGTGGAGGTATCTTGGAAACTGATGAGCGCGGTAACTACACTATAGGATCTGACTGGATGCAAATATTTTCAAGAGTGCAAGAAATAACTTTGTCTCATGAACCCATTAACTAAGAATTCGCCCCCTACAGGGTTTGCGGTTGCTTCCATTGCCATCGCAGTCCAAACAATGTAGGCACGATATCGTCAACATTGCTCTAATACTAGTCGACGCGGAGGCTATTAACAAACACCACTACACAAGAGGAAATATGAACCCCCTGTAGTAAAAATACGCAGTGGTAATAGAACAGAGGGGAGTGACACAGTGAATCAGATCTCGTATTTGTTGTGAGTATATTATACAATTATTATTATTTACTAAAAAATACCACATAAGATCTAAATAAAATCAATCAAAATTGAACATTCATGAAATTAGTATTTACTAACACGGAGTCGTAATAATGATAAGATGTTTGTAACATATGGCCACCTTAATCGTACAAGTAGTACGACGTATATAAATTTTAGTTATTTATTGTAAGGTACGAGTATGTTATGTTATTATTTACGAGTATTTAAATACAAAATACCTTAGGGTACTAACATACCTTAGGTAAGGTATTATTATTATAAAAATAGTTATATTTATTTATTTTTTACAATATTGTATTTATTTATTTATTTTTAAAAAAAATATTTAAGGTGGAACGGAAGAAGTTTATATAACCATGATTACAGTGTATTTTTTCAGGCCCATTATTTGGTATACCCTTTTATTTTATCATTTTATCCTGACGAAAAACTTATTTAAAAAATAAAGCAAGTTGAACTAAAAAGAGCTGATGTTGCTAAAAAAAGCGCTTCAAAGTATATAGTTGATGTTGATGCGCCCTCTGATGTGCGTATCTTCGATGTCACATCCAAAGAGCCATTCATGGGCATAAATAAGGGCAGCGGAGTGCACACGTTGCGCTGAAAAGAAAGCGCTCCTTGGCTGCTACCTTTGCCGCTGTGCATATTGTCTCAAGTGCTGTGCTGGAGAGCTAGTGATAAGAAAACAGAGATACCCGCCCCAGGTGCGCATAGTAAACACCAAGATACGCGTCGGCGAATGGTGGTGCGCCGTTTGTGATTCCGTCGTGGGGGAACCACCAGTATTCTACACTCGGCACGAATTGGAAGTAGTGACAGCAGATCCAGGAACTGCAACGGCAGCACCAGCCCAAGATAATATAGCCACCCCCATCACAAGCGGGAGACCAGCGGTCGTAACTGCGCCACCGACAACACCAGCAAGCACGCAAATCGCATCAGGGTCCCGTCCGTCACCTGCCGACGAGCGCAATCACGTCAACATCGCCGTCACGCCATAAACGCCCGAAAATGTGAAGTTGACGTGAAAGGGAACCGAACGAGTAATTGTTATTTTTTCCCCATAGAAAGCGGATAGATTCGCTCCATATCATCCCTAGACAAGATCTTATTGAGCATTTTATGTAAACTACGCGTTAAAAATAATGTATCCCTCGTTTACGACGGAATGAATGAAATTATACGGAAATTTTGCCTAATGTACATGCGTAATTTACGTTTCTTTTTTAAAAAGCACAATATAAATAAAGTGCTCTGTAAGAACTTGTCTAGGGGTGTCAAGGAACATTCCCATCCACTTGGTACGACCATGTGTGGAGTCCGGACTCACTTATTCCTCTTGGCGCATGAACCAGATATCCAAGATCTTCCGATCCTTTAATGCTCAGGGTAGCCATATTAGAGTCTTCAAAACGACCCGGCGGAAAAACTTCTTCCGTTCCACCTTAACTATTGTATTTAGTTATTTATTTAAAAATGTTTCGTACCTGTGCCGATTTTAAATTTATTCAACGGTACTATGCACCTTATTATTGTCGGAGAATATTTTATATAGCTTATAGTACCCGTACCTGCTGTGTTAAGACCTTACTCGTCATACGTACATGATATACTCGTGCGAGTAACAAATATATATATATGTTATGTATATAAATAATCATAGTTAAATATATACAATACCTAAAGGTAAGGTATTATTTTTAATAAAATATATTATACTCGTACGAGTACAATTAACAACTAACATAACATACCTTTTAAGGTACCCGGGGTACTAATATATTAAATATGTTATTACTATTGTACTCGTACTCGTACTCGTACGAGTACTCGTATATAACATACTCGTATGTTATTATTATATTTAACATATGATGTTATGTTATGTAACATATGTTACCTTACCTTTACGTACTCGTACGCAATAAAAACAATAAATAAATAACTATTTACAATAACAACATAACATCATAACATAACATAACATAACATACGAGTACCTTAACATAACATAACATACCTTATGTTACCTCACTGCTACAATATATATAAATAGCTTAGGGTAGTACCACCCTATTATATTGTACTATTTACTCGTATAAAATTTTAATAATAATAATATTGTAATAGTAGTAGTAGTACTCGTAACGGTGTAAGGTAAGGTAACTAACATAAGGTAGTACTCGTACCTTAACAAAACATATGTTATGTTACCTTAAAGGTATGTTACCTTATTTTTCAATGATATACAATAGATAAATAATAAAAAATAAGGTGGTGTACTCGTAGAGTATATTTATATATTTACTCGTATGTAAGATGTGTGTACGAGTACGTACCCCGCAAACTCGTTAATTCATATATATACAGCATACGAGTACATAACATAACATATGTTATGTTATCTTTGTATGGGCTTCAAATTAATCCATATATAGCATTAAGATGGTTCATTCAACAATACATACAAGCAATACTATTATTACATAGTATAACCCTATTATTTATAATTAAAATGAAGACGTATGAATGAAATGGAAGCCCATACAAAGATACCCATATTATTTTATGAATTATTGTAAAATGAAGAGGTGTGAATGAACGAAACCGAAGCCATACAAAGATGCTCATATTATTTTTTGGAGTGCTAAAGATTAATTTGAAGCCCATACAAAGATAACATAACATATGTTATGTTATGTTATGTTACCTTACCTTATGTATGCTACGAATTAACTTGGTTGCGGGGTACGAGCACTCCGTACGACAATAAATGTTAAAAATTCTGAAAAAAAAACATAAATACAATTTTGTTTACTTTTTTAGTACAGCGCGCTGTGTACTGCGTATTTTTTATAATCATTTTCAGAAGAATAACAAAGTGTTCTTTACTCATACTGTTACGCTAGAAAAATATTTGTACGATGAATGCACTACCTGCGTGCGTAGGTAAACTAAGCGCAAAACGGTACGACGTTCGGGTCTTGTTTTCCCTTTAGTTCACCGCGCGGCACCAGCACGGTGCCTATTTTGCGTGTAAGGCTGTAGTTACAATGAGCGCATCTTCATTAGACGTGTTTGGTAACTTCTGCACGTTGCTGAACAAGGAAACACTTCCTATCCACTTAGAGCAAACAAAAGAAAGGTTGAATAAACGTTTACAAGAAGATGGGAAGAGAATTATCGCGAACACCGCTAAAAAGTATTCGTTCTGGTGCGCGATATCAGATGCACTTTACGTGTCCACTGGTGAATATAAAGAACCAGAAGAATTGATGACGGAAATATTAGATTCAGCCAACGTGAACGTGAATCCTATAGACCTATTTCCAACTCATATATGTCGTATTATGACAGAAACCGCTCGTTATTTAAACTGCGACATTATATTATACACCAACCTACTACCCACTCCTTGTAGAATTTGTTCTGGTGATATTAATGACAAAAACGCAAAAATATACCTCGGACACTATTGCACATTCCACTTTATCGGTGTTTCTGACCTAGTCATTAACCTTCCGCTGCGTTGGGACGATGACAACAGGTCGTCGAAAGAAAGAGCCTCAGGATTAAAGCCTGATTATTGGACAAAAAAGTTTGCACAGTACGCTCATGGGATCATTAAGAATGATAGTATGGAAGAAAATATAATTGATAATGCAAAAGTGCTACTAGATCGATTGCGTACACCTGCAAGTTTAGAGAAGAATATGTGCGGTGTTGCTATTGGGAAAGTACAAAGCGGGAAAACGATGAACATGATGGCGCTCACTGCTTTAGCTCTTGATAATGGTTACAAGGCTGTTTTTATTTTATCTGAGGGTAATATTATTTTGCGTCTACAAAATCAAATGAGGTTCGAAAATTGCTTCGGGTGCAATATGAAGCCTGAAGGTGATGGCATGAAACAAACATTAGTGTGGCTCAGTGGACGAATTAAAAATTCGCAAAACACTGGTTTCGTGTGCAAGTGTGCCGAGGATAATAATAATTGCGAAATCAAAATAAGGCATGTAGATTCCTTAGACGTTTACAAGGTATTTAGTGCCGTCAATGATCCAAAAGATTCAAAGGAAAAATATTTGCAAGGACTGAAAGAAATTGACTCAAAACTAAAGGGAAAAACGCCAGATGAGGGGTCAAGCCAATATAAATTCATATGCGTTGGAAAGAAGAACATAGAAAGTATAGGAGGAATTGAAAATTTTGTGATTCGATACAACTTGAATGGAGAAAAGATATTAATAATCGATGATGAGTGCGACTCAAAGTCAATTAAAGCAGCCCACCCCCCAAAAAAAATTACGAGTCCAGTTGCAGAAAAAATTTGCAAATTAATTACGAGTGACAGCCGAAAATTTGCATACATAGGATATACAGCAACACCGCAGGCGAATATATTAACTGATCCCAGTTGGCCTATAAAGGCACAATTCTTCTGGCCTTTGGAATTGTACAATTCGAAGAGTTATGTTGGTTTAACGAAACTTTTTTCAGATGGAGAGGAGCATCCGTCGTGGGGAACGATTGATGAGAATGCATTTCCATATAAAAAGGTTGGGCGTCGCGCTGTATTTCTAGGCAAAAATATTGACCCAGAAAACGTTAATAATCGTTTCCCTGATGATTGGAATGTTTGCTGCATGTATCCTAATGGCGATTGGAAACGTGAATATGGCATTTGCGTCATATCCGTTGAAACTGAAAATAACAATGAGATTTATAATTGGATACCTATTAAAGACGACCTTATATCTAGATTAACAAACATTGCCCACGGAAACTACTTATATCATATCGCCGAAGGACACACGTGGTACAACTTGTTTGGCACCAATTTGGAAAAGACACGAAAATCTCGTCCAAGTACCACTATTGACGATGATTGTCTGGTATTTGAGTCTTTTCAAACATTAAAGGATGACCCCACATATGAGGTATTTCATGATTTAAATATAGCTATTAAGTTCTCACGTCCGCAGAATGGCATACGATTTTCTAATAAGCCAGTCAAACATTCGGAACCATACAGAATTTTCGAATATTACGACAAAATATATCTTGTGCGCGATATTATTGTGCGGTCAAAAATCCAACCAGTACCCCCAGACGATTGGAGGCATTCATACATGCCCGTGTTCAGAAGCGGGAAATTAAGGCGTACTGATCGTTACTTTTCAGGGAAGGTAGCTGCTCTAACTAATCAGTCCCTGGCATCATGGGAAAAAAAGGACGAGGAAAGGGCCATACATAAATTTTTGATTGACTTTATTTTGACAGGTGCAATGAGAAGGTATAGATTTGTGAAATCTACATCTTTAGTGTCGAGAGGGAAAGACAGTAACGATGGTAAATTAGGCTCTTTGTCCGAATTATTTATTAGGAAAAAACAAGGTGAGAATGGGGAATATGAACCCATAACACATGGTGCAATAATTCCTTGTATGACAAATTTCACGCACACAGAGGAATTTTTTAAAGATGGGAATCGTGACATGGACAACCTTCGCAAATGGATGGCACTGCTACAAATGCACGAGGGGGAATATGGTAACCCACCCAACGACAGTTTGGTTGCAATATTACTAGATGATACGTTTTCATTTTTCCCTCAAATTACTGAGAAGGACAAAACACAAGGAATGAAGAATGAAACACTCCAACAATTCAAAATTCAATTCCTATGTTTCATTTGTGGTAAAGAAAAACCCCATGTGATTCTTGAATGGACTCCTCACAATACTAGCGATTACACTGCACATGTACTTGTCGATTTTGAAGAAGGAATGTGCCGAGTGGTGAGCATATACAAATTTGATGGAGACGTCGAAAATTTACCAGAAATATCGTACAAGGATATCAACTGCCTTGAAATCAAAAGAAAAATAGCCTTGAGTAGCCACCATGCAGGTATGCTCCATAATGCAACAGAGATTGCTATGATCAATAAAATGCGCAAAATTTTAGGCGTTGCGATGGAGACAATAAAAACAGAATTTGAAAATCTATTTTCAGCAGAGGAAAGTCATATTGAGTGGCTTCGAGAACTTATTTTCAAACGATGGGCGATTCTCTGCTTGAAACGAAATCCAAGTAGTTACTGGGTCGATGACAACGACATCTTCAATGCTGACTTGAGACACTATTTCGACGATATTCTCCGCAACACACACATTAAAGCTGTGCACAGTGGACGTGGTGAGGATGTTCAAGAAGATTTTTTTTATGACCTCAATGAATCCTTTGAAACCCTCGAAGATGGAGAATTGAAAAAACATCTGAAATATAGAAAGAGAATCCATTCAAACACAATATTCGTTGGCGGGACAATGTTGTCACGAGGCCTCACTTTGAAAGGATTGCTTGTGTCGATGCTGCTTCGTCAAACAGGAACGGAAGATTTTGACACATATACGCAATTTTGTCGATACTGCGGGCACAAGGCAGATGACAAGGACCTTTTAAGGGTATATATGCTGCCAAGAACATTCAAAGTAATGAACAATATTACAAAAAGTGATAGCTACCTTCGTCATGACATTCGTCAGCACTCCCTGAAGCATGAACGATTAAAGGAGGGTAATTTGTTAAGAATATATGCAGTGGGTGGTGGAAGGCCGACAGCAAAACGCAAGATGCACAACCCACGAACTTTAATAGCAAATAGAGTCATAAGTGGCTCTTGTGAATGTGAACAGTCAAAAAAAAATTTTAATATTATGCAATCGTTTTTCGTTAGATTGCTGGAATGGCGGGAAATAGAGATTGAAAATGATCCTACATTACATGAAAAATATGAAAATCTTGCTGGTCATCGTTTTGGTTCAGCTCAAGTGTTTTTAAATGTTCCGAAAGAGCTAATGAATGATTTAAAAAAAGTCATACTGCACAACAAACAATCCATGCATAGAGAGTTTTATGATTCATCGCGAACAAAGGATAAAGAAAAAGTTAATATCTCATTTGTATGCAGAAAAGGTACAGAAAGTGGAAACAGTACTGAAGAAGATAAGAAAAAGACCGTGATGACAAATGAAGCAAATGGAAGGCGTGTTATTGGGTTCGATTCATATTATGAATCATTTGTTAATTTGAGATATTTCGGGCAAGATAGAACTGTAAATTTTCCAGCTTGGCTGAATCGTTTCACAACAAAACGAAGAAGGCAAGAAGAAATAAAAAGAGATAAACTTTTATGTCGTTCCATATATCCTACTAGTGTTACAGGGCACGGGCTTAACTCTGATCTTTTGGCTGATATTTCTTTGGATGCAGTCGGAAATGTCTATAAAGATGATAAATCCAAAGTAGAATACCAGCCAAAGTATTCTGGAAATTTCTATCGCAATTTGCAAAAATGGTGGGATGAATGCGGAAAAAAATGGTATAGTCATACAAAAGAAAAGAATCCTGAAAATGGGAAAATGCAAATAAAATTTCTTCAGTCGCTTTTCGATGAATGGGAACGGGAGTCTCCTCAAATCAAGGTTCCTGTTAAACCGTCCATGAGACATGGAAGACATAATGAAGCCGGATCCACTGAGACTTTGATTGTGATATATATGGCTCATCCATGGTAAGTATCTTTCTCAAACAGTTATTTTTCTGGTGTGAAGATTTTTAATATTATTCTTTTCAGGTACCATAGAATGGTAGATAATAAGAATAAGTATTTACCGCCTATTGTTGAGGATGAAAGACGTGCGTTTTGTAATGAGCAAAGTAACTACGTTGGTGATCACATTGTCCCCCTTTTTACATGGATACGTCCAAAAGAAAATACCGAAATTTATATTGAGCAACGTGTGTCGCCGTCTGCAGAGTCCATCGCGACGTCTGTTACGTCTCGCGGCTCGAGCTGGGAGCCCGTCAAGAGGTGCCTGCCCCTCAAGTTGAATGCCCAGACGATTGATCCGCAGCTGTGGACAGAGAATAAATGTGTGCAGAAAATTAAAAAACAAATAAAAGAACTCGAGAAGAAATTTAAAAGCGAAAACATGCACACAAAAGAATTCATTAAAAAACAATGGGAAAAGTATAAAGAGGATCCGAGGAATAAAGATGATGAGGATTATTTTGAAAACGCAGATTATGATTTTTTCTCTTCAGATGATGATGACAATGGTATTATTCTGAGTTTTTTAGAGGACTATGATAGTTTTGCAGATAAAGATTTATTTGAGAAATTCTTGAAATTTGTTTTGGTGTTGAAGAATTTAGGTGCCCAAAAAGAAATCTTATTCAATTTATTGATGGAATACACAGAAAATATTGAGAATGACGATGAACAAATGGACTTCAAAGATATGTGGATCCTAATAATTAAATTTTGGTATGAGTATATACCAACATCTAGACAATCCATTCAAGGAAAAAATATGACCACCACTTCGCCGGGCGGTTCAACACGAGATCACCCTAAACGGAAAGCGTCTTCTGGCGAATTTCATGATGATGGAGGTAGTACATCTGAAAGAAAGAAACGAAGACCATCACCCCCCCCCTACAAATCGTCAATTTTCTCCAATATTGAAAGCAGCTAAAACGTATGTAAATGAAAATGATCAAGTGTCCCAAATTGACTCGGGATCTGACATTCAACCCGTCAGGTATCTCAAACCATATGATAAGAATAAGTATTTATGATTGAAATATAATCATCAAGTTTCACAAAACTAAGGTACACTTTCATGGTCCTTTGAGTATTGAAGGGAAGGTGGAGGCGCGAGGAAGACCTCGAGGTTGAAGAGCAATAGTTATTAAAAATAATATATATACCTTAAGGTTAGTTATATAACATACCTTAGGGTAAGGTAAGGTAACATAGTACCCTATTTTAATATAACATAACATATATTAGTTATTTACGGAGTATTACCTCAAGGTATCATGATAAAGCGACTACGGTTCATATATTAAGGTAACATATTATTGTACTCGTATACGAGTATATATATTTATTATTGTAACATATGTTATGTTACCTTAGGGTAACATAAGGTAACATAACATATACGAGTACATAACATCATAAGGTAATACCTTAAGGTAACATTAATAACTATATACAATACATACGAGTAACTATGTACAATTCATTTCCGGCGAGGCAATATAATAACTAGCCGGTAAGTATGATAAAAATAGTAACGACATTATCCAAAATCCGATCGAAAACACTCTTTCAAATGAATAGAATTTACAAATATTTACATTATTATCCCCCTGCTTTGGGTCGCTTTCTTATTCCCTTTCTTTTGGATTTTACTAAACTTTATTTCTTTCAATCGAATGTGCTATTTTCAATAAACGCGCGCTCTAATTTGCTTTGTCTATATATTAAAGGAATATTTACATTTTTTTTGTCGCAATTTGCATCATGAACGTTGCTCGAGCTCGAGTTGCTGCTGCGGGGAGGGTTTATCTAATATGAATAAATATACACACAAAAAATTGCCTCTGGCGCCTCCTAGCTGCTTTTTGGGCTGCCGGACATTCGCTTGCTGCTCCGCGGGAAGCTTTGCGATGTCTTCTTTTGTCAGACTCATAAGCTGCGCGGTTTTTGCTTCGTTGCTATTGCTCTTTTTTGGCGCGTTCGTCGACATGCCCAACATCAGCTGCGCTTGAAGGAGCGCTTGGCACAGGATTGGCTTTTCAGTCAGCAGCTTTCTCGCGCCAGCGCGGTCGCGCTGTATCATCGTCCGGAACTCGTCGAGGATGACGTGTATCTCTGCGTGGGTGAGCATTTCAAGAGCGGAGGCAATGTCGCTCTGCCTTGTTGCCGACGATAGCGCTCCCCTGCCGCTGCCCGACGCCAGATAGTTTTTGCTCTCGCGCAATTTCGCGCTCAAGTCCACGCGGAGTGGCCTGCCCCTCAGCTCGTACCCATTGAGGTTTTGGATGGCCATTCGAGCCGTCGGGTCATCTTTATACTTGCAAAACGTGTACCCTTTCCGCTTGCCCGTTGCCGAGTCATGCATCATTCTAAAATCCACCACATCGCCTACTTCCCGAAACAAGTCTTGCACCTCCGCGTCGGGCGCATCGTGAGCGATATTGCCCACAAACACCGTGCAGCTCGGCATGGTTACTACTATTATTATTTAAAATAAAAGAATAAATTTTAAAAAAAACTTTTGAAACGATGCCTCGAGCGAAAGTTGCGAAAAGGAGCGAGGGATGATGTAGTCCTTCCAATAGTGAAGGAAATAATAATAATAATAATAATGGGTAATAAGTAATATTTATTTTAAAATTGGATTTATTAATTTCGTTTGGTTAAAAAAATATAAAATATTTTATCATACATTACAACCAGTCTATGCAAAGACAGTGTTTGTTGGGATGGCATTCTCTCGCTCTTTTAAGTGCTGCCTTGCCTTTGTTGCCTATGGGATTATATTGCAAATAAAGTCTAGAGAGGGAGGGGACGTCTTTCAATGCTTGAGACAATTCTATCGCACCTTAGTCCCCTATGGAATAATTATTATGCAAATGAAGTTCAGAGAGGGAGGGGACGTGTTTCAATGCTCCCGCCAATTCTGTCGCACCTTTGTCCCCTATGGAATTATTACTCAAATTAAGTCTAGAGAGGGAGGAGACATGTTTCAATGCTTGAGCAATTTCTGTTGCACCTTTGTCTCCTATGGAATTATTACGCAAATGAAGTTCAGAGAGGGAGGGGACGTCTTTCAATGCTTGAGCCAATTCTATCGCACCTTCGTCCCCTATGGAATTATTACTCAAATAAAGTGTAGAGAGGGAGGAGACGTGTTTCAATGCTTTCGCTAATTCTATTGCACCTTTTTCAGAGATGGAATTTTCATCCAAAGAAAGTGTAGAGAGGGAGGGGATGTATTTCAATGCTTGAGCCAAAGCGATGGCTCCCTTTTCTCCTATCGCGCACTCTCTACAAGCTTTTCCTGCAAATTGAATCAGTGCCTCCGCCCCCCTTTTTTGAACGTTCGCTTTGCTTTTGTACGCCTCCATCACATTCACCACTGAATCTACGTTGTAGTCACAGTTTATTTCAAGACTGTCGCTGTTGGGATGGCTTTCTTCTGCTTCCCAAAGTGCTGCCAAGCCTTCATAACCTATGTCATTCTTACGCAAATCAAATCTAGAGAGGGAGGGGACATGTTTCAATGCTTGAGCCAATTCTATTGCACCTTTTTCAGAAATGGAATTTTCATCCAAAGAAAGTGTAGGGAGGGAGGGGACGTCTTTCAATGCTTGAGCCAAAGCGATGGCTCCCTTTTCTCCTATCGCGCACTCTCTACAAGCTTTTCCTGCAAATTGAATCAGTGCCTCCGCCCCCCTTTTTTGAACGTTCGCTTTGCTTTTGTACGCCTCCATCACATTCACCACTGAATCTACGTTGTAGTCACAGTTTATTTCAAGTCTGTTGCTGTTAGGATGGCTTCCTTCTGCTTCCCAAAGTGCTGCCATGCCTTCAGAGCCTATGGAATTCTTACGCAAATCAAGTACAGAGAGGGAGGGGACGTCTTTCAATGCTTGAGCAATTTTTGTTGCACCTTCGTCCCCTATGGAATTCTCACGCAAATCAAGTTCAGAGAGGGAAGGCACAAAATACAATGCTAGTGCAATGTATTTTGCACCTTCGTTGCCTATGGAATTATAACGCAAATCAAGCTTTCTGCGGGACGGGACGTAGCACAACGCTCTCGTCAAAGTGTTGGCTCCCTTATCTCCTATTCTGCGCGACTCGTTCCATCCAGCGTCTCCTGCAAGTTTAATCAGCACCTCTGCCCCTCTCTTTTGAACGTTTGCATTGCTTTTGTATGCCTCCATCGCATTCACCACTG
>JACLAC010020061.1_pt1 | contig 13920 bp, 5 predicted proteins | sample 8027881 | NCBI WGS metagenome assembly JACLAC01 (sample SAMN15725517, study PRJNA655200) | protist metagenome | isolation source: fluorescence activated cell sorting (FACS) single amplified genomes of... | place: Spain: Blaines Bay Microbial Observatory, Mediterranean Sea | collected 2016-01-19 | reverse complement strand
TCGACACAACAATTATAGCTTCCAATCAGCCCGAAGTATTTAATGCGTCCGTGTGTACTCCCCATCTCGTTTGGATAGAAAACGACAAATCTTACTGCCACAAACGATACTGTTCGTCATCATTGCGCAATATTCCATATGAGTACGGTATTTTCTACAGCGGTGTTGCACTTTGCGATAGCTTGTGCAAGTAGAGTGAGAATCGTACAACATACTCCTATCCCCCAAGGCACGCGGACACTCTACTAATGTTGGGCTCAAAGTCAAAAATAAAATGTAAGCACTCCAATTATCGCTTAACTCTTGATATGGTCGAGGGCTGTTTGTCTACACTACACAAGGAAGCCCAAAAAAGTGTTCAACTCATTAAAACGCGGTATCATATTAGAAACCGTTTGTATGATTGTCGACACGAGAAACTGCGTGATAAAGAATTGAAAGCGGGGAGCGTGTGCAAAACACTTAAATCTGGAGGAATGATTTCAACGACGTCCCTGGAAAAGAAGAGTTTGATGGTGTTTGAAGAGCGAAACAAGTATGAAAGAAAAATTTTAAAATTGGAAGAAAACTTGAGAAATCATTTGTTGAAAGAATCCGTATCCGATAAAAAAACTGAGATACGTCATGTCCAAGAAGAGGTAAACAACCGTTTAAAAGCAGACGAAATTGAAGTAAAAGAGACGGAGAGAAAGATGAATGAAGTTTGCACAAATTTACGCAAACAATGCGAAGAGATGAAAATGGGGTATGATGCGAGAGGCACTGAAATATTGAAAACGAGAAAGAAAATGGTTTTGTTGGAAATGAAATGCAATCACACAAAACAATTTGGAACAGTTTCAACGACGTCCCTGGAAAAGAAGAGTTTGATGGTGTTTGAAGAGCGAAACAAGTATGAAAGAAAAATTTTAAAATTGGAAGAAAACTTGAGAAATCATTTGTTGAAAGAATCCGTATCCGATAAAAAAACTGAGATACGTCATGTCCAAGAAGAGGTAAACAACCGTTTTAAAGCAAACGAAATTGAAGTAAAAGAGACGGAGAGAAAGATGAATGAAGTTTGCACAAATTTACGCAAACAATGCGAAGAGATGAAAATGGGGTATGATGCGAGAGGCACTGAAATATTGAAAACGAGAAAGAAAATGGTTTTGTTGGAAGTGGAATGTATGAAAAAAATTACCCAAAGCATTTCAATGCGTTTTAACTATATGTGTCGTCGAAAACCCTGCTTCCTTGCAGATTTTTACAACAAACAGTTTTTCCATAGGAGATCTATTACAAGTTTTCAAAAACCACATGGTGGGGTTAAATTGCGCCAGTGTTCTCAAAAGGAAATAACTTTTGTAAGAAGACAATTAGATCAATACATTATTCGGGCTGCCAAGGTAGAACAAATTATCAAAGCGCGCAAAACTAAGGAAAGAGATCTTACGTGCTGTTCCAAAAAAACATTTCTTGGAAAGATCAATTTAAAGGTGTTATGGCGAAAAATGGTGACACTTCATCTTGCTAGTAACGCAATTTACGGAGTGAACCATTAAATTTACAAATTGCCCCGGTGTGTAGATGCTGCCTCCCACGAGACGATGGGGTCGCGGAGGGGAAACTGTCAGAAGCACAGCAATTTGTAGCCTGTTGCGAGGGTGCAAGAGGCGGAAAGTGTAATAATGATGGCCATCACACATAATTAATTGACAGGGAGACCCCCACCCTTTCTCCACCTGCGTGTTAAAAACAAGAAAATTGGCTGTTATTTTATAGTAAAATCTTCTTACATAAAAAAACTAATGATATAGTAAAAATAAGACTTATTTTTTTATTCCAACCAACTTAGTGTACTCTCTAGTAAAATATAGGAAATATTCAGTAGACGAACACACAGGGTGATTTTTAACTAATAATACAGGGCAGCGAAGTGATTTTTTATTTTTTCACGAAAATATTTTGCTGCAAGTACAAGTACAAAACATTGAATTTCATCGCAAAAACTAAATAATCTGATTATGATAGATTGAGTGCACATGGTCAAACTCCTCGTACAACTGAAACTGAAAATGATATATAGGCATAAGCTGTAGTTACTGAACTGAAAATGAGATATAAACTGTAGTGTGGATATTATTTTTAGCTCTACTATAATTTTAGACATGCCTACCAAAATAACAAACTACACGGAGAACAAAAAATGTTGGTATTATAAGATGAAAGAGTATTTATGATGGGCCAAAAATGGAAGTTGCCATCAAGTATATCGTTGCCTATTTTTGCCTGTTTTATATTGTTGCCTATTTCGGTAATTCGCCCAGTCGCCACTTAGATAAGTTGGCAGTATGGTATTATTGAACTAGCTGCGGCACAAAACAACAAAAATAATATAAATGTTGTCCTCGCCCGCAACAACAATCGCAACAAAAATAATCAATGGTAGATACTAGAAATGAAATGCTGTACCAATCTAAGGAGTGTCTGTGTAAGTACATTAATAGAAAACTACTATTTATATAGGTAATTTATAAAAGTACTTCGGGAGTTGTGGAATCTTCTTCAAATCTCTTCCGATTTCAACGAGGCACTTGCATTTCCCGAGTCGCACAACGCACTGCGAATGAGGCGGTGTCCACGGTCGAGTTGCGCTCTCAAAACGCGATTCTCTCCGAGGGACTCCGAGTTGTGAAATCAATGATTGAAACTGGTAAGTTATTTTCGGATGCAAAGCAGGCACAGCTCCAGGTTGTGACGAACCTCAAGCTGAAGAAAGGCTAGAATGGCAAAGAGAGCGGCTTTGCAGTGTTCAGGGTCTTTTGAGGTTACCAATGGGTGCAAAATACGCACCGTTTATTTTCCAAAAGTTGGCCCTCCAGGTCATCCGGTACGCCCGTTTGCGATGGAACTACCGCCTGTCGTCGGCATACCTGGACGATAGTTTCTCGTCGTTTGGTTCAGAAGCACGCGTGCGCACCGCTCCAAACAGAGTCGTTGCCCTGTACTACTGCTTAGTTTTTCTTGTCAATGAGGCAAAGATTCGCCCACACCAACCCAACGACTGATGCATCTTGGTTTCATCATCGATTGACTCCGAATGACTCTTGAGTCGTCAGTGCAGACCCAGCAAAAGATCAAAAGACAGGTTTCCGACCTGGTCCGGGGCGAGCTAAACGTCACGACGCCTCGAGAGCTTGCGAAGCTCCCGGGGCGTCTTATAAATCAGATGCCCGCCATCGGAGCGCTCGCGCGAATCCTAACAAAAGCGTTTGCACACTATATTTCCGCCACGATCGCAGAGGCCGGTCTAACCCCTGCGGACCGCCACGGATGGGATTTAGGGTGAAGATCCCCATTCCCCGCGGTTGCTTAAAAGTATGATTAAAATAAACAGATTAATAGATAGCATAAACAGAGCATCAAATACTCTATTATTTTTGTCTATCAATAAATTCTATTTTCATAAAATTAGAAGTACATTTTTGTTCGTTGATTACAGAGGACAATATAATTTCGTAGTTAGTAGAACTATTAAGTATAATATATAGGGTGGATTTGCTTGTCTGAAGAGACCAATATTATTTGAGAGCTAACATTGAATACTATTAAAAGAGAACAGTATTATTGCAAAATTAGGGTACGGGCGGAACAAAATGCAATGCCTTTGTATGACAGTGTAAGTATAGTGGTCTTATTTCAATTAGTTAGGGTTAGTACAGCATTAAACAAAGAAACCCAAATTTTTCTGTCTCAAACAAAATGAAGAGTAATTTAATGTACGAGAATATATATCTAATGTTGTATTTAACACATAGTGTTAAGGAATAATTGGGCATAAAGGTCCACCGAACGAACACCGACACATGAAAAAGGAAGAACTCCTATTCGGTATTCAAACGAAAACAACGAGGCTATCAAAGCCATCAAAAACGATAGAGACGGTATATAAACCGTATCGTACACAATTGGGGATATCATACACCACAACAACTTTGGATTCGTATGACCCACGCCATCGCGTCGATCAAACTCGACATTTACGAAAAAGATGAATACCGGTTGACTAAAATAAAGTCACCGGAAACGCACCACTTTTGGGAACGAAATCAGCCGAAACTGAGAATAATATTCTTAGTTCAGCATAGGAATAGCAGGGCGAATCTGATCAATTCGAACTAAGATTTAGCGAAAAAGAAATCTCCAAAAGAAGCCATTACATGCAAATAGCATAGGCTACCACGGAAAAAGAACAAAAACATTGAGTTCATATCGTGAGAAATATTCATCAAAGTGAAGATGACGATTACTGCAGTCACCGCATGACGGTAGTAGCAGTAGTAAATGACATGTAAATGAATGAATCATTACATCCGCTCGCGAGGATGCATGTCACAAATTTAAAAAGGAAAGATAATAATCAAAGAGAAGAGAAAAAGAAGAAATTAACGTTAAAACGTAGAAAAGATTATAAAGTTATAAATTCAGTTAAAATTACATCCTTAAGAAAGGGTTCAAATACTTCATCTAAGAGACATACAATACAAGTACGCAGTTTATTATATTTTTTGTCGTTCTGAGTTTGGATTTTTGAACTGGTTGCTCAAGGCTTTAAGGAGTTCTCGACTATAAGTGACAATAGAGATGATTTGTCGTTCAGAACTAGCAGAAATACTATGTTTTATAAATATATTATACAATAAAATATTAATCCTTCTCTCTTCAGTAGTAGTCGTCTATCATATTTTATTGTGATTCCAAGTTCTTCTACTTAACTGTACAAATAATTATTTATTGAAAAAATAATAATCATCAGATCACGACACCCATCATACATATTTTCTGACTTTGTTCTATATGTTAAGGAATTCTAGTACTGACTTGGTATATTTACTTACAGAAGTTCTTGAATGTGTGTGATGAAGTTAATTCCATGTATGTACTAATTGCTAGGGAATATAATATACTCTAATTAATACATAAGTATAAACAAGGTAAAATATTAAATAACCAATATTCCTGTATTCAATGCTATAAAACCCATTATCGCAAGTGGGCACTGCGCGCAAGGAGAGATAATTTGATACTCCTTCTCAGATCACTTTTTTAGTAGGTACATAGCAATCATGCAGGGTACAAAAATTATTACGCTACTGTCATTACACATACATATGAATAGCATTACAACTCAGCTATTTTCGATGTACTACATTATATTGAGCACATATTTTATCGTCCAATCGAGATGAAATGACACTTAGTGTATGACGCCTGTTATTCCTATGCTACGTTTGACTTTGTAGGTCGTTTTCTGATATTTTACAAAGTCATTTCGGATGTATACTTAACAAACACAAGTACGTATTAATGTTGTGTATATGCTATTTATTTCCCCTATTGTGTTCTTATACACGTTACATATAACCTCAAAACCGCTGTGTGTGCCTGTATTAAATTGACGTTTTTAGCATGTAAATACAATTATCATACACTTTTTTTTCGTTTAACAGAGGAATAGGGTTATGTAGTCACTACGTGTCTGCCGTAGCATTTTTTACTCCGACTGACTATTGCGCCGTGGCAAAAAAAAATGTTTGATGGTTGCTATTCCAATGTAAGTAAGTACAAAAATTGTTGATGTTGGAACAAAAATGTTTAGTGCTATTAGATGTACTGAAAAAATTAGAAAACGGCCTTAAAAAAATACTACAGGTAATAGGATCACGCATGACTATACATCAACACAATATAAACTAAAAACTCATCAATGGTAACCTGATACTAAAAATAGCAGGCACACAGGCCGAGTTTGTGAAGTTGTCGTTTACTCTAATAATCATGCATGTGATGATGATGATGAAGAAAAAGTGCAGCAACAATAATTGCAATCTTCTTGCTGCAGCACACAATAATTACGCACCATCGATTCAGGCGTGGTTCCTTTTGTTAACAGTCGGTTACAAAATAACCCATCTCCAATTTCTTGCTTTGCTGCCCAGAACCACCACCACGGGAAAACCAAACCAGATATCGACAAGAACGGGCGCAATTATGATAAAAGGGGTGTCACGAACCTCGGCGCCTAATACTGTTTTGGATGTCTTGATTGCTGTACATACTTTCAAAGGTAGTTCAACTGATACTTTGGCGGTCCGTAGTGGAGAATACGTCGCTTTAGGATTTCAAGAAGAAGACGTTGACGGATGGATTAACGTAACCAATGTTACAGGTGTCTGTGGTTTTGTGCCCATTTCGTATGTAGAACATACCATGAACTTGCAGTATGATGTCCTGGCCAAAGTTAAGTTTGCTTTTCACGGAGATCCCGGAGAGAGTCAAATAACATTATCGCAGGATGAGTTGATCTTGGTGTCATCGTCGACAAAAAATTGTGAATGGATAGCAGCGAAAAGGTTCCAAGAGCACAGCTGTGAAGAAGGGTACGCTCCAAGGTCGTATATTGAAATTGTTGCCGACGAAGATAGTCCTGAAGGTAAACGCTGTTTTGCAAAGAAAATTGGTTTGTTGGGCGATCATGTTTTTGCTGCTGCCCCCGGTGCTGTTATTGAAGAACGTAGTGGGAAAGGGCACAATTTAACACCACTGCAAGCGAGACACAATGGTTTGAGGCTCCGAAAAAATCGCGCGAGAAGTGTTAGTGACATGAGAGGTAGTAAGAAACCAATGCATAGAGTAAACGGGGATGAAAGTACTTCTGCGCGAAAACAACAAAGGAAATATGGGCCTGACCTTTTTGACTCGTGTCACACGACTCCATTACGTCATAACAAAAGAACCCACCCAATGCCAGTACGTACCGCGTATATTTTTGGCGCTGAGAATATTTTCGTAGAACGATTTAAAACGGCAAAAGAAGGATTGTCATTGCACGGGTGGTATACCCCGACCGAGAATATGAAAGTAGTAGTTGTAGTTGATCGTGAAAAACAAAAGGAAATGTTAGGAACGATAAAGTCGGTTAATATTGACGGGACGTATGATGTACAACTAAAGCAGACGATGATGGTTGGCAAAGCAAGTGTCAGTCTTTTGCAAAATGTTTCACGGCAAGACATTGTACCATCAAAATGGTCCAAGGTGAGCGGGAACACACCCCCTCAGTTTTTAACATGCATGCAAAATGGAGCGACAGGATCGCAGCGATGTGTAGGCACGGTAAGAGATATTCCGTTCGTTGCATCCCTGGCAAGTAGTGCCGTTGCAAACGGGACATCACCACCAGAATTCGAGCTTGAACAAATCTTAAGCACATTTCATTACCTTCGATTCCGGGACTTAGATGTAATTTTTGAGGAAGGGGAAGAGGGTCATTCTATATACATAATTCTAGAAGGCCAAGTCGGAGTACTCTCAAATGGGCGAGAACTAGTGCGCCTAAAATCCGGAGAGTGGTTTGGGGAAATTGCAGTGTTACAATGGAATCGCAGAACTGCGACTTGCTTTTCAGTAGGAAATACCACGCTGCTCTGCATTAACAAACACGAATTTAGTGAAATAGCAAATGCTTTCAAGTGGTTGCGCCCTGCAATGTCCTCACTTGCCGCGCACCGAACTGGAAAACTGTTAAGCAGGGTTACATTTCTTGAGAATTTGTCTGAAGATGAATTGACTCTGCTTGGCGGGGCGTTTGTGTATAAAGGGTACCCAGACAATTCTGTTATTTGTCGTGAAGGAGAGGTTGGCAATGAATTCTATATCATTGTCCATGGCACTTGTAGAATTACAATTACAAATAGTGACGGCCAGCAAGAGTTTTTAAGGGAGTTAGAAGCTGGTTCATGGTTTGGGGAGGTTGCCTTAATTGAAAATTGTTATCGAACAGCAACCATATCTGCTTCAAGCCATGTTACTCTCCTCGTTTTAGCCGCAGAAAAGTTTGAGGCTTTCATAAAACGATCCTCGCAAAAATTCGTCGACAGTCTACGCACTAACATCACGTCTACAGTTTCTCAGATGGTGACAAATATACCATTTTTTAAAAATGTAAGTAATAAAGAGCAACTCGCATCTTTATTTCACTTACAGCAGTTTGAGGAAGGCGATGTTGTATTTCGCGAGGGGACGAAGGGTGATGCTTTTTATATTTTACAAGATGGAGCATGCCGAGTTACGATAAACAATGAAGCCGATGTAGACATGCTGGTTGCACAGTTGCGGACAGGAGATTTCTTTGGTGAAGTGGCTCTTTTGAGTCAAAGCGTAAGAACGGCTACTATTACATGCAGCGAACGCACGCGGCTTTTGGTGCTCCCATCCTCCTCGTTCAAGAGTTTCCTCGCCGTCGCCCCCGAGGTTAAACAGCATTTGCAACGGCACATGCAGCGTGTGTTGCAAGACGATAAAACAGCAGGTGTGGTAAAACATAGCAGGGATGGGCCCCTTGGTATCAAAGCTACGTTTGTAGATATTGAAATGTTAGGAGGACTAAAAGAAAGATCGTACATTCAGTTTGCTAATTCATTAGAATGGCGAGATGCTCCATTGTTGTATCGATTGCCCCGAGGTTTGAATTCCATGATTGATTCTCTCCCCAAGCGCATTTTGAAGCCGAACATTACTCGCTTTCTGAGTTCATATCTTGACGAAAGAATGTACTCCAAAATGACGGAAAAATTCAAGAATCAGACGATTACCTTGAACATTTTTCTACCGAGACTGAAAGATAATTTTGAATTGCATTCACACGACTTAGAGAAAAACTATCATTTTTCACTTTCCTTGAGTATTCATTGTACCATATTAAATGCAATGGAAGAGTTAGCGAGTGCAATGGAAGATACTTTGAGTACTAAAGGAGCAGTAAACCTTGCAGGTTATGGTTTCAAAGTTCTTGGGAAAAGCAACTATTTGATTGGCAATGGAAAAACACTGGGTATGTATCGTAGTGTACAAGAATGTCAACGATCAGAGAAACCATTACAATTGGTGCTAATACAACTTATTTCAATAAGCAATGGGGAACATGTAAGCGAAGAAGCGAATTATTCAGGGACTGATTTGGACTTGCTAGAAGAGGAAATAGAGTTTTTGAGTAATGGCAAAGCAGAGGGTAACAATGATTTACGAAACAAAAATGTAACGCAACTTCGTAAAATTAGAAAAAACGCGAGTGTGTGGACTTCCATTGTTGTAAAACCCTTCAGAAAAACTAGTGTTGGGGGCCTCAAAACCACCGCTGTTCAGGAAGGGGAGATAGTGCTGGCAGTATTTGCTAATTCAACAGATGTCCGAGAAGAACATGGTTGGTGTGGTGTAATTCAGCAGTCGGTTCATGGGTTGAAGTCTGGCATTGTTCCACGGAGAATAATAGAGCCTTTGTATGAGACCCCCCCTATTCAGTACGATATGAATCGATTTATTCAGCAAAATAAAAGGAAAAAAAGCAAAATTTTACTGAACCGCTCTTCCGTCACCATTGGAGGAATCATTGACGCTCCAATAATTAGCCACGAAGGTTCCTCATTGGGGCCTACTGCTCTAGATTCCTCTACAGTTGAATCCCTTGATGCTGCAGATGATTATTTGGTAGATGCTGGTATAATAATACCGAAGTCGGAAGTAATTCGTTCGTGTGTTTCGGCACCCTCAGGGAAAGATCAGTACATAAATATGCTAAGTGGAAAACGATGGATTGAAAGTTTTGAACATTCATCTACCGGAATTTTATACACGAAACATGCTAGACAAGCCGCATCATTGAGAGTCAAAAGAAAATCCACTTCTCAGGAAAAAACGTTTTTGCACTCATCTAGCGTTGGTAGAATTCGCGGAGGAAGAATTGAGTCCGGGAGCTCCACTATATCTGGGTCCTGCAGTAATGCTGATACGCTTAGGCTGCCGTACAGGGTACGTCTTGTAGAAATAGTAAATTTGCGGGCATTAATTAACCAGGCACACGCTTCGGTAGACGGCTATACCCCAGGCGACACATTTCATGCATTGGGGGGGGTGGTACAGATCTTAGTTGAAATAGTATTTGGCGGTGAAGTTTTGTCCTCTAATAAATATGAAGTGAACTGCGATTGTGTGTCAAAACGCTTTGGTGTTTCTTCGAATGCAACTCTTCATTCGAAGTGGTTGAATTTTAAACTACCAGAGCCGTACAAAGATGAAACCACCCTTACTGTAGATGATGAAAACCTACGCGGAAACTTTCACATTGAAAATATGCCTTTGAACTCGAAGTTATGTTTCTCACTTTTTCATTTCCCGAAAAACTGTAAAGAACCCCTGAAAGCTGTAGTTCTTGGTGGCACAAGCATAACCGTTTTCGATTTTCGTCGTGTTCTTCGAGATGGAGAGCGCAAATTGGGGATTTGGCCTCTCAAAGCAGCAGATAAAAAAATATACTGTAAAACAAACCCTTTGGCGCAGTCTTTTCTATATGTTCGTTTTGATAAATTCTCGCGAAAGGTTAGATGCTATTTACCTATACGGCTTGGATGTGAAAAACGCGCTAATAGAAATTTTCGCCACGATCGTAGTGAAACTCAACGCGAGATACCAAAAAAAGTGTTGGATAGTTTTAAGAATACTTGTGAACGTTTATACAAGGCTGGGCCATCTCATATTTTTACTTTAGCAGAAAAGGTGCAAGTCTGGTCTTATCGAATGTCCCTGATGCACAAGACGATAGCTCTACCGTTCGTTATATTATCAGTCGATTTTACCAATCGTGGTCAAGTACAAAAATTGTATGGTTTGCTTTGTGAATGGGATCGCCTGAGTCCTGTTGAGGCTATGGAGCTTCTTGATTACCGTTTTAGTGACTACCGTGTAAGGCAATATGCCGTCCGGGTGCTTGAGAACTTGTCTGACAGCGAGTTAACAGAATTACTTCTGCAGCTTGTACAAGTCCTTAAATACGAGTCATTTCACAGGAGTCCCTTGTCGATTTTTTTGCTCCGAAGAGCGCTTTTAAACCAACAGGAAGTTGGGCACACGTTGTTCTGGCTTCTACGGGCCGAAATGCACGATCCTTCGTGCTCTGAGAGATACGCTAGTCTGATGCTAGCGTATTTAAATAATGCCCAAAACCATATACCGATATTGAGCCTTCAGAAAGATGTAAACACTTTTCTTGAAAATGCAATTTCAAAGGTTGTTCAAGAAGCACAAAAAGGAAAATCTGGAAATTCACTACGAAAATTTGCACAAGAAGAACTAGCAAAAATAAATGGAATGTTACCCGAGAAATCGTTTTTGTGCTTAGGCTCTGAGTGGGAAGTAGGGCGCATTATTGTTGAAGACTGCAAAGTGATGAATTCAAAGCAAAAGCCTCTATGGGTGGTATTTCAAAATGGAGATGGACATGAAGCTAGCGAAAAAGTATATACGATTTTCAAAAGTGGCGATGATCTTCGACAAGATCAAATGACACTGCAGATTCTCAGGTACATGCAGCGTTTGTGGCTAAACGATGGGATCGATTTGCGTTTGACACCTTACCGCTGTGTTGCAACTGGGTGGAACGTCGGAATGCTAGAAGTAGTGACAGAATCAAACACAACGGCCAATATCCAAAAAGAATTAGGCAGCATGGGTGCGCTGAAGTCATCAAGTTTATTCGTTTGGCTGAAAGCACAAAACAACGGGAAAGATAATTGGGGCGAAGTGGTTGACAACTTTGTAAGGAGTTGCGCGGGTTATTGTGTTGCATCATTTGTTCTAGGTTTGGGGGACAGGCATGCAGATAATATTATGGTGAAAAAAGATGGCCATTTGTTTCATATCGACTTCGGTCACTTCTTGGGTAATTTTAAAACAAAACTGGGATTCAAGAGAGAGCGAACACCATTTGTACTGACCCCAGAGATGGCACAAGTCATGGGGGGGGAAGGCGCAGAAGACTACAATCGTTTCGTAGATTACTGCGGAAAGGCATATAATATTTTACGCAAACATGCCCATTCGTTGGTGGTACTATGCCGGCTAATGATCCCAGCAGGAATGCCTGAGTTACAAGACGCTAAAGACATCGAATATATGGTAGAAATGCTTCAGCTAAACCTTAAAAGCAAAGATGCTACTGTTTTTATGAAAAAACAAATTGCCAGGTCGTTGGCAGATTTTTATAGACGAATCGATAATCTGTTGCATAATATAAAGACTGGATTATAATATTCTATTATTGGTGGCAGTAGAGTGACCGACACCGCCCGATCAAAAAATCAGTTAAATTTGAGATTATCGTTATTTAAATTACTTCAGAGAGACATGAGACATCGGATGAGGAAGTTGATTATGGGTCTCCTGATATCGACGCAATTCCACACACTGATTCGGATCATGCATGGAGTACACATAGAAATGATAGTCAAGACTAAGTGACAAGGGGGTATATTGATTACTAAAATCACAACAGTAGAGATCAGTTCGCAGTACATTAATTTTAATTACTTAAATTAACAGCCAATGTTTTGTTTTTAAATTACTTAAATAACAGCCAGTTTTTTGTTTAAAAAAAAACAGGTAATCAGAGGCCAAGCATTCACATGTTTAAATGAGGACAAACGCCCCAGGGCAATCGGGAACCTTGTCACATCCATTCCCCGTACACTGGGGCAGTACAACGACGAGCACGCCAACTTCAATGAAGGAAACCAAGCAGATGGCCTTACAATTTATGGGGGTCACCTCCCCCGCGACACATTCCCGATCAACAACAGCGCCCAGGGTCCCAACGTCAACCAAACCCCGAACAGCCCGGAGCGGTGGAAGGAACAGTTCAACGCCCTTCTCAACATATGCCGCGACCGGGACCTCCATGCCGAGCACTGGGATGTACATTTCTGTCATGAAAAACACACCCAGCTACAGACCAACGAACGATCCAAAGGTTTAAAATACATGCAAGCATGGAACGATTTCAGAGAAAATGACGACAACGCGGAAGCGCTGGACATCCTGAACTACCCGAACCCTGCTCGCAATGGCGCCCCCAAAATAGTACTTTTTGGGATGAGCCTCAGCGGAGCCTTTTCAAAGGGGGCCCAAGCCCTCCTTCACCGCCTCGCGGAAATAAAGTTCCCCACCCCGCTCACCGGTGGAAGCCTCAGCTACCTAGCAGCACGCCCGAGATGGATGGATTGGCAGATGCGAATCTTCCAGCGGAACATATCCAATGTGGTCGCCAAGTCTATAGCATCAGGGCTCCGGATATTCCGTGCCTATATCCCAAAGGCCCTGCCAATGGACTGTGCCGCCGAAGCAGTCGACATCGCGCCATTTATTAGGCACTCCCAAATCCCGGCCCAAATCCTGGCTCTGGGCAGCTCGGGCTCGGACTCTGAAGATGAACCGTAATCCTCGGGGGACGAGCATTCCAGCAGCGATGATCCCGATAGTGCCCTGACTATAATAGTGTCATCCCCTGGGGATGACGCGGTACCTCAATCCTCAATACAATCCAGCAGTGAGCAATCCAGCATCGCCTCGACCCTATTAGTGCCACCCTTGGATGAAGACACAGAGATACAATCCTCCACACAATCATCAGAAGAAGGGAACCAGAGCGTTGCCAGCAGGACGAGACTCCAACTGGCATGCCAACGAACCACAACCAACGCATTCCAGACCGAAACTGACGCAAACAATCCTCCCCCGACATCCCAATTTACAAATGACAATCCCTTGACTGATTTACAAGACAGACAACGAGCACCTCTAAAACAATTACGCCGCTGCTTTGAAAATTATACAAGGAATGAGTCATCTAGGAGTGAGACACCGGATGAGGAAGTTGATTATTGGGTCATCTGGAAGCATTGCTAATCCACTTACCGATTCAGATAATGCATGGAGTACACCTGAGAATGATAGTCAACACTAAGTGACAGGGGTATATCGTTTAGTAATACCTAAAGAGCAAAGATAAGTTCGCAGTACATGAAGGAATGTAAACCTTGAATGTCTAAA
>JACLAC010022930.1_pt1 | contig 13930 bp, 13 predicted proteins | sample 8027881 | NCBI WGS metagenome assembly JACLAC01 (sample SAMN15725517, study PRJNA655200) | protist metagenome | isolation source: fluorescence activated cell sorting (FACS) single amplified genomes of... | place: Spain: Blaines Bay Microbial Observatory, Mediterranean Sea | collected 2016-01-19 | reverse complement strand
TTATTCAGGTTGCTGAGGGTTCGCTTAATGAGGTCAATTCTATCCTGGTGCGTATGCGGGAATTGTCAGTGCAGTCAGCAAACGATACCGTCACTGATGAGAATCGGGAATCGATTCAGGCCGAGTTCGGCCAGCTTACCGATGAGATAACCCGTATTGCCAAGTCTACCACCTATAATAGCCAAACACTTTTGACTGGATACGGCAATGCTGTTGATGAGACTAATAGTGATGCGATAACCGAGAGTGCTGACACGGGAGTTACTCATGTCAGGGTTACTACGGCTCAATCCGGTACCTACACGTTTGAGGATGATTCTGACGATGGGGAATTGACGCTGGGCAATGGCACCGTTTCGCAGACGATCCGGTTGGCCACTTTGCTCGATAATCACGCTGGTGGGGCCGCTGGGGCTGCACAGGTTGCTACTGGTACTAAGGTTGTTGCGAACTTCGATCGCTTAGGTATACAGGTGTCGCTGGCCGGGCCTAATGTTATTGATGAGGACTCGTTTTACACCGATTCCGACCTCCATGACAAGACGGTAGTAGTCGAAGAGGGGAACGGCGGCGCATTTCAAGTAGGTGCGTTTAACGAGGCCCATAATCGGATCGAAATTTCGATCGCGGATATGCAGGCTACTAGTACCTCAATCAATCTGAGCGGCCAAACGGTTTCCACGATCGCGGATGCGCGCCTCTCAATGACAAAAATTGATTTAGCAATTACGGCGGTGGCTCAGCAGCGAGGTGATCTTGGTGCCTACCAAAATCGCTTAGGTTTCATTATGGCTTATACCGAGAACGAGATTGAAAATGTCCAGGCATCGGAAGCTTCGATCAGCGATGCGGATATCGCGGACGAGGTGACCGCATTTACCCGAGCGCAGATTCTCAGCCAGTCGGCTACAGCGATGCTGGCTCAGGCCAGGCTCTTGCCACAAAATGCCTTGGCGCTGTTGCAGTAGTTAGGTCGGTTATCAGAAATCCTTCCGGAGAGCGTAGAATAATGCATGCTTTCCGGAAGGCCAGGCCAGCAAGAAAATGGAGTAAATCAAATACTGCTGATAAAGCAGGGCATCTCTCAAAGAGAGGGGTGAGACAATTATGGATAATATAAGCTCCGTAGATAGCAGCCATGAAAAAAAACCAGCGGACGTGCATGTATCAGGAAAAGATTCCAAGGGAACGGCAATTCCCAAGGGCAGAGCAGCTGAGTCTAGTGCTCCTCATGGGTCTATATCCGAGTCGGAACGCGAAGTTGGAATCGAGAGAACAGAGGCGCTGACCAAGCAGTTGAATAGTGCCCTCGCGCAGATTGACGGTAATTATTCGGTCTCGGTTGACGATGATACCGGGATGGTGGTGGTTAGGATAACTGATACCGATACAGGAGAACTTGTCAAACAGGTTCCCCCACAACAGGTGCTGGATGTCAGTGTGAGTGTGGACAAGATTATTGGCTTGTTAGTGAACGATTTAGCATAATGCGCTCCTTGAGCACGTTGGTTCCACTCTAAGTATGGGATGTGGAATCAACGTAGCGGAATAGGTTAGCAATGTCCGAAGGTGGTATTTCATTTGCTGGTCTGGGTTCCGGGCTCGATACCGATGCGATAATCTCGCAGCTTATCGATATCGAGCGTCGTCCCGTTGTGTTCATTCAGCGGCGCCAGATCAAGTTGGAGCAGGAGAAAGCCGCGGTTGGTTCGATCAATTCCAGCCTGCTCTCGCTCAAGGACTCGGCGGCCAAACTGGAAAGCGATGACCTTTTTTCGATTGTCAATGCGCAATCGGACGATAGCGACCGCATTTCGGTCAGTGCTACCAATGGGGCGACCGCGGGCTCGTTCAGTGTAGAAGTACTCGAGTTGGCCGAGGCCCGCCGTCTTTCATCGCGTTCATTCAGCACTTTTTCCGATTCATTGGGGTTCAGCGGCGAATTCACGATCAACGGTGCGGGTGTCGAACTCAAAGCTGATGATGGTCTGCTCGATGTTCGCGATAAGATAAACGCCGCAGATTCAGGTGTGTCAGCGCAGATTCTCACGGTATCCTCTGGCGATAATAGGCTGATTCTGACCGCTGATGAAGTGGGTAGGAGCGGTTTTTCGATCCAGGATGCCAGTTCTACCAATTTGCTCCAGTCGTTGGGTATCACCTCTTCCGGTACTAGTATCAAGAATGCCTTCGCCAGTGGTGGACGCTCGAGTCAGTTCCTCGCTTCTGACCAGGCGGTGGGTGAATTACTCGGTTTGAGTTCATCGCCCTCTGGCACGGTTACGGTTGGTGACGGGGAAATATCTATCGATTTGGCGACTGATTCGCTCGATGCTATCCGCGATAAAATAAACTCAGCTGCTCCGACCGGTGTTACGGCGACGGTGAGGTCGGGCGAAGAAGATGGTCTGACGCGTTATCGCCTCGAATTAGAGGGTTCGACTAGTCTCATCGATGATGGGGGTGTATTGGAGAATCTAGGCGTGCTGGCAAGCGATGGGTCGATCGCCGATGGGATCATCACCGGGGCCGAGAGCGATGGTTTTGTCAGTACCAGTACTGCACTCGGATCGCTCCTGGGTCTGGCCAGTGCTCCTGACGCCACAGTGCAAGTTGGAGGCGAAGATATTGCAATTGACCTGAGCACCGATTCGCTTGCCGATATCCAGACTAAGATCAACAGTGTGGCGCCAACTGGGGTAACTGCGACGATCATTTCCTCGAGCGACGACGATGGAAACGCCGAGTTTCGTCTGCGCATCGATGGCACCGATTCTTTCGTAGACGAGAGCAATGCACTGGAGAGTATTGGGATACTGGTAGGTTCAAATAACACCTTTGAGAGCGTCGCTCAAGTCCTGACTTCCAATACGGCGTTGCAGGCAAAAGGAACTTTGGTCCATGCGACGAGCGACGGAGGCAAAAGCAACGACCTGAGCAGCAATGCCGATGCGGTTGGCGGATTGATCGATTCTTCGGCCTCGGGCGTGGTGACCATTGGCGACAAAACGGTTTCAATAGATCTGGCTGCTGATTCGCTCAATGATATCCGCGATGCAATCAATTCAGCCGCGCCTTCCGGAGTCACTGCCACCGTCAATGCAATTGGTGTGTCGAGTTTTGAACTCGACATCAGTGGTACGACCGAGTTCGAGGACGATGGTGGAGTACTTGAGGCCCTTGGAATACTCAACGCTCCGAGCATCATTGATGCTGATACACGCTTTTCCGATATCCTCGGGGCTGGTATTCACGCAGGCGATACCATAACTATCGGTGGCACTAATCACCAGGGCGATCAAGTGTCCGGCAGCTTTGTGATTTCCAGTGAAAATATCAAGGTTGAGAATTTCCTCAGCGCTTTAGAACTGGCTTTTGGGGATAAGGTAGAGGCTTCAACAGACGATCTGGGCCGGATCAGTATCAAGGATTTGCAGGCCGGATCCAGCCAGCTCGATATTTCGCTCAGTGCTAATAACGAGGGTGGTGGTACTCTTGATCTGGGTGCGCTGGCTCTGACGACCACGGGGGTCGATGCCCGGTCGGCTGAGTTGCAGGAGGGGCAGGATGCACTTTTGCGTATCAATGGCATTACCTTGAGCCGCGCCGCCAATACTGTGACGGATGCAGTTCAGGGCGTTTCCCTGAATCTGCTTGAAGCCGAAGAAGGTCAAGAAGTCATCATCACAATTGACAAGGATGATACTTCAACACTTCGCGGAAATATCCAGAGTTTTGTAGATGAGTTCAATTCGGTTATGGACCTGATCGATAATCAAACGGCCTTTGACGAAGGGACCCGGCAGGGCGGACCACTAAACGGTGATTCGACACTGATGTCAGTACAGTCGCAGTTGCGCTCGGTTATTTCCTCACAGGTCGAGGGGTTAAACCAGGGATTCGATGCTTTGGTGCTGATCGGGGTGAGTTTTGACCGCAGTGGACGTCTGAATATAGACAATGATCGACTGGATACGGCGCTTAATGATAATCTCGAAGAAGTGCGTAGGCTCTTTGTCGCAGAGGGAAAAACAAGCCATGACAACGTCGAGTTTGTTTCGACCAATAAAAAGACCAGAGCCGGCAACTACGCGGTTGACGTTACACAGGCGGCGACCAAAGGGAGCGTTTTGAGTTCCGTAGAGTTCACCGGTGAACTCGAGGAGGATCAAACTCTGAAATTGCTCGACAAGGTCACGGACAAGCCCGCTTTGGTCGAGCTATCCGCCGGATCTAGTTTGGACGAGATCGTGAATACGATCAATGTTGAACTTTCCAGTGATGTGGCAGAAGTACGGCGCGCTTCGATCGCCAATACCATCGATGGCACTGTAGCCATCGATGCCGATACGACCTTCGGCGGTATATTCGGGGCCGGGGTGCAGGATGGGGATACGATTCGGATTAATGTCACGACTCATGAGGGGAACAGTCGGAGCGAAACGTTTTCGATTGACGATGCGGCCACCGCAACGGTAGGCGATCTACTGACTGAGATCCGCACTACTCTCAACGGCCAGGTGAGCGTCAGCGTTGACGCGGAAGGCCGGATCAGCGTTACCGATAATCAGTTGGGAAATAGCGATCTGACGGTCACGCTCATCGAGGAGAACGAAGGTGGGGGGAGTCTCAATTTTGGCAGTCTTGAAGTCGAGACCGAAGGTCGGATTGCGCTCGACATAACTGCTTCGGTTGTCGATGGCAAGCTTGCGATCGAGCACAACGGCTTTGGTCAGCGCAATGGCTTTAGCATTGAGGAAGATATAGAAGTGATTGGAATTGAGGTCGGTACCCATGAGGGTCAGGATGTCGAGGGCACGATCAATGGGGAGGAGGCCGATGGCTTCGGTCGAATCCTCACCGGGGGATTGAATGCCCAAAACGTCGCAGGGCTTTCCCTGCGCGTTAATCTGGAGCCAGACGAAGTACCAGAGGATGGCGAGGAATTGGGTGGTGTCGATCTGATATACGGCGTGGCTCGTCGGCTCGGAGTTGCCCTCAATTCGATCACGGACCAGTTCGAGGGTACGCTGACTAATCGCGAAGAAGCCATAAATGACACCATCGAGGATTTGGACGGTCGTATTGCCGATATGGAGCGAAGGATTCAGCAGAAGAGGCAAAACTTAGTCGGTCGTTTCGCCAGGTTAGAGGGCACTATCGCCAACTTGCAGTCCCAGGGCAATTTTCTCACTAGCCAGCTTGCGGGCTTGGTTAGTGGTAAGTGATGAAATCGGGATATTGAGGATCTATGAATAAAGGCGGATACAAACAGTATAACCAGGTGCAGATCCAGACGGCCAATAAGGGAAAATTGATCGTCATGCTCTATCAGGGCGCGATACGCTTCATGAAACGGGCATTGATTCTGCTGGATAAAAAAGATATGGAAGGTAAGGGTAACGCCCTTATCCGATCCCAGGATATCGTTCTGGAGTTGCTCTATTCTTTGGATCAGGGCTTACTGGATCAAGGTGACGAACTGGCCGTAAATTTACAGGGCCTCTACCTGTATTGTTATCGTCGTTTGGTTCACGCTAATATCCATATGGATTCAGAAGCGGTCGAAGAAGTAATTAAATTGATGGAAAACCTGCTCCAGGCTTGGGAACAGATAACCGGAGGTGAAGGACTTGAAAAGCCAGAGTTGTCTAAATCCGGTTTGGTTTTAACGGGATAAATTCATTGGCCAATTTAAGCGAATTGCTCGAACTGCTCGATCAGCAATGTGGAGACTACCGTGCCATGCACTCGGTTGGATTAGCGCAGCTCGATTGTGTTGAACGGGAGGATCTGACGGGTTTGGAACTCGCTTTTACCCGGATGCAAGAATTCATGGATCGAGTGCGGATGCGCCAGCAGCGCATTCCCGATCTTGGCGATGATCGACCAGGAGTCGCTTCACGGCTCGAAATCATGCGCAATTTGCTCTACGAACTCGAAGGCTTGCGCAGCCATACGCAGGCAGAGGCTGAAAAACTGCTCGTGCGGACACGTAGCGAGATGCGCCAAATGGGGCAGGGGCGGCGGGCGTATCGCAGCGATCCCGATGCGCGTCCTGGCTCTGCGCAGCTTTATGACAGGGTTCGCTGAGATTGTGGTCTGCGGGATTTTGCCTATATTTAATGGCGTGGCGTTCTTTATGCAAAAATTGTTCAAATAGGGCTAAAGTTTCCCTCTCCAAGGCCGATAATAACAATAAGAGCCGGGTTAACCATCAGAGAAGCAGGTAGCGTATGATGCGTGGTATAGATCGTCTGTCGCATCAGCTTAAAACCTCGCAGGTGAAGCAGCATAGCGCGGCCGAAAAGCCCAAGAAAGAAGGTGCATCGGTCGGTGATTCGGTTGAGATCTCTCAGAATGCGAAGAGTGTTTCCGATCTGAGTGAACTCGCAGAGTCGACGCCTGCACAGTCCAATGCTGATTTGGATCAGATTCGCGAGAAGGTTCGTTCGGGATTCTACAATACCAGCGAGGCACTCGGAAACGTGGCTGATGCTATGGTCGAGTCCGAAGCTCTGCAGGACACCGTAGCAGAGATTGCCCAATTCCAGGCTTTAAAAGACCAGCTCAGCCAGGTGCCTGATGCGCGGGCTGAAGAGGTCGAGCGAACTAAGCAATTATCAGATCGCGGTTTTTACAATCAGCGCCAAGCCCTTGAGGGAACGGCTGACGGCATCATCAATGAGATTGGTTGAATCATAAATTTGGGTAAAACCAGAAAAGGGGCGATGCCAGTTGGCATCGCCCCTTTTCTGTACGTTGGTCTAAGTATCTGAGTTTAGCTCAGGGCCTTCTTAGTCGTCTTGATAATGACTGCCGCGACCTTATAGGGGTCGGCGTTGGAAGCGGGACGGCGGTCCTCTAATCGACCTTTCCAGCCGTCGTCAATCGTACCGATCGGGATGCGGATTGATGCCCCGCGGTCGTATGCTCCATAGCTGAATTTGTCGATGGACTGTGTCTCGTGTAGTCCGGTCAGTCGCTGGTCGTTATCGGCGCCGTAGACCGAGATATGCTCTTCGATATTCTGTCCGAAGGCCTCGCAGATCTGGGTGAAGGGTTCCTCATTACCGGCCGTGCGCATCACCTCGTTGGAGAAGTTGGCATGCATGCCCGAGCCGTTCCAATCACCCTGGATCGGCTTGGGATGCAGGTCGATGGCAATCCCGTATTTTTCCGCGGTGCGTTCCAGTAGGTAGCGCCCTACCCATATTTGGTCCCCGGAGTTACCGGCGCCCTTGGCAAAAATCTGGAATTCCCATTGCCCCATCATTACTTCCGCATTTATGCCCTCGACATTGAGGCCTGCGGCAAGGCACAGGTGCAGGTGCTCATCAACGAGTTCGCGGCCTTGGGCATTGCGGGTGCCTACTGAGGTGTAAAAAGGGCCTTGAGGTTGAGGGAAGCCCCCTTTGGGAAAACCCAATGGCAGATTGGTTTCGGGGTCGATCAGAGTGTATTCCTGTTCGAAGCCAAACCAGAAATCGTCGTCGTCGTCGTCAATGGTTGCTCTGCCATTGGAAGCGTGGGGCGTTCCATCCGAATTGAGTACCTCGCACATGATCAACCAGCCATCGCCGCCGAAGCGATCGGGGTCTGGATAGATCGCAACGGGTTTTAGTAAACAGTCAGAGGCATTTCCTTCGGCCTGTTGGGTTGACGAGCCGTCGAACGACCAGATGGGGGCATCGGCTAGATCGCCGGAGAAATCATCGATCACTTTGGTCTTACTGCGCAGGCTCTGGGTCGGCTCGTAGCCGTCGAGCCAGATGTATTCTAGCTTCGATTTACTCATCTATGCGGCACCTTTCTAATTGGGATGTTATAGGAAAGTGAAGTGTTGAGTTTGAAATAGATCTATAATAGACATCGATTTGCTGGCCGATCTTCTTGCAAGATTGCCGATTTACAGTTAAGAGATTGAAAATAAAGAACTTTTCATCTTTTGTAAATTTGGGCTAAGGCCAGTAAAATAACATTGTTCTCTCCGTCGCACAAGTCGGAGTTTCGCTCGGCTTGGCACGAGGTGGATTTTGCCGGCATAGGCGATGGATGAATTATATTCGGATGGGGATCCCATAGTCTCAGAGAATTGGATTAGGGGAATTATCTGTTGAACCAATCCCCGCTGGTGATTACGACAAAAGATTCGCTTTGTTCGAGGAGTTTTTCTCCGGCCAGGTAAACCCAGGCCGGGGTTGTTCTCCCATCGTCCATCGCCACATCCGCCCTTACTCGTTGGTAAACACCTGCGGATACCCCTTCGTAGTGGTCGTAGGCGCTCAGTGCTTCGCTGTCGACCTCGTGTACTTCAACTACCGTTCCAATGCCGGCTTCATCGTAGATCATCGCGGGAAATCGTCGGTGTCCAGGATAAATTAGCGTGGTGTTCTCAATCCGACCGAGATTGTCGCTGCCTTTGCGCAGTGTACCGTAGACGGCCAGTTTCATCACATTTTCAGGCATAGGTAAATGCGCAAGCCAGGCCTGGGACAACGCCTGGCAACGAACGGTTACTACATATCGGAGTTGCAAAGTATACGGGCCAGAAATTGATGCGGGGTGGGATGGAGGTCAAGGGCAATGTTAAACCATCAGCGGGATTAATTCCAGGAAATCACGAGGCGAAAAGTAGAAAAATTTGCATTTACTCATCGTCGGATCGTTAATGTTCTAAAGAGAGCAAATTGCGGGCAGGGAATTCGAGAGAAGAAAAAAAGAGCAGTTGATGATGAAATGGTCAATAGGTTGCGCGCTATATTTTCCCGTGCATTGGCCACTGCGACCGGATCTATATCGACGGCAAGCACCGACTTCGCCCCCAGCAAAGCCGCGGCAATACTGAGAATTCCACTACCCACACCCAGGTCTAGACAACGAGTTCCGGTCAAAAGATGACCCTCTAAAGCCGCTAGACAAAGCTGTGTCGATTCATGACCACCGGTGCCAAATGCCATTTTGGGATCAATAATAACCGCAATCTGCCCCTCCTCGACCGAGACCGGAATCCAGGAAGGGTGGACAACGATTTTCGGCGTAGCCCATACCGGCTGAAAGAAGCGACGCCATTCTTCTTCCCAATCGCGCTCTTCAATCAATTCGGATGCAATCAAGGTTAGTTCTTGGTCGGACTCGGCGGCAAAACGCCCCAACTCACGCTCGATCGCAGCAAAATCGAGTTCGGGACACATCGCGAAGTAGACGCTCAATCGAGTCCGCTCCCCCACCTCTTCAGCCTGAAGGCCACAACTACCCAATTCATAGGCACGCGCGCCCATATCTTCAGCACACGCCGAGGGCACCTCCATCTGCAAACATTTCCAAGTCTCTTTATTCACCGCTACAAAGATAGCAAGCTCAGCTTGGACGGGGTAGCAAAAAGGGGGTCACTGGACAATTCAACGAGCGGAGGTACTATTGCGTTGGAGACCAGCAATAGTACCGATGAGGTATTCGATCTGCGGCGGACAACCAGGCACACAGGCGTCTATAGGCACGATCGGCTCGGACAACCGTTCGTAGGTCTCGCTTAGCACCGGCAGAATTTTCAGTGATACCGGCCCACCAATCAGGAGTAAAAAAGACGCGCGCCCACCACCGCTCCAGATCACCTGGAGCCGCCATGCGCTCACCAGTACAGGCACACTCACCAAAGGGGGAAATCCACAGCGATCTCGCTCGGGCCCAGTTGCCGAGCCTGGCCATCGGGGTCAACCCCGCCACCATCAATCCTCGTCCAACCGATGCAACTCAGCGACCAGGCGTCGGCTAATCTCATCGAAGAGGGCTCCCAACTCGCCTTCCCGGACTATCGATGTCCGGCCTTCATCTCCCCCCTTACGGATCGCTGGCGAGAGCGGAACAGCACCTAAGAAAGGCAATTCCAGTCTAGCCGCCGCTTCTGCACCGCCACCATGAGCAAATATTTCATGTCGTTGACCGCATTCTCCACAGATATAGTAGCTCATATTTTCGACAACGCCGAGAATATCTACTTCGACCTTGGAAAACATCGCGATCCCGCGTTCCACATCTTCCAGCGCGACATTTTGTGGAGTGGTCACCATCAGTGCTCCAGAAAGCGATACCGCCTGGCTCAAAGTCAACGGTACATCCCCGGTGCCCGGCGGCAAATCGATCAACAAATAATCGAGTTCGCCCCACTCTATCTGGTGTAGAAACTGTTGCAATGCGCGGGCAAGAAGGGGACCACGCCAGACCACCGGCGCATCTTCACCAGCGATAAAACCAATAGACATAAGCGCCACCCCGTCCTTGTAGAGCGGACGCATTACCCCCTCCGTACTGGTTTCGGGTTGCTCCCTTAGATCCATCATCAAGGGGATACTTGGGCCATAGATATCGGCATCGAGGAGACCAACGCGACCCCCCTGACTCGCCAGACTCATCGCTAAATTGACGCTTAAAGTCGACTTGCCGACTCCGCCTTTGGCACTAGCGATAGCTACCGTGTTGCGCACTAGGCCCAAGGGGCCTTCGACCATGGGAGTGGTACGGGGAACGGGCGAACTCATCTGTACTACCTCATAGACCTTAAGACCCGAAAGCCTTGCGCACTTTGGCGAAGAAGCCTTCGCCTTCCATAGCGACGCGCTCCGCTTCGATACGGGCCAACTCGGTAAAAAGTTCGCGTTCTTTGCGATCCAGATCCTGGGGAGTCCATAGGACAGCCTGGACTAACTGGTCGCCAACACCGCGACCATTGACATCGGGAATCCCTTTGCCCCCCATGCGAAATACGCGCCCCGACTGGGTCCCGGCCGGTATCTTCAACATAACCTTACCTAATAAAGTCGGGACTTCGATCTCAGCCCCCAGTGCAGCCTGGCCAAACCCTAGCGGCAATTGGTAAATCACGTGGTTACCATCCCGAGTGAAGTACTCGTGCTCTATTTCCTCTATGAAGACCAGGCAGTCTCCGGAGGGGCCATTACGCGGACCAACTTCGCCCTGGCCACGCAATGGGATATAATTTCCCTCCTGAACGCCGGCGGGAATCCGCACCGTGAGCGTAGTCTGGCCGCGCTCACGACCTTCTCCCCCACACTCCGAACAGGGATTGGTCACAATCTGGCCTTCGCCGGCACAGTTCGGACAGGCCGTTACGGTCATCGATTGCCCGAAGAGCGTCCGTGCCACCTGCTGGACCTGGCCCTGACCGCCGCAGGTCCTGCAGGTCTCCCGACTCGAGCCACTGGCTGCTCCCGACCCTTCGCAGGTCTCGCAATGCTGCAATCGCGTCAATGCAATTTTCTTCTCAACACCCTCGGCAATTTCTTCGAGTGTCAGCCTGACTTTGACCTTCAGGTCGCGCCCCTGTGGAGGCCCCGAGCTAGCCCGAGACCGCCGCCCACCACCGCCAAAAAAATTCTCAAAAATATCGCCGAAAACATCCTGAAAATCGCCTGCGTGCGAAAAATCCGACCACTGGAAATCTCCGCTACCAAAATTGCCCTTGATGCCAGAGTGACCAAAGCGATCATAGGCAGCCTTTTTCTCCGGATCCGAAAGAATCTCGTAGGCTTCAGAGGCCTCCTTGAACTGCTCTTCGGCCGCCGTATCACCGGGATTGCGATCAGGATGGTACTTCAGAGCCAACTTGCGATAGGCGCTCTTGATATCGCTTTCCGTGGAATCCCTCCCGACGCCCAATACTTCGTAGTAGTCCCTCTCTTCCATCTGACCCTCAATCCCCCTCGCTCACCTTGCTTACGGCAACGCGCGAGGGTCGCACGACTTTGTCGTTCAATTTGTAGCCCTTCTCCACTTCTTCTATGATGGTCCCGGGTGCGTATTCAGAACTGGCAACCTCGGCCAAAGCTTCATGCATATTGGGATCGAAGGGTTGTCCAACCGCCTCAATCTCAACTAGACCGTAGCCTTTGAGGACTTCGTTGAATTGTCCGCAAATCAACTCGACCCCTTGTTTGAGCGAATCGGCATCCTGAGTCTCCTGACCGAGAGCGCGATACATATTATCTAGGATCGGCGCAATCTGCAGCAAGATATCGCGCAGGGTCTCCTCCCTTGTCTCCGCCCGCATCCGCACAGTGCGCTTGCGGTAATTATCCATCTCAGCGGCGACCCGCAAATAGCGGTCGTAATTGGCTGCGGCTTCGGCACGAAGGGTCTCAAGCTCGTCTTCAGGACTGGATTCTTCCTCCCCGGTGTTATCATCTGGGGTTTCCGCTGTCTCACTCTCCACGGCAACTTCGGTTTGAGCATCGCCCGTCGAAGGCTCGGTAGACTCCTTATCATCCAGTTCGTCTATATCTGCTTCGACGCGGTCCTGAGTTTCATTCTCGTCCATCAATACTCCTTCTCTTCAACTGCATATCCGCTATTGTATAAATAGATTAAATGGGCTCCGTCAAGAGGCCAGATCAGCTGCCTGGGAGGCGGCGCAGTTGACCAGGGCCACGAGCGGGCCATAGGGCATTCGCGTCGGGCCAATCACCCCAATCACCCCCCAACCCCCAGAAGCCTCATAGCTAGCCGTAACCATACTACACCGATGCATCGCCTGCGGTCGATGTTCCGAGCCAATCGTGATAACGACGCCGCGGCGTTCGCTCATAAGCTGGGCAAGGATATCCTTCTTCTCAGCCAAATCCACCAAACCAGCAACCTGTATAGGATCGCCGAATTCGGGCTTCAGACAGAGGTTGCGGGTTCCCGAAACATGTAGATCGGCCCCGCTGGCGGTCGATAGGAATTCGATCTCGTGCACCACCGCCTGTATCACCGCCTGCGCTACCGGCTGCAACCCCTGCTTTATTGCCAAGAGCCGCTCCCGGGCCACAATCTGTATTTCGGCCAAGGTCAATCCGTACAAGCGCTCGTTGAATAGGCGACTCAAATCTTCGAGTTCGCGTTGCGACACAGCATAATCGACCTCAAATACCAGACTCTTTATCAAACCTCGGTCAATCGTAACGACCAATAAGAGCCGATTGGCATCCAAACGTACGAGCTCCAGCTTGTGGAATACACCCTCTTCAAAACGCGGTGACAAAACCAATCCCAGCTGATTCGACATATCGCCGATGGTGGCCGATAGTTGGTGTAAAATTTCCTGGAAGTCACCTTCCTGGAGTGCGATCCTGAGCTTCTGCTCCAAGGCGATCCCATCTACATCCAGGCCAAAATATCCTTCCGCCATGCATTTCTTTACATAGAACCGGTACCCCATCTCCGAGGGGACGCGACCGGCCGATATATAGGGTTGCGAGACATAACCCTTCTCCTCCAGGCTAGCTAGTGCATTGCGGATAGTCGCCGAGCTAACACCCAGATTTTCGCGCTGGCACAAAGTCTGGGAGCCAACCGGATCACCGACGGCAATGTGAACTTTGACCAGAGCCTGGAGAACTTGGGCTTCGCGTTTGGATAGCGGGCTGGTGTCCATAATCGACTAAAATGCGCCTCGAGCGCATATATTTAGGAGGATACAGTTTTAAGTAATATTAGAGTTGTTTTCTTGTCAAGGGACTTAGAGGCTCTCTGGCCTAAAAGCCCGCAGGCGCTTTAACAAGCGCTCATCGGGCTCTCGCCCCTCACGGCGCCAGACCAAGAGAACCGCACCCAATACAGCAGGCAAGAGGGGCGAACGCAATTCCAAGTCCATCCGCGTTGAAACGGCTCTCTGCAATGCCGAGTCGAGGAGTCCCCGCTCTGCAAATACCCCTCCCATGCAGCAGAGTCCAATATCCCCGGCCAATCCCAGCCGTTCTGCAACCGCAACCACTTGCGTCCCCAAGGCCACTCCTGCACATTCGATAATCTCCAAAGCCACCTGGTCGCCCTCCCTCGCCACTGCAGTTACTACAGGCCCTAAGGCGGCAATCTGCTGATGATCAATCCTGCCTCCGTAGACTTCAGGTACCAAGCGATCCCAAGTGCCCAA
>JACLAC010005905.1_pt1 | contig 13930 bp, 9 predicted proteins | sample 8027881 | NCBI WGS metagenome assembly JACLAC01 (sample SAMN15725517, study PRJNA655200) | protist metagenome | isolation source: fluorescence activated cell sorting (FACS) single amplified genomes of... | place: Spain: Blaines Bay Microbial Observatory, Mediterranean Sea | collected 2016-01-19 | reverse complement strand
CTTCATTAGCAAAGATGACAAATCCCTCTTTGTCAGGATGACCTCCATCAAAGAATAGGGGTTCTTTTATCTCGGAATTGGCCTCAAATTGCTCAACAATTTCTGGTGCCAAGGCAGGTAAACCAGGTCGGTTGGGAGGAGAGGGGCCTCTTGCTAGCTCAGCATTGGTAGCTCGATCAATCAATATCTGGGTTCCGTTTTGAATTTTTAAGTCAACCCCTACTGGGCCTTTATTTTTTTGAAAAGCTTCCGTAAGATCGAGAAGAGGGCCGTTCCATCTTTGCTTAATCTCTCTTAGCTCTTTGTCCTTCATTGAGCGTCCCCTGACATCAAATGAGCTTATGGGAGGTAGAATCACCCCCACGTTGACCCCTCCAGCTCTTTTGATGCGCTGAAGTGCATCGCGATAGCTTTCTAAGGGGTTGGGCTCCATCCAGTCTGGACGTCTTGCCACCAGCAGCAGATCAGGCTTTAGTGAGGAGAGGTTTTTCTCTGCCCAAGCAGCCATATGCCGTGGTTTCATAGCGGGTACACCGACATTGATGACATCAGCATCTATTCCGCTGGTCTTCAGCAGCTGTGCTAGCTGAGCAGGGTATGAATCCTCGTAGCTTACTCCCCAGCCAAAGGTTACAGAATCACCGATTGCAACAATACGGAGCTTGGATGTGCTCTCTCTTAGCTCAGGAGCTCGAAAACCAAGAGAGTTGGTTGAAACCAGAAAAGATCGAAGCCGCTGAATACGCTCAAATCGATCCGCAGCCTGAACTTCTGAAGGATCATGTGGTCGATCTGGTGCCACGACTTTCGCGTCTACTAGGTTAGGAAGAAGAAGATGAGCTCCAGGTCCAAGATCGGGTGCTTCTCTTGTAATTGTTTCTGATAGATGGCTTTGCTCAGCTCGTGTCTGTATTGCCGAGTAGATCCAAAATCCAAGACCCAATAGGGTTATTAAGAGAATAGCTCGACCAAGTATCTTTCCGCTCATTTTTCGCTCGCCTGATGGACAGCTTTCTGTCTTCGTCTGTTCTATATAATGGATTTACCGAGCTTTTCGTTTACATGACACCGTAAACTTCAGGCAAGAGATTTTGCTCAGGAGCTGTTAGGAGTAAATAAAGATAGACGGCCACAATAAGTAACAAAGCTCCAGCACAATAGGGGATGAGCTCTTTCATAAAGCTATACTCTTGTTCCTCTTTTTTCATTCTACTCTCTCTTTATTCTGGCTGTAGTGAAGGTGCTTCGTTCCACAATGAGACCTCTTCTGCCATCCAGCCTGCAACAAGGTCATGTCCATATTGAGTAAGATGACAGTCATCGAGATAGACTTTTGGTGAGGGATAATGATGTAGCTTATCGGCAACGTCTAAATAACGAACGTGGTCGTTGGTAGCGGCTATTTTAGACAGCATCTCATTGTATTTCTTCATGGGTCCAGGATCGGGTGCAAGCCCCTCAGAGGCGAGCAGAACTTTTGCATTTTGTTCTTTGGCCAGTGCGGTTATTTTTTCAAGGTTTTCTCTTGCATCACTAACGGGCACAGCAGCTCTCTTGGTTGCAGGTCGTATAGAGACAATTAAATGCCGCAGAAGATGATAGAGCCGAAAATCTCCGAGTGCCTCTCCTATTCCTCTCGATGCTCCTCCACTTTGCCATGCACGATAGAGCTGCTTGTAGGGGAGTGGGACAGAGGTAAGTAGATCATTATGTCCGATGTAAAGGGTCATAATATCAGGCTTGAGCTGCTTCGCTTTTTCGTCAAGGTAGTGTTGTATGTGCCATGTTGTCCATCCACCGACTCCTTGATTTATAATCTCCCAGCTGCCGCTAAGTTTTTTCTGCATTTTAGCTGGATAGAACTCTGAGAGATCATCATTCTGATAAGCCCCGCCAGTAGTGGAACCTCCCAAGGCAACTATTCGTGTAGTAGCTTTCTTCTCTTCACTAAAAAATGTTGGATATCCTTCATCTGGGTATGCTCGATGCTCCCCTTTTTCAAGCAGCTCAAAACCTTGATTTGCTTTAGCTATCCAGCCAAACATGTCATTTTTTTCGGTCCGAGCTCCTTGGTTCGACCATTGTCGGCCCGCTTTTGTTCCTCTAATGAATCCCTCTCCGGAGACAAAAAGCATCAGAGCGGCAACAAGACATAGTGGATTATAGTATCGAAAGTATCTTGCCTGAGCGTTGGCCCAAATGAGGATGCCGAGAAGGAGAGCACTCAGAGCAGCCCAAAGAGCAGCCCAGACATGGAGGGTGTCAACTACAATTGCAAACAGGAGTGCAGATCCAGTAAGTGAGCTCATAAAAAACCGTGCTCTTGGAACAAGAAGCGCCCCTTGTGCTTTCAACAATAAAGGAAGTCCAAGTAAGGTGAGTAGCAGTATTCCTACTGCAGCTCCAGTTTCTCCTGATGAAGAGAGGGGAGGGAAGGTCAACAGTAAAAGTGCAGAGAGGCTCATCACGATCTGTTGGGTTGTTCCAGGATGGTCCAGCTCTGCTCTATATGCATTTTTATCATTGAGGTAGGAGCCACCTAGGTGAAGAATCTTCAGCCCAACCATCAGAAACAGCGGAAGAAAGAAGGACATCCATCTCCACGGAAGCCAAGCAGCACGCATCGCCTCAATCCACGAGCGCCAGTCGAAAAGTATAAATAAGGGAGTGAACAACAGAGGCAAGGTCGTTAGCATAACGAGGCTTACTCGAACCTCTCTTTTTAGCTCTAGCCAGCAGACCATTAGCATGGAAAGAGCACCTGTGATCCAGAGAAGATAACGATTAGGAGGTAAGATGGGGCGTAATGCGGCGCCATCTTGTCGAATGTTTGAGATGTGTAGCTCTCGAATTCCAGGTCGAATTAAAGGGGGGAGCTGGGTGAATGAGCCCATACAAGTAATCTCTGTACCATTGAGACCAAAGGTGACGCCTCCTCTAATGAGCATGATGCTTATTCTATTCTTACCCTCGATAGGAGGAGGAAGCTCTCCTTTACAGCTAAGCTTGGCGTGATCTTTGCCTCTAATGGTCTGCGTCGACGGTGTTTCGATGTTTTCAATTACAATTCCCGATGCAGGATAGCTCTTGACCCTACACTCTACAGCCCGTGGATTTTCTTCACACATTTGTGGGAGAATATTATGGGGCGAGCTCATCCAAAGCTCGAGCTGACCATCTTCTGGTAGGTGTACATCAAAGGCGAGGGAAGAGACGGCTCCTTGTGGATAAATACCTCGGTAGTAGTCGAGAGCAAGATCTCCTTCATTTAGCGGCAGATCTCCCAGATGCGCTGCTAGCTTATAGGGGATTTGAAGAGGCTCTCTGTTCCATCCGGAGGGAAGTTGCTCTGAGGCCGTTCCAAGAGCAGCTCTCCAAGCAGCCTCTCCTAAGAAGAGGCCTCCCAATAGTGCGGTGAGGTAGACTATGAGCAGATTCTTTGTCATGGCATATCAATAACCTGCCATTTTAAAAATACTGAGCTTGAGAGGGATGCTCTTTTAAATTTAAGGAGCAGCAGGGCTCTGTAATTTGGCGTTTCTACCAAAGAATTGAGTAGCTTAATAATTCTTATTTTTCTTCTTTTCGAACTGGAATTGCTTTCATCTTCGCTTTTCCATCTTCAATAGCTACACGGAACTTTACTCGCTCACAATTAAATTTTGATTTTATCTGACGTGATTGTCGCTTAAGACTTTCTTTAATGGAGTCGAAGCTGACCTCTGAGCTTTGGCCACATTCTGAGCGTGCATCAACGTAGCGATTGTAGACAGCACGGAAAGCCACCTCCTCTTGCTGACGTTGGTTGAGAGCTGTCATACGTGCTCTTCGTTCTTGTCGCTCACGTTGTCTAAGCTCTACCTCTTTTTTACGCTGCTCCGCAAGGTTTGCCCTAAATTGCATCTTGGGGTGTGTGCCTCGCTCTATTTGGTAAAGATTTCGTTGTATATAGAGCTCCAAGGATGAGAATCGGGCACGGAGCATAGAGTACTTGTGTTTTTGTGCAGTATTCGTAATATGAGTGGTTGTTAGATCACGGATTAGACGCTTAATATCCTCTCGTTCTCGCAGAGGCTCAATGCGTTCAATTCCTGAGAAATACTTTTCATACTGGATCTTTAAGAGAAATATACCTCTTTCCAGCTCGTCAAGTCGGCTGTTCACTCCGATGTCTATGCGCTCTCTTTTTGCCATCTTTAACTCCGAAAGAGATTGTTAGGTCAGAATAAAAGTATAGCTTCAAGCCATTAAAATGGCTGTAAAGAGCTGTAAAATATGATAGAGAGTATGGCCAATCGCAGGGGGAATGATGAATCTTATTGATTTACTTGAAGATGAGATCTTACCAGCAGTGACCAAACCATCCCGATATTTGGGCACAGAGCACAACTCAGTACACAAAGACCTCTCCACAGTCAAGGTAAGAATGGCTCTCATTTTTCCTGACCTCTATGACATTGGTCTCGGAAATTTAGGCTTACATATTCTTTATGCTGTTTTAAATAAGGTTGAAGATGTTTGGGCAGAGCGTGTTTACTCACCAGCTGTGGATATGGAAGCCCAGCTACGAAAAAGAGGACTGCCTATTTTTGCCCTTGAGAGCAAGGATCCGCTCTCTTGTTTTGATGGTCTTGGGTTTACTCTTCAGTCGGAGCTAACCTACACCAACATTCTCAATATATTAGATCTGAGCAACATTCCGCTGAGGGTTTCAGAGCGAGGAGAGTCCGACCCTCTGACCTTTTGTGGTGGCCCTGCAGTCTTTAACCCAGAGCCTCTGGTCCCTTTTATGGATTTCTTTGTCTTTGGAGATGGAGAGGACATCGTTCTCGAAATTGCAGCGGTTTTCCGAGAGCATTCGACAAGAAAAGCACGTTTAAAGGCGCTCTCAGAAGTTGAAGGGATCTATGTTCCAGAGCTTTTTCCTTTCGATGTACTTGATGATGGTCAGATTTTACCCAGCATTTCTGTGCCGAAGATCCGCAAAAGAATTGCGCGTGATCTGAATACGGCAACTTTTCCCGTTGATTATATCGTTCCTTTTACCCGACAGGTTCACGACCGGATCTCTCTTGAAGTGCTTCGTGGATGTACTCAAGGGTGTCGATTCTGTCAGGCAGGGATGACCACGCGACCTGTTCGAGAGCGCACCATTGAGAACATAGAGGACTTAATGGATCGAACTTTAGAGGCGACGGGCTATGAAGAGGTCTCTTTGGTATCACTCTCAACATGTGATTATTCAGAGGTCCGATCTATGGTTCAGCGTGTCGTTGAGAGAGCGGCACCAGAGCATATTGGTGTCTCTTTACCCTCTCTTCGGCTCGATTCATTCTCTGTAGAGCTGGCAGATATGGTTGCAGGTATCCGGCGAACAGGACTTACTTTTGCCCCAGAGGCTGCTTCTCCTCGGCTTCGTGCTGTAATCAACAAGTGGATTCCTGATGAAGAGCTCTTGGTCATGTCCTCAGAGGCCTACAAAAGAGGGTGGGATCATGTCAAGCTCTACTTTATGATTGGTCTACCCACAGAACGAGATGATGATATAGAGGCTATTGCAGATTTAACCCTCAAAACATTAAGGGTTGGCAAGCAGTATAATTCGAAGGCCAAGGTAAATACCGGCGTCTCGACATTTGTCCCTAAGCCATTCACTCCATTTCAATGGGCAGCTCAGATAACGCCAGAGGAGACAGAGCGTCGTCAGCGCATTCTTGATGCCAAAATTGGTAGAAACTCTTCAATAAAGTTTGGCCGTCATCCAGCTGAAGAAACCTTTCTCGAGGGGCTGGTTTCACGAGCAGATCGAAGAGCTGGAGATCTCCTAGAGCGAGCTTTTCAGCTCGGCTGTAGGTTTGATGCTTGGGATGAACATCGAAACATGACGCTCTGGAGACAGGCAATTGATGAGCTTGATTATGATGTCGCTTTTCAGCTTCGAGAAAGAGAGCTTGATGAGCGCTTGCCTTGGGATCATATTGACATTTTAATTCCCAAAAAATGGTTTCAGGAAGATTGGCAACGAGCTGTAGAGCTTAAGCATGCAGAAGATTGTCGGCATTCAAAGTGCCACCGCTGCGGTGTCATAGATGAAGAGAGAGAGCTGTGTGCGCACATGCTCCGAAATGCTATTGAGGGAAGAAAATCTGAGAAGACATTTACCCGCGTATCGAATCCTTACTTGTTACCAGCAACGGAACCAGGGAAGCCTCCAGAGAGACTAGAGCCTCCACCCGTTCAGCGCTTGGTCTTTCGAATTGGTCTCCTCGGCCCTGCTCGTTTTCTAAGCCATTTAGAAACGGCAAATGCGTGGATACGAACCTTAAGAAGAGCGAGGCTGCCTCTCTCTTACTCTAAAGGGTTTCATCCTCATCCAAAAGTTAATTTTGAGGCAGCTCGTCCTGTAGCCGAAGAGTCGCTCGGATCTTATATGGACATCCTCCTTAAAGAGCGTGTTGATCCTCAAAAAGTCCTTCACCACCTTCAGCAAATTACAGCCAAAGGTTTCTTCCTCTTTTCTGTTGAAGAGGTTCCTCTTAAGGCTCCTTCATTAATGGGCTCAGTAGAGCAGATGGACTACCTGATGGAGCTAAGCCTTCCACAGCAAGAGGTTTTAACGAAGCTAGAGCAGCTGCTAGCAGCTGAGGAAATCATCGTTGAGCGAAAGGCAAAAAAGAAGAAATCAAGAAGGGGAAGATACCGCTTTCAAAAAATGAGAAAGCTCAATATGAGACCACACATTAAAACGCTCTCGCTTTTTACCAAAGAGGCTCAGGATCCTGCGATCCAAATAGCACATGCTTTACTCAAGTCTGCAGAGGGTAAAGGAGAGCATGGTGATGTGGATGAAAAGACAATCATTCAAGCTTCTTTGATTAGAATTAATGAGCGTGGATTGCGTCCTATGGAGCTTATGGGTCTTTTTGGATTGTTACCTGAGCAGGTACGGATTGTTCGCCTAAAAACCCATTTCTCTCATATGGAGTCGAGTACCGATCACTTTGGAAGCATTGGCGAATTGTCGTTCTTTACTCAAAATAGGTTAGGAAGTGATAGCAACTTCATGGAACACGGTCTTTAGATCTTGTTCTTTAGCCATCAAGACAGGCTTATCTTTAATTCGTAAGGAGGACCGATGTTTAGCTCAGAGTTTTCAGAAGAACTAAGTGCCTCAGCCAAACAAGCTGCGGCTTTGTACCTAAAGCCAACAGCAAAAGAAGATGATGAGGAAGAGCGATTTCGCCCAGAGCTTATGGAAAAGCTTGGAGAGGGAGGCTTATGTGGCATTCCATCACCTGAAGAGTATGATGGTCTTGGTCTCGGCTATCTAGAGTATGCGGTGGCTCTTGAGGAAATAGCAAAGGTATCAGCAAGCTATGGTGTTTCAGTTGCTGTCTCTGGATTGCCCCAGGTGATTTTGACCGAATTTGGAAACAACGAGCAGAAAGAGCAGTGGATTCCAGGCCTCGCTCGTGGAGAGCTGTTGGGAGCCTTTGCGCTATCAGAGCCTGATTCTGGTTCTGATGCAGGTTCTCTTCAGACCACAGCAGAGCTCATAGGAGACAATTACCACCTTAATGGTACAAAGTTTTGGATAACCCATGGTGGCTATGCTGATGTCTATATTTTAATGGCGAGAACAGGAGGCCCTGGAGCAAAGGGTGTCAGCTCGTTCATCTTGCCGAAGGATACAGCAGGGCTGAGTTTTGGAAAGAAAGAGGAGAAGATGGGGCTTAGAGCTTCTCCCACTGTTGAGATGATTCTTCAGGATGCCGTTATTCCGAAAGAAAATTTAATTGGCCATGAAGGTCAGGGATTCTCTATTGCAATGACAGCACTTGATTCAGGTCGAATTACGATTGGTGCAATTGCGGTTGGACTCGCACAGGCGGCTTTTGAAGAAGCGGCTCGATATGCGTGTATTCGTAAGCAATTCAACAAATCAATTATTAAATTTCAGGGTGTAGGTTTTTTGCTGGCTGATATGGAGATGGCCATCGAAAGTTCTCGCTTATTGGTCCACAAAGCAGCTCAGCTAAAAGATCAAGGGTTACCTTTCACTCATGTTGCATCTATGGCTAAATGTAGTGCGACTGATACAGCAATGAAGGTAACGACTGATGCTGTTCAGGTCTTTGGTGGGTATGGATACACGAGAGAGTACAATGTCGAGCGCTACATGCGAGATGCGAAAGTTATGCAAATCGTTGAAGGAACAAATCAAGTACAACGATTTGTTATGATGCGAAACATAGAGAACCGATTTTCCTAAAATTATTGGAATTCCACTTAACTTTTTCCACTCTGATGAGCATATAGCTGGATCTTAGGATATTGTTGATCCAGAATTAATTTGGAAATCACATGAGATTTTGCCCACTGTGCAACACCCAATATAGCGATAAGATAGAATACTGTTTTCGTGATGGTGTTCTATTGGATTTGTTGGTTGATGCTTCTGCTCACCAGTACGAATCGGCTTCTTTGTCTTCAAAAGTTGAAAGCCACAGTGTCTCAGACAAGAGCTTTAGAGAACCAGAGCCAGCTCAGACAGAGTGGGAAGAAGAGATAAAGGCGCTTTCTGTGGAAGGTGTGCTGGCAGATTTGGGGGAAGACTTACAAGAAGCAGCTTCAAGAGGTGAGGAGGAGTTTAGTGTTGCTACAGAAAGCACTGACGGAGGAGGTCTTCTATTTGATGATGATTGGACAGAGGCAGAAACGCAAGAGCTAGAGCAGGAAGATTCTATTGTGAACAATGAAAGCTTTCTGGGTGCCGATGAAGAAGAAACCGTTGTAGGGGCGACAGAAGAGAGCTTCGAAGACTTACCCCAGCCAGCAGAGCTAGATAAATTAAATGTCGACACCATAGATCTGACAGCATCAGGTTCTTTTATCCCACTGGTGGAGGAGATACCTCAAGATGGTTTTGGTTTACTAAGCATGGATGATTTGGTTGGATTCTCCTCCGACGCTACCTCACCAATGCTTCGTCCAAAATCTCGAAGTATTACCTCTAAGAGAAGTAAACCCATACAGCGCTTTAGTGAGAATTTCAAAGAGGAAGAACAAGAGCACGACCTTATAGAAGAGGAATCTTCAGAGAGCAGCACTGCTCCCTATAAGAAAAACTCTTTCGAGGAAGATGAAGAGACCGAGACGATGCCCTATTCGCTCTCATTAGAAAAGAAACTGGTTGCCAAGCAAGAAAAATATTTGGCTGGTGAACATCTGTCTACACCTGAAGAGCTCGGAGAGCAATCCCCAGAAACAGAGGAACTTCCTCCTCCTGTTGTTTTGGATTTTGATGCTCTTAATCCTGAAGAGTTTGAAGGAGACAACAGCGCTTTATCAGAAGAGAGCCTCAGCATTCCAGAAGGCATCGAATTTGTAAATCAGAGCTCATTTGAGCCAGAGATATTTAACCTCGGTACGGAGAAATCTTCACATGACAATAGAGCACTTAATGCAACAGGTTTTGGTGAAGAGCGCGATACTCTAGCAGATATACTTTATCCTCTTGCTGATAATCCAAATAGAGAAGAGCAGCGACAAGAGCATACAAAAGAACAAAGTGAAGCAGAGAAGAGTGATCCTGGTAAGTCACCAATACTCCAAGGATCGGCTGATGTCTCAGCATCGATAAATTCAAGTACTCTTTTGGACGAAGAGGATGAAGATTTCGATCAGGATATTGGTGGTTTGGACTTTAACCAGATGCTTGCTCTAGAGGGTGCTCAGAGTACGGCTAATCTTGCACAGGCCTCCTCAGAGATGAGCTCTTCTCCAGTTGTTTCCACACAACAAAGCAATGGAAAGATGAAAGGAGTTCTTCTGCTTGGTGTGGCATTAATGATCATTCTTGCCGTGAGCTCACTTTTTATTGGAGAGGAGCCTTCCATTGAACCTCAAGAGCCAGCCTCTTCCTCTAAGAGCACTGTAAAGCCGGCTTTAGAAGAAATACCTTCTAAAGCTGTAGAGCAGGTAGAAACTGACCCAGTGCTCGTTGATTCACCTGGCGAGCTAAAGGGTGATGTTAAAGAGGAAACAGGCAAGGCTGAGCCTCTTTTAGAAGAGAAACAAGCAGAAAATCAAGCAGATATTAAAGTAGAAAAAGCAGCAGCCCCTCCTAAAAAGCGAACCCCTCGAAAAGAAACTGTAGAAGAGAGAAATGCCCGAAAAGCTCGGGAAGCGCAAAAGGCCAAGGAAGCTGAAGAGGCTCGAAAAGAAAGAGCAGAGAGAAAAGCTCGTGAGGCCAGAGAAAAAGAGGCTGCACAGAAAAATAGATCAACGAAATCAGAACAATCCGAGAGCAAAAGCTCAAAGAGTGAAGAAGCAGAAGTTCAAGAAGGCTCACCATGGGGAAATGAAGCTGCTTCTCCCTGGGGGCAGGCTGATCCAAAGTCAGAGGAAGTAAAAAAATCTGAGGTCCAGATTGTAGCCTCTGCAACTGCAGAGGTCTTTGTTGATGGTGTTCTGCGTGGCAGAGGTGGCTGTAAGGTGATGCTTGATTATGGTGATCACCGCTTTTATATTGTTGAGCGTGGCATCAAGAGCTCTGAGAAGAAAATTAAGGTAAGCAGTAACCAAATGAAGGTTAACTTTTAAACCTAGATCCTCAATTTATTGTGGTTATCTGCTCTGACTTAAAAAAACAGCCTCTGAGTGGGGTGACCTCATTTACGCAACGGATTATATGTAAAGTCCATAAGAATGGAGCGAGCATGGCAGACGACGATCTGATTGATTTAGAGCCTGAATTAGGTGATGAGCAGGATTTTATCTTTCGCTCCCAGATGCGGGTTTACGAATTTTTGGTCAGCCGCTGGAAAGAGCTTACATCAGTAATTGGTGTTGTCCTTCTTGGCGTGCTTTCTTTTGGTCTGTGGGAAAATCACCATCGTGATCAACAGCGAGAAGGGCATGCTCAGATTGCAGCTGTTGAGCGTCAAGCGCCAGAGCCAGACCCAATGGCAGCATTGGGCCTTGGTGGTCAAGATAATTTGAATGACTCTAAGCGTGTTGCTTCTCTAAAAGAAACTGCTGTATCTATGGAGAAGATTGCAGAGGAAATCAGTGGGTCTGCATCTTCATTTGCGTGGCTAAATGCTGCACAATATTGGGAGCGTGCTGGAGAGAAAGATGCGCAGGCAACGGTTCTTCAAAAAATGAAAGCATCTGCAACAAGCCCCTTAATTAAATGGAGCGCATCCTCTCAGCTCTCTGCTTATTATGTCGAAAAAGGAGAGGTGGCGAAAAGTAAGGAAGAGCTACGCTCGTTCATTGAGAGCGAGAAAGGATTCCTAGTGGAGCAGGCGCTATTTCAGCTTGCTCTTGTGTGTGAAGGCGCCGAAGAGCTCGAGGAGGCAAAGGCAGCCTTAGATGAGCTAGCAAAGCTCAATCCAGATTCTCCATTGATGGGCTCTGCAGCAGAGGTTTTGGTCCGTCTTGGTTCCGGTTCATGAATATTCTTCTCATGAGCTTGGGACTAGCAGCTCCTGAGCAGGCTGTCGCAGGGCAGCTTTTGAGCTCTTACCGTTTGCCAAGATCATATCGTCGTCAGGGGGCAGAGTATGCTGTTCCTCTCATCTATCAACCCCCTAGAGAGGCGGATGCTGAGCTGTTGGTAGGAAGCTCTGCAGAGAACGCACTTCTTCGACTTGATTTAGATTCAGGCTCAGTCATTAAGCGCATCGAGACGAAAGGAGAAGTTCAAGCAGCTCCGATCCTAGATGGTACTTTAATCTATTGGGGGGATGCCGCAGGTTGGCTTTATGCTTATGATCTGAGCAAAGAGATCTTTATCTGGGAGCGAGAGGTTGGAAGCGCGATTCTTTCAGCTGTTGTGCTCCATGATTCCAATGTTCTCTTTTCTACAGCTGGTGACCTGGTTTACTCTTTGAACAAAGAGACAGGTGATCTTAATTGGCGATATGAGCATCGTAGAGATCCAACCAGAGTCGGTGAGTTTCCACTCTTGGGGTCTCCAATACCACTTATTGAAGATGAGGGCGATCGTATTATTGCCGGCTTCTCTGATGGTGCCATTCTTGCTCTTTCTGCAGAAGAAGGAGAGGCTCTTCAGAGCAGGTGGATTGGAGAAGGGCGGTATCCCGATATTATTGCTCAGCCGAGCTGGGTTGATCTTGGGGATAACAACCCAGCACTGATGGTCAGTGGATTTGAAGGACCTACAGCCTTGCTCAGTACAGATTTGGAGCAAATTCTTTGGATGAGAGATCAGGGTGCTGTAGAGGCTGCACTGGTTGAAGAGCAGCGTATATTTCTCGGTGGATCTGATGGGGTTTTAACCGCAATGGATACCAGTGGAGCAGTGCTTTGGGAATGGGATTCAGAGACCGATGCAACCTTAAATCAGCCCATTAAAAAAGGAAATGTCCTTTGGGTTTCCTCTACCTCTGGTTCTCTTTACATGATATCACCAAAAAATGGAGATCTTCTCTGGAGCTATCGGCCCAAGTATGTGCTGAGTGGCTTTCAATCCGCACCTGTTTTTATGGGCGATGAGCTGGTTTTACTGAGCAACCGAGGCTATTTGTATCGTTTTTCAATGCTTTACTAGACCTTTAAAGGTAACGTTCTCAATTCTTGAGCTGGTGACCTTATCTTTAACGATTGATTGCGAATTATTTATACTGTAGCTTCACTGGGATAAGAAGATAGAGCCCCAAAACCAGAGAGTTTGATGTCTGATGAAAAAGAAGAAGATGGTCAGGAAGAAAGCAAAGAACGTCCCCGTCTGAGAAAATTTGCAAAAAAGCTTTTTGGAGACCAAGAAGAGGGATCTGATGCTCGAGACATACTCGGAGCAGTGTGGGAGACGGGTGACAAAGCCAAGTCCGAAGTGGTGCGGCTGGTTGCACGAGAGGTACGTGGTTATCTCGAGGCTTTAGAGCTACACAAAGACGTTCAGTCTCTGCTGACCAATTACTCTCTCGAAGTCAATGCCTCGTTTCATCTAAAACCTCTAGTAGAGAATGAGAGCGCAGAGGAAAAGCAAAGTGAAGCTGCTCCTGCGAAAGCTCAGCCCATGCCGATTGATGAAGAACACCCGGAGCAAGAGTACTCTTCGGAGAGTGAGCACATAGTACCTTTATTAAATCGTTAGAAGAGTAAGACTCGTTCACAGCTTCTTGCTCAGTGGTTCCGAGCCTATCGAACCCAGAGCACGACCTTATCGGTAATGAGCTGACAGCCTCCAGGAATTCCACCAGTGATGGAACCATAGGTTCCAACCGCATACCACTCATCGCCACCAACGGTGCCATCCATGAAGACCAATGCGCTTCCAGAGAGAGAAAGTCCTCCCCATAGATCGGTAAAACAATCCACGGAGATAGGACTGTAATCCTCTGCAGTGTAGTCCGAAGTGGGGTTGTTAGATTGTGTCCATTGATTGGAATTAATGGTGTTGAGTGGCCAGGTTAGCCTAAATTCATACTCCTCTTCGCTCTTGAGCTCTTCGAGTTTATCTAGGATGGAGTACATCGTCGCATCAGGATCATCGGTGTTCGATGAAAGGGCGGCAGAGCTGTCAGCAAAATACCCTCCTGAAATATCATGTGAGAAAGCTTGAATCCAGCCACCGTTAGCACTCTCCATGTCACATTTAACCTTGAATGTTTCATTGCCTGTTGGGTTAATCCAATAAGTATCTGTGCTTGCATCTGGATGGTGATTGAGAATATCTAAACAGGATTCTGCTGCACAAGATTCAATATCACCCAGACCAAGATCTGCATTGTTGTCATCACAATCATTTAAAAAGTCAGCACCATCTGCATCATTGTCAACAACAAGCTTATTGTGTCCTGTATTGCCCCAGCATTTCACGCGGTTATCAAGAGTAAGTCCGCAGCTGTGGTTATATCCAAGAGATAGCTCTGAGAAAAGCTCTTCAGGTAAGTCTGAG
>JACLAC010010485.1_pt1 | contig 13932 bp, 9 predicted proteins | sample 8027881 | NCBI WGS metagenome assembly JACLAC01 (sample SAMN15725517, study PRJNA655200) | protist metagenome | isolation source: fluorescence activated cell sorting (FACS) single amplified genomes of... | place: Spain: Blaines Bay Microbial Observatory, Mediterranean Sea | collected 2016-01-19 | reverse complement strand
TGACTAATTTTCTGAGAGAGTGGGCAAAATATTATCGGATTAGGTTTATCATTGCACTCATATTGTGTGTTTTTTTCGTATATTCGATAATTGCGGTTCAGACAAGTGATTCACCAATGATTATTATTCTCTTGATGTTATCAGTAATTATTCAGGATCGGTTACGTGAACTTAATTCTTCTTTTGAAGGATTGTTGGTTGATAAGTATGATGAACCTGGAGTAAAAGGTGGCATAACTTGCTATTTCAAATTCAGCAAAGGTGTTATTAGACAAGTCGACTTAGAACAGTATGAGGTAGCAGAAATAGGAGATTACGTTAAAAAAGAACCTAAGACATTCGGATTACAAATCACTCCAACTTCTGACTCGACTGACAACACCTAGTAACCTGTACAGAGGTTATTTCTATCCTTTTTTATTATCGGACATTTTTTTTGCCTTTTGAGACTCAATAACAGAAAACCAACCCAGTCATAATCAGGGGTCGTTTTTAGTTCAGTCTCAATAACACACCATTTACGTCCGATAATCTCCATTATCAGACGTTTTTTCACCCCCCCCCCAGACCGTTTGAGACCATTTCAGATTCAAATTAAAATCTAACCTAACAGCCTAATATTAGCCCAATAATTGGCAATTAGGCGGCAATTTCAGTCTATGGGTACCGACAGGATTGTTCCAGTCAGAGGGAAAGGGGTACCAACTGGTGCTGATACCCGCCTGATTAGCCCGAACACCAGTTATCTTTTGCCCAGGTTTGAGTGATTGGTTTGGTCGCTTGTCGTATCTGAGTAGTAGTTTGACTAGAACTCAATCTCACAGTTGGGCAATAGTTGCTTGATTGCCCCTGCCTTTTCCTTACCAGTACCATACAACTCGAGAAAAGCCAGGTTTTTCAGTTGCCCAATTTCACTAGGTAGACTTTCTAACTCATTATAACTCAAGTAGAGTTCCGTCAGGTTGGTTAATGGTGCTAGTTTGTTGAACGTATCTGCCCAGTCCAACTCCTTGTTCCAACCCAATTCAAGACTAGTCAGGTTGGCCAGTTGCCCGATCTCACCTGGTAGACTGCTTAGTTCGTTATATCTCAATTCGAGTGACGTAAGATTGGTCAGTTGCCCGATTTCTACTGGTAGCGTCTCTAGTTTGTTATAACTCAAGTCGAGTTTGGTTAGGTTGGTCAGTGGTGCTAGTTTGTTGAACGTATCTGCCCAGTCTAACTTTTCATTAGAAAGCAAGTAGAGTTCAGTCAGGTTGGTCAGTTGACCGATTGATGCCGATAACTCCGTTAGATTGTTACGACTCAAGTCGAGTTTGGTTAGGTTGGTCAGTTGTCCGATTTCTACGGGTAACTCGGTTAGGTTGTTACGACTCAAGTTGAGTTGAGTCAGGTTGGCTAGTTGTCCGATCTCGACTGGTAACTCCGTTAGGTCGTTACCTGAGCTATACTGCGACCCACCCAAGTTGAGTTGTTGTAGGTTGGTCAGTTGCCCGATCTCACCTGGTAGACTGCTTAGTTCGTTATATCTCAAGTCTAGATGAGTCAGGTTGGTTAATTGCCCGATTTCAGATGGAAAATCAGTTAGATTGTTAGAACCCAAGTCAAGACTAGTCAGGTTGGTTATCGTAGATAATCCTTTGACTAATTGTCCCAATTCGACTTCATCTAAACGATCTAGACCTCTCTTTCGTAACCTACCTTCTTTCCCAAAAACTTCTGCTATCACTTGCCCACTACTTAAACCGTCTATGTCACATAAACTAATGATGTTGTCTAGTTGTTTTTCTCGGTCTTGAACATTGCGCATAGATGCTTTCCAGATACTACGTACATGGGTGCTGACTTCTGAGGGCGCGTACTTGCGGAAGGCTTGGCCTGCAATCTTACGTATCTCTGTATCTTGGTGATACAGGTACAATGAAGTAGCTAAAGTCAATAGGTCAGATGGAATACCATTACCTAACATGGTTTGCAGACCCACCTTGATATTGGATGGATCTTGACTTGTTAGTAATTGCCTTAAATTGCTTACCAGTTCGGATTGATCTTCTTCCTCTTCCATCAGGAAGGGTTGCTCCAAGAGTTGCATCAATTGCTGCAAATGAGAATCAAAGACTAATTGAATCTCCATTTGATGGGCTTCTACTCCCACTTCACCTTTGCCTTGTCCAACTGCGCAGTGGGTGACCTGATCCGTCAATTTTGTTACTACTCTAGCTCCAACTTCTTTGAGTTTCTTTTTGACCTCAGCCACTTTAACCGAACTGAAACGACCGGCAAAGTAGAAGACACTGCTGGAAGGATCAAACGATTCTGCGAACGGTTGTGTCTGCTTACTCAGCAAGATGGATACCAAGGATCGAATATCTTTATCCGTATCATTCAGGATTGGTAATATCTGAGTTAAGGATAGGTCCTGGGCAATCTGCTGTACTTGCTCCAGATCCTGTAAATAAAGGCAAACATATAACTGTCTTTCTTGTTCAGGTAGTTGACGGTCAGTTAAGTCTGAAAGGAATTCTGAGATGTTTTCGACTTTTTTATCAGAAATTTTTAGATTGTTCTCATACAAGTAGAGTTCGGTTAGGTTGGTCAATTGCCCGATTTCTGATGGTAAACTCTCGAGTGAGTTAGAACTCAAGTCGAGTTCCGTCAGGTTGGTCAAGATTGATAGTTTGTTGAAGGTATCTGCCCAGTCTAACTCTTCATTACGACTCAAGTCTAGATGAGTCAGGTTGGTCAGTTGCCCGATTTCACCTGGTAGACTCTCTAGTTCGTTATGACTCAAGTCTAGTTCAGTAACATCTGTGGGATTAGCTAATGCTTGATCTAAATCGGTATATTCTGCCATGATGTTCTCCTAATTCTTTCCTGTGTGTATATTGGAAAACGAAAGGGTTGTGGTTAGCAAAGACGGATAATTGGATTCTAACTGAATTAATTGGTCTTGTAAACCGAATTGTGTCCATTGATCTCTGAACTAATCTTCTAGATAGTGAAGTCGTGATTGTACAGAAGAAAGGATCATCTGAGTCCTGTGTTTCTATCCTATTGTAGACTACAACTAGACCCAAACTACCAAAGACTGAACCAGACTTCAAATAAAAGAGTCGGTTGCTCTGGTTACAGGCTATTGGCCCAAGTTGGTTTGAAGAAGGAGTTTGGTCAAGCTCCAATTCTGTCTCACGGGAAACCATGTCTCAAAATACGTCTTTTCAACCAGCCGAGATGACCATTCAAAAAGCCTATTAATTCGAACTTTTTTCAAGCTTGTTTTTGACCCCTTTTGAGACAAGTCATTTTGAGTCCTTATTTGGTCGGTCGGCCGGATAGGCCCAATAATAAGCCGAGTCCTACGAGACTCCCACATATGGCCAGATTGGCGAGGTTGACTTGTTCTTGTATTTTCGTTTGTTGCAATAATTCGTTTGTTTCTTCCTGCTTAGATCGATCTTGATTTTCTATCCAATGAGTCAAGCCTGCGACCGGTGAATTTTCATCTCTGCAACGGATGATTATTTTTTCTTGGTACTCTAGTTGTATCCACCATCTAAATTCATTTTGTAGATAATGGTTGGCCGCTTCAACTTCGAGGTCATATTTGTGCCAGTTGATCCATAATTCCTCTTCAAATTGGAATGAATCATCAGGTAGAGAATAAGCCAAGCAGCGGTTGAAGGATTCAAAACCTCCGTCAGGACTCCGAAAAAGACATTCTAGGCTGATACCATCCAAACTGAGATTGGTTTGCAGCAAAGTTTGATATAAATGGGGCCATTCTGGTCGATTACCATATCGTTGTGTAACCTCTTCTGCTAATTTGGTAGCCTGATTTCCGGCTAGTTTTGGCGTGGTATTGTGCAAAATTTTGGTCTTTGGCTTTGCGTCTTTTGCAACTGGTGTGATTTTGCCTTGATTTTGCAGATAATTTTGTAAGGATGCTTCTTGGATTTGAAAGTGTCCATTCTCTAATTGAAGAGCGGAAATTTTACCGGATCGTATCAAATTACGAATTGTCTGAGCTGAGCATCCTAGTCGCTTCTTGGCTTGATTCGTACTGAGGTAATTTTTCATTTTGATCTCATGCATAGTTTAAGTACAAATCTACTGATTTTAGGTGTGTTTGTAAAATTTATCTTCTATATGCTCTGATTCTAATTTTCAATCCACATAATGAATCATTTTGATGCTACCAAAACGGTTCAAAACCAACCCACCCTTTCGAGACAAATTTTTATCAGTTCCCTTATCAGTTCCCCCCCCCCAAATCACGGGGTTTCCTACTATGACTGGGTTTGTCAAAAGGGAACTAATAAAACTTAAAAGGGGAACTGATAAAACTAGGAAATCGGGGTGGTGCTTGCAAAAAAACACCACCCTTTGAGACAAGGAAGGGATTAAATCTCTGTTAATTTGCTACAAATACGGCCTTTAATCTAGCTATTAAGGGTTTAGGCCGTTGTGATTCCTCTAACTGCAATCGGTGAGATTCAAGAGATTTTTGGGTGGCGGCATGAATCAGGATAGATGTGGCTGTCAACGTTGATGAAAAGCCAAAAAACTGCTAGTGAATTTATGTGAGAGTCACCTGAATGACAGCAGGGGTTATGTGGAGGTTATGTGGGTTTTGTGGAGCCAAATCGATGGTTAAAAAGACTAGGGGTTTATTTAGTCTCCAATGGGATAAATCCAAGTAAATTAGGCGTCATCAAGGGGGATTGTTCCAACAGTCGGCCAATCAATTATTAGTACCAGTGTTTAGGTCTAATTCGGCTTGGGTATTTGTAGCAGATGGCGATTCGAGCCAATTTTACGGGTAGAATATTTTAGATTATAAGAGGCGAATATTGGCTGAATAATAGGGCAACTAGGATTAAGATTAAGTCAATAGTCAAACAGAAACCATCAAAGGTGCCTAATTAGCCAGAAATAGGAGCGGATTAAGCGCGTTGACCGATTAATCGTCCCCAGAAGCCGACTTTCTTTTCTTCTTGGCTGGTCTCTAGTAACAGTTGGTTCTGCTCAGTTAGTTTATCAATGGTTTTTTGTTGCATGCCTGCTAATTGTTGACCTTGGTCCTGTTGTTTTAGTAGCTCTTCTATTTGCTTGTCTTTGGTCAATACTTGCTGGTGGCTTGATTCAATTTGTGAACGTAAGGTTTGAATTTCACTCTCGTATCGCTCATGTAATTGGTTTGCCTCAGTCTCAAGTTCGTATTCGTTCGTATTTTCTTCGTATGTAGCGAATGGTATCCCGTTTCCATGTTCGGTCGTTGCGAACTCTTGCGAAACCCATACGAACCGTTTATTGTTTTCTTTTTTTGACGGAATCTTATTTGATTTAATTCTCTTTTCTAAGCAGCGTCGAGTTACTCCAATTATTTCCGCTGCTTCGCTAATACCAATCCACATTTTATTCACCTGCAATATTATTTTCAGATGAATATACGGAAATTTAACTGGGCCAGTTTCGTGTCATACGAACTCACCTCGAACTTTTTCCGAATACATGCGAACGTTGTGCGAAACTTGATTTCGTAAGATATGAACAAAATGTTCGTATCTAGATGTTTGATTTGCCTGTTTTAGGCAATTTGTGTATAATGGCTGGGTCTGGTGTCGTTGATAGGAAACGATTTACTAGGCAGGATTTATATTTAAACAATAAAAAAGCCCCTGCTTAAGGGCAGAGGCGGTAACAATAAGAGACCTTTGGTCGCTATAGTTGTTGACTGGCATCACAATTATAGCAGACTCAGGGTCTCCAATCAATCACCTTTTGATTCGGAGATTTTTTTATGGCTACTGCTCAACCACTACAGGCTCTTTCGCCTGAGGAACTAGTTTCATTCCCTCGTTCAACTCAAGATTACATTCCCAAAGCCCATTCCAAGCTACCCTTTAACTTCGCTGCCATTGCCTGGGACATCGTTGACTCTGATCAGTTTCGTCATCTCTCTGGTGAAGCCATCAAACTCTATGTCTATCTGGCTCGACACGTTGACCTGCGGCTGAAACAGAAGACGCGCAGCAACGGTGAGTATCTACTGGGTCGTACCTTTGCCAAGAAGTATGAGACTATCGCTGACGACTGCTATGGCGGGCGTAAATCGGCTCGCTCTGTCCAACGCTACGTGACTGAGTTAGTCGAGGCTGAGTTGATTGAAGTCGAGAAGGGCTGGGGCAACGTCTGCACCTTCACCCTGATGGCCTTCCATCAGACCCAGAAGATCCAGGAATATGAGACCAACGCGGTTCAACGTGAGTTCCAGATTCAGCAAGCCGCTCTACGGAATAATAAACTCCGCCTATTACGACACGAGAAGGACCAAGTCATCCAGGTGGAAGCACCACCTGATCTCGCTCAACCACTCCATCAGATCCCAGATACGACACCTCTGTCCACTCCAGATACGACACCTCTGTCCACTCTCAATATTAATAGAAACTCCTTTAAAGAAACTTCTCCTTCTTATTCCAACATCTCCGATTCACAACACACCCTCTTCTCTTCTTCTGATTCTTCTCTCAACATTCAATCTCCACAATATCATCAACTTAAAAATCAAACCCTTCAATTATGGGTCGATCAACATCAAATCTTAGGTCATCCCACTCCTTCCAATGCTGATCTTTATCAGATCATGCGACAGGATCATCCCCTCGGTATTGATGCTTTCGTCTCTCAGGCCTGCCAACTTAGCCCTCATGTTACCCCCATCCAAGCTCTTCAACTTCTTCAAGCTTGTATCAATATCATGCCCAAAACTGGTGGTAATGGCCGCCCAATCGGACGCCCCGGCTGGTTCCTGCTTTCTATCTCTGATTCCTTCTTCAAGCGCGCCTGGGCCAATACCTTCGATTTTCTGCCTCTCCATTGGAATCAATCGGCGACTCCCCATCCTCGTTCTCTCCAGTCTCAGAAAATTCGACCTCGTTCCTCTCATTTTTAGCTTGTTGACACTCATCTCTATTACTGATGTCTTCATTCTTTAAAATGCATATATTTCGATTTAAGGCCCTGTTGTCAAATTTGACTACTTTACCTGGTTTGGCGCCTTTAAAACTCATCTCCGGCCTCTTAGCCCGCTTCCTCGGCCTGATTAGGCCTCTGGCTTTAGCTTCTTCGGTCCTTCTCCGTTCGGTTTCCATTTCTTGCTCTAATATGCTATTTTTGTCAACTAGGAATAAAACCAAAACCCAACCAATATGATAAAAGTATCAACACAATGGTGTAACCAGAACTAATCTTCCTTAATGAGGGGATATGGAAAAATCAATGACTAACAAAATAACACTCCAACAACTAGAATCCTTCCTATGGGAAAGTGCTGATATCATCCGAGGCCAGATGGATGCCTCTGAGTTCAAAGATTATATCTTCGGTATGCTGTTCCTAAAACGTTTGTCCGATGCATTCGATGAGGAACGAGAAAAGGTCATCCAGTTCTATTTGGATAGTGATTACAGTCAAGAAGAGGCAGAAAAGGAAGCATTAGACCCTGACGAATACGCAGATTTCTTTATACCGGAAGCTGCCCGATGGAACAACCTGAAAAATCTAAATCATGATATCGGTGCTGAATTGAACAAAGCAACCGAAGTAATCGAGGAACATAACCCGGTCATCCAAGGGGTATTGACCACTATTGATTTTAATATCAAGAACAAACTGACCGACAAAACCTTGGGTGACATGCTGAAACATTTCAGTCGATATCGACTACGCAACTCTGACTTTGAGAACCCGGACCTATTAGGTAGTGCTTATGAGTACCTGATCAAGATGTTTGCCGACTCAGCAGGTAAGAAGGGTGGTGAATTCTATACTCCTAACGAAGTGGTGAAACTACTGGTGGCACTGATCAAACCGCAAAAAGGAATGAAGGTCTATGATCCAACGGTCGGGTCGGGTGGTATGTTGATCCAGTCCCGTAAGTATCTGTTGCAACAGGGTGATGATGCTTCTAACATCGCATTATTTGGACAGGAGAACAATCTTAATACTTGGGCAATCTGTAAACTGAATATGTTTTTGCACGGATTTGGGAATGCAAACATCCAACACGGAGACACCTTGGGAGACCCTAAACATCTCATAGGTGATAAAAAGTTGATGGTCTTTGATCGGGTGATTGCTAATCCTCCGTTCAGTCTGAAGGGATGGGGTAAAGATCTGGCAGAAAATGACCCATATAATCGGTATACGTACGGTATACCTCCCAAAAACGCAGGTGATCTGGCATTTGTGCAACATATGATTGCTTCCCTACGATCAGACGGAGTAATGGGAGTGGTGGTACCGCATGGGGTGCTGTTCAGAGGTAGTAGTGAGAAACAGATTCGTCAGGGTATCTTGGAAGACGATTTACTAGAAGCAGTCATTGGTCTACCTTCTAGTCTGTTCTATGGTACCGGTATCCCTGCTGCACTATTGATTATCAACAAACAGAAACCGGCAGACAGGAAACAGCAGGTTTTGTTTATCAACTCAGAACTGGAATACGAGGAAGGTAAGAACCAGAACCGACTCAGACCCGAAGATATTAACAAGATCGTAGAAACCTTTGATCAGTACCAAGATATCAAACGGTATTCTAAAGTGGTTGGTCTGGCAGAGATCAGGGAAAACGACTACAACCTCAACATCAGACGATATGCGGATACTTCACCACCACCCGAAAACTTTGATGTCCGTGCCACCCTACACGGTGGTATCCCAGTATCCGAAATAGAAGACAAATACATCCAAGAAACCTTGCAAGGCATGGACGTCTCTGTGGTCTTTGACTTAAAAGAGGATGGTTATTACCAGTTCAAGGCAGACATTGAGAGCAAAGAATCGATCAGGGACTATTTAGAAACAGATGAACAAAAAGTGATAGACCAGTTTGAAAGATGGTGGGATAAATATCGGGTATCGTTGTACCAAGTGGGTGATCAGTTACAACAAGCAAAACAGGTAATGAAGAACTATCTAGTCGAGTTGGGTTATGAGTGAGATGGTTCCAGAGGGATGGAAATATCAAAGGTTAGGAATATGCAGTCAGATTTTGGATTCTAAAAGGATACCTCTAAATGCTCAAGAACGAGCAAAAAGAAAAGGTGTCTACCCCTACTATGGTGCAAATGGGATTCAAGATTATATTGATGATTTTATTTTTGATGGTGAGTATATTTTACTTGCTGAAGATGGAGGATATTTTTCGGACTATGAGTCAAGACCAATAGCACAATATGTTAAGGGTCAATTCTGGGTGAATAACCATGCCCACATTCTCAAGTCAACTGACGGAAGTTCGAATAAGTGGATCTATTATAGTCTTGTTCATAAAAACATACTTAAATATATAAACGGTGGTACAAGATCAAAACTAAATCAGTCTGATCTTCGCGATATTGGGATCCTTCTACCACCTCTAGCAGAACAAAAGAAGATTGCTTCTATCCTAACCTCAGTCGACCAAGTCATCGAGAAAACCGAGTCTGAAATCAGCAAACTCCAAGACCTCAAGAAAGGTATGATGCAACAGTTACTAACACAGGGGATTGGTCATATCCAGTTCAAAGATAGTCCAGTGGGTCGTATACCGATGGGGTGGGAAGTCAAGAAGATTGGGGATTTTGCCGTCAAGGTTAAACCTGGTCCATTTGGTTCTTCATTAAAAAAATCCTCTTACGTACAATCTGGATACAAAGTTTATGGGCAGGAACAGGTCATTAAGGGTGATATCAAAGTCGGGGATTACTTTATAAACCAAGCAAAATTTGATGAACTTGTGGCATTCAGAATTGCCAAAGGGGATATTCTATTGAGTCTAGTTGGTACTTTCGGAAAAGTACTAATCGTACCTGATCAATTTGAAGAAGGAATCATTAACCCTAGACTACTACTGATCAGATTGAATCAAACTATCGATCCTTACTTTGTTGCATATCAACTTAATTCACATATAGTCTCTGAACAACTCAAGAAAGTTGAGCAAGGAGGGACAATGGGTGTTCTGAGTGGAAGAACAGTAAAACCCATACGAATGATTCTCCCACCTCTAGCAGAACAGAAAAAGATTGCCTCGATCCTAACCTCGATTGATGACAGCATCCAACAACAACAAAGGGAACTCCAACAAACCCAAAACCTGAAGAAATCTCTGATGCAGGATTTGTTGACGGGTAAAGTCAGGGTGAAGGTCGACTAAGATGAGTAGTGAAGAATTTGATCAAGTTGAACATCCAGCACTAGAGCAACTCCAGTCTCTGGGTTGGGAATATCTGCCGGGTGACCAGTTATCACCACCCCACTCGACCCAACGTAAATCACTCAAAGAGGTGGTATTAGAATCTCGGTTATCCGACTCGATTCAACGACTCAACCCCTGGATTAATCAGGATAACCTGCGTAAAGTCTGTCGGGACCTGATCCAACTGCCAACTTCTACCTTGATGGAAGCAAACCAGCAAGTCTGGCAGACGATGGTGCAACTGATCTCGGTCGAACAGGACTTGGGTAAAGGTCGGAAAGGACAAACGGTCAAGATCATCGATTTCGACCAACCGGATAACAACCAGTTTCTGTGTACCAACCAGTTCAAAGTGGAAGGCATCAACCAGAACATCATCCCTGACATTATCCTGTTTGTTAACGGATTACCTCTGGCAGTGATTGAATGTAAGTCTCCCTATACCACTAACCCGATGCAATCCGGCATCAACCAACTGTTACGGTATGCCAACCGACGAGACCCGGCAGACCACGAAGGGGCAGAAAAACTGTTCCATTACAACCAGATGATGATCTCTACCCATCGAGATAAGGCAAGGGTGGGCACCATCAGTTCTGGGTTGGAACACTATTTGGAATGGAAAGACCCCTATCCCTTACAGGTCAGTCAGTTAGGAGACAACCCCAACTCGCAACAGGTGCTGATTGCAGGTATGCTGGAGCAGAACAACTTCCTAGACTTGATCCGTAACTTCATAGTTTTCGAACCGGAAGAGGGTCGAGTCATCAAGAAACTGGCACGATACCAACAGTTCCGGTCAGTTCACAAAACCATCCACCGACTTAAAACCGGACCTGACCGTAAACAGAAGGGTGGTATCATCTGGCATACGCAGGGGTCAGGTAAATCGTTATCGATGGTCTTCCTGACCATCAAGATCCGACGAGACCCCGATCTACGAGACTACAAACTGGTTTTCATCACCGATCGGAGACAACTGCACCAACAACTGACAGCAACCTTTGGACGGGTACAGGAAGAAACAGTCTATGATGCCAAAAGTATCCGAGACCTGCACCAGTTACTGCACAGCACTACCCCCGACCTGATTACTGCTACCGTGCAGAAGTTTCAGGACCGATCATTGTTGGATCCGAACCAACCAGCATCCGATTTCCGACCCAACCCTTCTTCCAAGATCGTCATCCTCTGTGATGAAGCACATCGGACCCAGTACGGTACTCTGGGTGCTTTCATGAACCAAGTCCTACCCAACGCACCCAAAATTGCCTTCACCGGTACACCTCTGATCACTACCGATAAAACCCGTAACGAGTTCGGCACTTATATCGACACCTACACCATCGAACAATCGGTGGCAGACGGTGCTACTGTCCAAATCCTGTATGAGGGTCGACAACCGCAAACTAAGGTGACTGGTGATTCTCTGGATAACCTGTTCAACCAATACTTTGCTGGTTACACCAATACTGATAAAGAACGGGTTAAAAAACGGTACGGCACCCAACAGGCAATCTTGGAAGCATCCGACCGGATCAAACAGATCTGTCAGGACATTGTCCAACACTACCGGTCAGTGGTCCAACCCAACGGGTTCAAAGCAATGATTGTAACCACCAGTCGTCGGGCAGCAGTTACCTATAAAGAGATGATGGACCAGATAGATGCCCCGGAATCAGCAGTCATCGTCTCTGGTGGTCATAATGATAAAAAATACCTGCTACCTCATATTGATCCAGAGAAACAGAAACAACAGATCGAACAGTTTAAGCAACCCTTAACCGAATCCGCACTCTCATTTGTCATCGTCAAAGACATGTTATTGACCGGGTTCGATGCACCCATCTGTCAGGTGATGTATCTCGACCGTAAGTTGATGGACCATAACCTGCTCCAGGCAATTTCTCGAGTCAACCGGACCCGAAACAAGAAATCCTGCGGTTATATCGTCGACTATTACGGACTCTCCGACTACCTGACCGAAGCATTGGAAGTCTTTACTTCAGAAGATGTCAAAGGTGCATTACTGAGTATCGAGGACGAAATCCCCAAACTGAAGGTAAGACACACCCGATGTCTGCAACATTTCGAAGGACTGGACCTGAACCAGACCGAGGATTGTATCTACCTATTGAAAGACGAAGGTAAGAGACAACAGTTCGAGATCGATTTCAAGAACTTCTGCCGACAGATGGAGATCGTGTTACCACATCCTGCTGCCAACCGGTTCCTACCCGATTTACGGTTACTAGGCAAAATCTGTCACGGTGCCAAAAACCGGTATCGGGACCCACAATTGGATATTGCTGCTGCCGGTGAGAAGGTCAAAAAGTTAATCCAACAACATTTAGAAACCACTGGTGTCGATCCCAAGATCCCTCCCATCGACCTGTTAGCAAAAGACTTTAAACAGCAGGTGGATGCGCATAAAACCAGTCGGACCCGTGCCTCAGAAATCGAATATGCCATCCGGGACCATATCAGTGTCAACTTGGAACAAGATCCAGTCTACTACCAATCTCTGTCCCAACGAGTAGAAGAAATTTTGCAACACCATCGGGATAAATGGGACCTGTTAGAACAGAAATTGATGGAACTGAGACAGGAGATGGAAACCGAGAGGGAAGATTCTGCCACTCAAGTCGGGTTACCTGCCATCCAAATGCCGTTTTACAACACCCTCTACCATTCGGTCGCAACCAGTATTGACCAACCCCAACTGGACGATCAGACCCAGCAACAGGTAATTGACCTGATACAGGAACTAGTACCGATGATCCAGACTGCCTGTTCGATGGTCGACTTCTTTAACAAAGACGACGAGATCAACCGAGTCCAACGGGATATTCGTCGAAGTCTGAAACTCAAGGGGTTTCGGGACCCCAAACTGATCACTACTGTCACCACTGAATTTATTGAACTGGCAAAGGTCAAGTTCAGTTGAAGTTTGAAGTCCAAGTCCGACGGACCAACCGTCGCAAAACTGCTGCCATCCAAGTCCAACAGGGAATGGTACAGGTGGTGGTCCCTCAAACCTTATCCCAACAGGCAATCGATGACCTGATTGCTAAAAAATCTAATTGGATCCGACAGAAATTGGTACTGCAACAATCGGTTCCAGTTAGCAAACCCAAACAATTTGTCTCGGGTGAATCCTTTACCTATTTGGGACGCAACTACCGATTAAAGGTGCTAATCGGTCAGTTACAACCAACCAAACTGAAACACGGATATTTGCAAGTAACAGTACCAGCAGAACAGAAATCAGATTATCAACTGATCCGACATCAACTCCGAGATTGGTATCTGCATCGTGCCATCGACCAACTGGAAACTAAGACCATCAAATATGCCCAGCAGATGGGTCTGCAACCGACCCAGATCAAGGTCAAGGAATACAAAAGTCGGTGGGGCAGTTGTAATAGCAGAGGTCAGATCAGTTATAACTGGAAGATTATTATGACTCCGCATCGGATGATAGATTATGTGGTGATACACGAGTTATGTCACCTGATCCATCTCAACCATTCAAAAGAGTATTGGCAACAAGTCAGATCGATGGTATCTGATTATCAAGACCGAAGGGATTGGTTGAAAACTAATGCTGGGTTACTGGATTGGTAAAAAGAAGGTAAACCCAACGTCAAATACTTCCTGCCAGACCAGTTATATAACGATTACCACAG
>JACLAC010011209.1_pt1 | contig 13933 bp, 10 predicted proteins | sample 8027881 | NCBI WGS metagenome assembly JACLAC01 (sample SAMN15725517, study PRJNA655200) | protist metagenome | isolation source: fluorescence activated cell sorting (FACS) single amplified genomes of... | place: Spain: Blaines Bay Microbial Observatory, Mediterranean Sea | collected 2016-01-19 | reverse complement strand
TGTCTTTTTCGACCATATCACGTGAGTACGCGTACCATTGATAAGCCATTTTCCAACTGTCAGGTCCATAGCTGAGTTGATCATAAAGATCTGGAGCGATGTGAGTTGACATTTCTTGATGGAATTCATCGTCTTTACGGAACAAGCGCCGAAAGGAAAGTTTCTCGTCCGACTTCCCCATTTTGTTGCCCGTAAAGAAACCCAATTTGCTGGGCATTCGATGGTCGCGTTTGTTATAAGGCATTCCCTGTTTCAAGAAAGCAAGACCTTTTTTAACCCAGCTATATCGGTATTCGTAATCGTCGAACTCCATCGACACGTTGTAGGCGAGGTTGTGTGCTTGATACTCCCAAACTTTGACAAAGTTTGGCTGGATCTTGGTTAACGCCTGGAGTGTCGAAGCGAGTTTGTCGTAATTCTCCTTCTTTTTGTGCTCCATCGCCTGCATCCAAAGCATGTTGACCGCGACTCCGCGAAGGCCCAATGAAGCGAGTTTCATGGTCTCGCTGGCCGGGTCAATTTCGGACATTTTTGCCTGCGAGAGATTGTTCTTTTCCCGCAGCATCGAAAGCACGCCTCCGGCGTCTTTGATTTCCCCGTCAGCATTGCGTGTTTCTGGACGCGAAACTAAGGAGAGTGGAATCAACAATGCGCCAATGCAGGCAATGTAGATGATTTTACGAATGAATGGATTGGAGTTATTCATTTGGCGATTTCTCGTGTTTTGAGTGCAAAGTAACCGAGGATGGTTAATCCGGCACAAAAGCCTAGGGTGATTGTGAGTGCGACCAGAATTCGATCGCTGTCAATCGCGTAGCCGTAAGTTAGGAACTCTGAAAAATTTAATTGATTGAAGTTCGGGGCCAGGTAGGTCATGGCATTTAATAGTTGTACGATTAATTTATCCAACTGCTCGACAACCGTTTGGGTGACGCCTGTATCGAGGTCGAGGATCATGTTTTTCTGGGTCACCACTCGAATCAGCGATTCAATTGGACCGCCACCCTCATGCGAGGCGAGTGTCATTTCCCGAATGAAAGCGGTAAAGAAACCGATAATGATCATCACTGAGGTTCCCAGCATCGCAACTGGAGCGCTAACAAAGGTACTGAATGCAACTCCCATGGAGATGATAATCATCATCTGACACCAAATGCCGACGTAGCCTTTGAAAAAGTTAACCCAGTAGACTTCGTCTTGTGCTCGGAAATACAGGTCGGCTTTGGCAACCCCGAGGTACTGATTGTAATCGCGACAAGTTAAATTAAGTTTGAGTTTCCCGTTCTCTCCGGCGAAGTCATCGAATAAGTCATACTCGCCCTGCTCAAGAAGTTTTCCATCAGGAGCAATCTTCTTTCCCAGAATTTTCCTCGAAATGGGAAGCGTCTGTACGGCATATTCGTTGGTCTCAAAGTCGATCAATTCCGAAACGAACTTGGGATCTAATTCATTGGGAACGCTCTCGAATTGAATGCCTCCGGTTACGCGCTTCTCCACGTCCGCTTTGTAAGTTCGAAAAACACCAAGTGTCATTTCGATGGGAATTACATCGTTAATCGGAAATTTGCTCTCTTTAAAGTCGTTGAAATCGAACGTTGCTTTCGAGAGCGAGAAGCGAGCCATCGCATTGCCTCCGTCGACGTAGCCTCGGTAATCCCATTCTTTTCCGACGTTGAGTCCTTTTTCTTTGATGTTGCCCTGACGGTCAAAAAATGCAAGTGACTCACCGTAGATTGGGACTCTCGCGCGGAAATAGCCAACCGCTGGTCCAAGTGAGATGACGCCATCGTTAATGCTGACCTCATGCGTATGTCCACCAAACGGGATGCAGACTACTCGTTCATACTTCGTCGAGCCGTTGGGAAGCACTTCTTCACTGAGGATGTTTGATTCAACTCTCGGACGAGGTTGTCCCTGTTCACGAATGTCCTCAATGAGTTCAATCCTGTGGTCATGCCCCGAAACCTTATTGGTAACGGCTTCTTTAATGGCGTTGTCGGAGACACGTCTTCCCGTAATGCGGGAAATCTTGTCGTCGGGGATGGTCGAAAACGAAGCGATCGTCTGTGTTTCTCCGACGATTTGGTGGTCGTGAGACAACCCTCGCCAGACAAAGAAGAAGCTAATCACACCCATCACGATCAAAAGCGCGGTGCAAAGTGCTCCAAATCCAAAAATCCGCCCCAGCACAATCTCAGTTGACCGAACCGGTTTAGTTACAACTGTGTAAATCGTTCGATTCTTAATGTCCTCTGGAAGACTGAATGAGCTGATTAACATACCCATCAAAAGGACCAACATCTGCGTTCCCCAGAGAACGAAGTTGACATAAATTTGATCGGGGTGCTCCCCGCCGGTATTCATAAACCAGCCACCAAACAGCAACGAAGCGGCAAAAATACCAAACGTAACCAGAATCACTTTTCGGCGCAGCGATTCCTTAATGGCCAGTCGGGCGATCGCGATTGTGCGTCGTGGGGAGGTAAAGAGGAAATCCGGTACTGCTTGTCCGACAACCTGCGCAACGACGTAGAACGCCTCGAATGGGCCATGTCGAAATGCAGCAATCAGATAGCCTGCGAACACGCCCAGAAGAATAGCCGTCAGCACGATAAATCCAAATTGGACGATGCCGCTTGAAAGCCATTGTGAGTAAATTACAAAATCTTCGACAACCATGTTTGATTTTAATCCGTCGTCTGTTTGATTTGAGGGTGGGAACTATTTTGCAAAAGATCTGAGCATGTTGTTCGGGGAAGTGATCCCGTCAATGCAGTTAGTATCTTATGCGGATCGATAAAACCTATTCTTTCTTGTCGACGCCGGCCGAGCGGTGCCCCGGACGTTGCTGACTCTCACGGACGATTCCAAGGAATAAGTCTTCGAGGGTACTGGTGGGGTTCTCAACTGAGACCAGGTCTCCACCATGCTTTTTGATGACTTCAAGGATTTCTGTGTGGGCACTTTTGGGCAGCCCCTTCACTTTAATCTGTGTTTCTTCACTGACCTTAAGGAGACTGTCGACTCGCCCGAGTTCTTTGAGGTCACCTTGGTAGAGAATTGCGATTCGGTCGCACACGTCCTGGACGTCAGCGAGCAGGTGGGAGCACATGACGATTGTCTTGCCCTGATCCCGCAACTTGAGAATCATGTCCTTCATGTCGCGTGTACCAAGCGGATCCAGACCCGAGGTGGGTTCGTCGAGCAGAATCAAATCAGGGTCATTGATCAATGCCTGGGCAAGTCCGATTCGGCGAGTCATTCCTTTGGAGTACTCTTTTAACTGGCGACGCTTCGCGTAAGTCAGGCCAACCTGTTCAATCAGTTCGGCAGTTCTCTCTTTACGAATCTTGGCCGGCATATCGAACAGTCGGCCGTAAAAATCAAGTGTTTCCTCAGCAGTAAGAAACTTGTAGAGGTAGGACTCTTCGGGCAGATAGCCGATTCGCTCGTTCTTGGTGACTTCGGTTGAATTTTGTCCAAATACCAAAGCTCGACCGCTGGTCGGGAATAGCAAACCGAGCAGCAGTTTGATCGTCGTCGATTTTCCGGAACCGTTAGGTCCGAGTAGTCCAAAAATTTCGCCTTTACGAACTTCCAGATCAAGCGCGTTCAAAGCGCGAACCTTTTGGCGTCCCCAAAAGTCACGATAGATCTTGGTCAAGTTCTGTGTTTCGATGACGATGTTGGGATCGTAATCGGGATTGGTTTGTTCTAATTTTCCGGTTGCTTGCGGGGCTTTTTCCGTGGAAGTGTCGGCTGACATTGTGGACGGTTTCTCCGGTAAGAATTTCGTTGAGTGAGGCTTGATTGTTGCCGGGAACGCGTCGTTTCCCAGATAAGTGAACGTTTATTTGTTTGATTTGTGAAGCGAGGCCGTGTCAAACAACAGCGAGATTAAAATCTATTGTTATGGTTCGATATACGCTGCGATGGAATCAAAGGTTCAGGGAAGTTAAGAGTCTCGAAAATTGACTCGGTTTCTCCCCTGATCAGCTAGATTATTACCTAAGAAAACCCGTAGGTCGGACAATTTTCGTGCGATTTAACGAGGGCTGAGCGTTAATCAGTTGAAAAATCGGACTTGAACCGTCATCTTACGTAACCCCCATCTTAAATGCTTGTGATTTGATTCACCATGACTTATATGGAAAAAATCAAGTTAGTGGGCGTATGTCCTTCTCATAATTCATACAAACCGTTATCAAATGATTCCGAGAGTTGTCGCAATGAGTGCCGTCTGGCGGCACTTCCATCGAATAGACGTTTCAACCCCAATAAAAGGCATTGTTTGACGCGATCGCTATGCATCACATCAAAACGCATCATATCAAAGCGGAAATTCCGAAGTTGTTGGAGGAGCATCTCTCGGCCCTCTACGAACGAATCAATTATGAAAGGCAGGATTCGGTCGACAACGAGCATTTTAAGCTCAATCAAATGCGAGAAATTCTTAGTCGTTTAGGTGAACCGCAGACGAAATACCCAATCATTCATGTCGCCGGCACCAAAGGGAAGGGGTCGGTGTCCAACATGATTGCGAGGATTTTAAGTGCCGGGGGTAAACGGACGGGGGTCTACACCTCGCCGCACCTCGAATCGATTCATCAGAGAATTGAGATTGATGGGGAGTACATTTCCGATGAGCAGTTGCTGGGGGTGTTTCAGCGTTTGGCTCCCGTCATTCGGGAGATGGATAAACAAGCCGAGTCTAGCGGCTCCAAGAAGCTGACTTTTTTTGAAATTACGACGGCGGCTGCCATTGAATTTTTCTCGCATCAAGGTTGCGACGCGGTTGTGCTCGAAGTCGGATTAGGAGGACGACTCGATTCTACCAACGTCTGTGTGCCTGTGACGAGCGTTATCACAAACATCAGCCTTGATCATACCAAGCAGTTGGGGGACACGGTGGCGGAAATTGCCGCTGAAAAGGCTGGGATAATCAAAGATCACATCCCCGTCGTCAGTGGCACGGTTGAGCCGGAAGCGGCGCGGGTGATTGAAGAAATCGCCAAAGCAAAACAGGCTCCAATTTTTGTCTACGGCCGTGATTTCAAAGAACACGTAGTTGAAGGGCAAAGGTTTCGGGTGGAAGGCGAGATTGCGCTTGGCGAAATGCATGAATCCACGCTATTGAATTCCGTGCGTTACAATGTGTCCGAGTTGCAGCTGAAGTTGCTGGGCGCACATCAGCGTCGCAACGCGTCGGTTGCCGTGGCTGTCATTGAAACACTCAATGCAATTGGTTGGGAAATTGGGGATTCAAGTATTCGAGCTGGTTTGTCGGTTGCCAGTTTACCGGGACGCACTGAAATTATCCCCACAGAAGCGACCGTAATTCTCGATATCGCTCATAACGTTGCGTCGGTTCAAGCGCTTGTGGGTGCTTTGGGGGATGATTTACCCGAATGGAAAAATGCTTCGCTTCGTTTGTTGATCTTCGCAACCAGTCGCGACAAAGATGCCCGGGGAATGTTAGCAGAGTTATTAGTGCATTTTGACCGCGTCGTATTAACGCGATATCAAGATAACCCCCGGGGTAGATCAGAATTCGAGTTGTTTAAGTTGGCACAAGAGATTGCTGCACAGAAAAAGCTGGAAGGGCAGGCGGTGGCCGAAACTTTTGTCGAACCAACGCCTGAATCGGCTTGGAGTTTTGTCAATCAAGACCATGGTTCTGTAGCTGCTGGTGAAACAACAGGTGAGACCAGCGGGAAAAAAATCATTTGCATTTCCGGGTCTGCGTTCCTCGTTGCAGAGCTCAGAAAAACCTGTATCGCAGCTCGAACCGAAGGTTGAGTTGTTTTGTTTTGTTTTTTTACGGAAACTAGAGCAGGTGGTTTGTTGCATTAACCCAGGAGTTCACTGGTTGGGTTCGCCTTGAGTGCGACCAGTATTTTGCGATCATGATCTTCCTGTAAATTCGTTGATTTCTTTGTTCGGCCGGCAAGGTTTTATGAGAAAAATAATTACGATTGCCGCTCGTGAATATCGAGCGATGGTGGGCACGAAAGCATTTCTATTTTCGATCATCATGATGCCGGTCCTGATGATGGGAAGTTTGTTTGCAATCGAACTGATGCGGAATGCGATTGAGGTTCATGATCGTAAAATTGCTGTTATTGACCACTCGGGTAAATTCGCTGAGATTCTGATTTTGGCAGCGAACCAAAAAAACTTGTCAATTGATCAGGGGGGTGGAGATGGTGCTGAGGAAGTGGGCGATTCGGAGGAAATAAAGGGCGATTTATTGGGAGGGGCCTTTGATCGATATTTCTTCGAAACAATCGCGCCGGAAAAGGCAACCGATGAACTGAAATTACAGCTTTCGGAACGTGTTCGTGAACAGGATCTGTACGCGTTTGTTGAAATTCCAGCAGACGTTGAGAGTGATTCGAGCTTGGACAAAATCCGGTTTTACTCCCAGGATTCCAGTCTCTCAACCGCGCGGAGTTGGGTTTCAAATATCATCAATACCTCTGTTCGTGAGGAACGATTTGCCAGTGCCGGTATAGATCCTGTCACGGTTGCGGCAGCCAGTGTGCCCATTGAAATCGTTGGAATGGGATTGGTGGATCGCGGTTTGGATGGCAAGTTCAGTGCCGAAGAAGAAAACGATCCAATGAATGCAATCTTCCTTCCCATGAGCGTCATGATGATGATGTTTATGGTGATCTTCATGGCCGCACAGCCAATGTTGGAAAGTGTTCTTGAGGAGAAGTCGCAACGCATTGCTGAGGTGTTGCTCGGGAGTGCGAATCCGTTTCAGTTGATGAGTGGAAAACTTTTGGGCACGGTTGGGGGATCCTTGACTGTATTTGTGATTTATATGACCGGTGCCTTCGGGTTGGCGTGGTGGCAAGGTTATTTGGACCGTGTGCCATTCCATTTGGCTCCCTGGTTCATTGTCTTCCAGATCACGGGGGTGCTTTTTTATTCCGCAATTTTCATGGCGATAGGCGCCTCCGTCTCGCAATTGAAAGAGGCGCAATCGATGTTGCTGCCTGTCTGGATGTTGATGATGAGTCCGATGTTTGTGTGGTTGATGGTCGTTCGTGACCCTTTAGGGATAATGCCGACCTACTTTTCCTTCTTCCCGCCGGCAACTCCGACGGTGATGATGCTTCGCTTGGCAACAGGTCAGGCGATTCCCTGGTGGCAACCGGTGGCGTCCATTCTAATCATGACGGTATCGACAATCTTGATTGTAATCGTTGCCGCAAGAATCTTTCGCGTAGGCATTCTTTGGCAAGGAAAAACACCTAGGCTAGGCGAGATTCTCAGATGGGCCATTACGGGATAGACGTTTGACCGGCGAACTTGTTTTTTGGGGGGCGTTAGTGCTCCCGCTTATTCGGATGGCTCATTGCTGATTTGTCTTGAAATCCATTCGATTGCAACCCCCTGTGGCGCCTGTTTCGCAACTAATGTGGGGCGCAGATAGCGCACCTCTTGTCGTTGGCCAGCGACTCGAAAACGGTCGCCTTTTTGGAGGATAGGGCGGGGTTCCGGCATTTCTCCAAAGGCATAGGTGCCGGCGGCTTGGCAAGGGAACCAAGTCCCATTTTTATCGGCATCCGTTAGGTAAAACTCAGGGTAGGTATGGCCGGGAATCCAGACCGCTCGCGCTGGAATCCCTTGAGCCCGGCAAATTGCGATGAACAAAGAAGACAATTCTTCGCAGTCTCCCTGTTTGACCTCTAACGCTCGTAAGCAGCTGTGTATCTGTTTGTCGAATTTATATTCAATGTTATCGCGAACCCACGTGTAATTCTTTTCGACTTGAGACCAGGCATCGAGGGTTTCATCTTCGAGGGTGCTGGCGATCTTCCGAATCTCTTTCGAATTACTTTCAATGTAGGGACTAGGTTTGAGGAATTGCTTTACTTCGCTTGGCAATTTACCGCCACTGGTAAACTCTGACGTGTTTTTGGGACGCGTTATGAAGCTCTTCTTGATTCTGAAACGAATGACTGCCGTTTGGGGTGTGCCTGCGGTCATCCGGTTTACTGAAAAAGAGAACTGTTGAGTCTGTTTGGTTGGGTTCTTAAATCGAATTGCTCCAACGCCCGCTGATTTTTTCTCTGAAACAATTTCAATTTCCTGTTCGGGCCACGCCATGGGAATGGGAACAGTAGCGGTAATTCCCCGGGCCTCAGAAGGTGCAGTTAATTTCAAGCCAAATTCCCAAACGCTTTCGACGGGTTTTTCACTTATCGTTTTTGAAAGTGAGGGTGAAAGCAGTCCGTTTTCAAGCGGAGTCTGTGATTGGCCCGTTACGGATGTTTGAATTAACAAAACCAGAAACAGAGCGCAGTTGAGATTCTTATTAAGTATGTTGTTGTTCATGGGTATAAGAACTTTAATCTTCAAGAAGAGCACGCTGGAAAGCGACTGAGGGCTTCGATTTCCCCTGGCAAGTAGCAAACTCTCCCACAAATTTTTGGCGGCTTTCTTTTTCTGGAACCTTGATGCTATCTCCCTTTTGAAGCACGATGCGCGGCTCTGAGTAGGATCCATATTCTCGAACTCCTCCAACATTGCAGGGGAACCAATGAGCCTTTCCCTCAGAGTCGACCAGCATAAACTCTGCGTACTGCGTGCCTTGCACCCATACCATCCTTGCTGGAATTTTATGGGCACGGCACATGGCAACGAAGAGGCCGACTTTATCTTCATTGCATCCTAATCGGTCCCGAAAGACTTTGATTGTATCGCGTGGAGCTTCGGATGTGTCCTCAATATTGTCGCGTACCCAATCATAAATCGCTTCGATTTCTGACCAGAGATTATCTTGGTCGGCAACAATTAATTTGACTTCTTTTTTTAATTTTGAATCACGAAAATTTATTTGAGGGCCAATTCCGAGATAGGGCTTGCCATCGCGCTGGCTAGTTTTTGGCCGACCAAAAAGACTTGGGTCCCGGGGGGCATTGATTTGACTGGTGGAAACTAAGAAGGTCATGGAAATCGTGATTTCCTCGCGTGGCCTGATTTGAGGTATTTTAGCAATGATTTGCTTAACGCCCCCTTCAAGGTCTCGATAGCCAACATTCGCAATGTTAGTGGGGATTTCATCCTCGGCCACTGCGACGGACTGTTCTGGCCACTGGGTGGGTACCGGGATGGTTAGCAGCATGTTGACTGCAGGTCCCGCTCCACCGCGGATTTTGGCCGTGACTTTCCACTTGGTAGTCACTGGATTTGAAAACGTTACCCCTTCGATCGCCGGGTCTTGCGTTAATTTTGTCTCTGGGGTGTTGAGGAATTGGCTAGGTGCGTCCGTTGCTGCGGTTGAACTGGACAATGGGAGCCAGGGCAAAAACGCCAATAAGGCAATTGCAATAGAAGAAACGAAGAGCCTGCTACGTCGACGCATGGTAATTCCTATTTAATAAGACCGATCCAATACATGATACATCGTGCAGATTGCCTGGCAGCCCTTCTTTTTTTGCCGGGTTGGCGAGGGGCTTGTGGGGATTGCTCTTAAAAGTCTCGATTTTATGGATTAAATAGGCCAGGTTGCTTTCGCACTGAGTTTTTTATCTCGATGTTTTTCGGAGGGGATATCTGAGAAAAGGTCATGCTCAGAAGCGATTTAAATCGGAAAACGAAAAAAGAGCGGCGAGCATAAAGCTTTCCGCTCTTTTGGATCAGGAGGTTTTTCAGGCCTGCACCCACTGTCATTGGATTGCAGGTTGGCCAGTTTGCGATTATTAAAAATCAGGGGGCGAAACAATGTCGCTTACCAGGCCGGTATTAAATGAGTTGTTCGAGTTGAGAAAACTGGTTTCCTCTGTCGCCGGAGCGGGAGAGGGAACTTGACCATTTTCAACTGGAGCATTGATTATCGGTTGCATCGCAGGGTCGTTCGTACCGCAATTATCGCAAAGCGGAGCAACGTTGGAGTCGCAGTTCATCATTTGACCTGCTGGAGTGTTGCAAGTGCTACAAGCGTCTCCCTTGCACCAAGACCGTAGCTTCGATCGAATTGGTTTGTTTTTAAAGGGGTGAGCCAATGAATAATCGTTGCATGCGCATCCACTCATTAATCCAGCCAAACACATGCAAGCCGCAAATTGTAAAAATCGTTTCATCACGATGTCTTCCCATGCCAATCATAAGGATACAGTCGAAATCAAGGAGCTGATTTCGGGTGTAGAAACGTACAACACAATAAATGATGTGCAAGTGCATCGCGTGTATTTTTTACATCATCTGCAAAAAAAAATGGGAAGTTCGGGCTAAAACCGACCTACATTACTTCGAAACACTTTGTAACGCCCTTCAACAATTCCGTTTGTAACTAACATGCGGATTAAATCGAAAAGTTGTATTTCCAATGAATATTACTTCTCTGAAACATCAAACTTGGATTCTCAGTTCAATCATAGCCGGCATCTTGTGTCTGGCTAATTCTTTCGTATTGGCTGAGGACTACTTATCGAAAGAGAGCGAGACAGAGAACCTCAAGTCGAAACTTGCTATGGCAGACTATGCTGGAAGTCTGACTAATGAGACTCACTGGAATTCGGAGTTGATTCAAGGTGCAGCCAAAGGCGGTCAGTGGGTTGAGACAGTCGATACCCGCGGTCGAAGGCGAATGGTTGAGGTCTGCTCGAGAGACGATGTCTGGTTGATTTCAGCCCGAGATTCTCATTGCCACCCCAGCGATGTATCGTTGCTGGAATGCTCTCGGTTAGTCAATGGTTGTTGGCAAAGTGAAAGCCTTGCCGAACTGACCAAAGATCATGCTAACGACAAAACAAAAGTCACGATGATCTATGTTCATGGCAATCGGACTGACTTGAAGTGGGCCAAGTCAAGAGCGGTACAGTTCTATGGTAACACGCTACGAAGTTGCGAACGTCCTCCGCTACGGTTTGTCGTATTTGCCTGGAAGTCGGAGGCTGAGAAGGTGCGTGTCATTCCGGATTACAAAATAAAATCAAATCGCTCCGTCACAATTGGCAAGGCATTTTGTGAGCTCTTGGATCATTTTGATGATAGAAAGATGTTGCTGGGCGGATTCAGTCTTGGCGCGCAGGTCGTATTGTCTGCCATGTCGGAAGCGGAATTGCGGGACCCAATGATTAAGTCGGGGCAATATCAGGTAGCGGTTATTGCTCCAGCAATCAATTCAGAGTTTTCAAGAGCAAGTCTGGCAATCTATCCCCAGAATTCTCTTGTTCGACATACCGATGTATTTGTTAATCGCGATGACTGCGTAGTGAAGGTTTCGGAGGTGATTAACCGCAGAGACAATGCTTCTTGTTTCAATATTACTGACCTAGCTAATTATCAGGGGGGAACGTCTGTTTCCGTCCACGATATTACCTGTGAGGTAACCAAGCGTCATTCGATTGACAATTACGGTCGCTCGGTCTCGGTAGTTTCTCGCGTTTGTGATCTGTTGAACGAGGTTTTTGAAGAGCGGCAAATCAAATCCGGTCAGAAAATTACGGTTAAATAGCAGGTTGGGTTTTAAACCAACCAAAAAACCAATCAAAGCCGCTCTCCTCAATCGAGGCAACATCCGAAACCGGTTTTATTTCACTGGCTAATTGCGGTTTTCGTTATTTCCGCGAAAGTGGTCTCGCCCGAATAGATTCCCAAACGAAGAGTTGCGAAGTGCCCTCAATCGTGGATTTTGACTTGCAAAACAGGCGACTTTGCCTAGTATGATCGCTTCTTAAGAAAAAGGAATAATCCGCCTTCCTGAGGGATGGGGGCGTTGGCCATGGCGACGTCTTGAGCGGTGTAGCGCGTCAATTCTATTTTTATCAGGCCATCTAACAATGTACACGCTATTGATCATTTATTGCGTTTTGATCGCATTGGCGTCGCTGTTTGGCGGTTCGGTTCCCTCGCTCGTGAAATTGACCCACCGGCGCATCCAACTAACGCTTAGCTTTGTGTCGGGCGTTATGTTAGGCGTCGCATTCCTGCATCTCTTGCCCCACGCATTTTACAAACTCGGTAGCATTGAATGGACCGCTGGTATCGGGTTAGTGGGTTTGCTGTTTATGTTTTTTATGATTCGCATGTTTCATTTCCACCAGCATGATCTGGCGGTTGATCGAGAGCATGATCACAAACACAAGCAGTTATGCGATCGCGAGAATGATCATCATCACGTCCATTGCGAAGATCATGGCGGTGGGGTCGATATCAGTTGGCTTGGACTCTGTTTCGGTCTTGCCATCCACACGATTATTGACGGGATTGCCCTGGCTGCGGTAGTTCAGGCAAACGGTGCGACTGGTTTATCGTTGGCTGGTTTGGGAGTGTTTCTCGCAATCGTATTACACAAGCCTTTAGATGCTTTGTCGATTACTTCCCTGATGGCTGCACGGGGTTGGAATATGCGGCAGCAGCTAACCGTGAATTCGGTGTTTGCCTTGATGTGTCCGTTGGGGGCAATAATATTTGCTTTTGCCATCGACCAAAATGCAGCCTCCCGGGACCTGATTCTTGGAATCGCCCTGGCTTTTTCAGCGGGTATTTTTCTTTGTATTTCGCTGGGAGATTTGCTGCCGGAAGTGCATTTTCATTCGCATGACCGATTGCAATTGTCCGGCATGTTATTACTTGGCGTTTTAATTGCCTTTGTGATTGAGGTGACCCATTCGCACGAACAGCAAGCACATCAAGATCATGAGCATGTGCGATTGCATTCGGTTGAGGATTCAAGATCTCTCGCGCCTGCATGGAGAAGCGGCGAAGTGCAGTCGATTCAATCAAGTTCCAAGGGGAAGTGACAAACCCAAATTGTGATCTGCGGTCCCTAAGGCCTCGGGTGAAGAAGGGTGTTCAGCCTCGATAACTTGCTTTAGTTTTTCGAGGCTCATCGAGTATTCAGTCTTCATATGAGAAGGGAAGAGCCATCCGAAGTACCCGTAGAATGGCCCCCACGGTAGTTTTCCATTGCTTGACCATAAAACGGTCGTCGAGTTTTCGTTTTCAACAAGTTCAAAACTGCTATACATTCTCGGTCGTTTTTCGAAATCAGTTGAATACTCGATTCTCTGATTAGGTGTCGATTTTGTGATCCAGATTTTTCCTTTTCCGCGAATGTCTGTCCAACTCAAAGCGGCGTCCTTCCCCGACTTTTGTTCATTAAATTTCATTTTCAGGTCAGTGATTTCCGCTGGATTGAATTGTCGCGACCAATTAGTCCAGTTCTCCAGTGAATTCAACTGGGCGAAAATTGCCTCTGGCTTTCCCGCGATCGCTAATTCGGAGGTGAACGAGTAGGAACGCGGAATCAGGCATCCGAGGAACGCGAAAAATAAAATGACCGAACCGAAGAGCAGTAAAGCTCGAAAATAATACTTAAGCATTGATGGGTTACTCAATCATTTGAAACAAACCCATGAGCAGGGTAGGTGGTTTGAGGTTCAGTTGTTAAGCCGCTTGATTTCTAAATTTCGAAATTCAACGGGATCGCTATGTCCGGCTAGACCAAAGTAACCAGAGGTTCGGTTTTTACCGGGGTGAGGCCGGTCGGCCATGAAATTCGAGGCTTCATTTAGGTCACAATTAAGGATGACCGTTCCGTTTAGTTCGACTCTGATCTTCGAACCATTGACGGTTACTTCCTGGAAATTCCATTCGCCAACAGGACGCTGGTAGCCTCGGTGAGCGGCGGCCATGCCGTATGCAGAACCATGGTATTGGCGATCATCAAGCTTGCTGAATTTCTTGGCGGTGTTGTCGAGAACTTGAAGTTCGCACATCCCCTGATAGGCGGTGTCGCCTTGACCTGGATATCGAATCGCTAATCCATTGTTTCCCCCGGGAGGAAGCTTGAACTCGAGGCGGGCGACAAAGTTGTCATACTCGTCTGCGGTATGAATCGTGCCTCCTTTTCCTTTTTTGCAGCGAATGCAACTGTCGATGATCTCGTAATTGTCGAGCGGGCCTTTCCATC
>JACLAC010020444.1_pt1 | contig 13938 bp, 11 predicted proteins | sample 8027881 | NCBI WGS metagenome assembly JACLAC01 (sample SAMN15725517, study PRJNA655200) | protist metagenome | isolation source: fluorescence activated cell sorting (FACS) single amplified genomes of... | place: Spain: Blaines Bay Microbial Observatory, Mediterranean Sea | collected 2016-01-19 | reverse complement strand
CTATAAAGTCATGTCATTTCGATAAAAACCTAATCGTCTGTTGATTATTTTTTTGTCAGAATCTAATCAACAGACAAAACACTACAACTTAGTTTTGTACTTATCTGAAACATTTTTAATAAGGAACTCGATATTACACTTTACGAAGAAAGCACCGGTTGACTTAAAGGAAAATCGGAAAGAGAGTGCGAATTTTACATTCAATATTTAATAAGTCATGCCAAAGGCGTTTCACTGAGAAATTTACGTGCGGAAACAAAAGAAAAATGTATAGAAAAAGTCAACAAAGAAATTCAATTATTGATCGGGAAAATCTGGCCCACAAAAAATGTGATCCGTCAAATGCAATCTTCGTTTGGAGTAACACAAGTTTCCTCTAGTGATTTTAAATGGTTAGATAAAAGAAATGACTATATGATGTTTTGCCTAGGTGCTATTTAAGACGTCAAACAACAACAGTTCTTAGTAGCACTCTGACTTTTCTTAATGAAAGTGAGGAAATCTGTTTATCTTTGCTCTCACCACTTCCCTTTAGAAACAAGAAAAATGCAAATTCCGAACGTTATAACGATCTTATAATGTCGTTTCATTACTTAGAAGCTAACCCAAACCAACAGAAAACGCTGATTGACTGTCTCAAAATCGATTGGCAAAAAGTGCTAAAAGATGAAAGCATCATCCATTAGGAAAAGCTTGGGAACCAAACAATGAAAGAGATATAAAAAGTACAGTTATCACCATATTTGATTTAGCAGACAATCTTAATCGAAAAGGTGTTATTAATCGATAGAATGAAATAAAGCATGGAGCCGAAAAAAAGTTTCGCGAAAAAAACATCAAAAAAAGACCTTATAATATTGGTATTAGTATGACACTAAAAACTAAACAACAATTAGACACATTGGCAAAAAAAAAGTATTAAAATAAGTGATATAATCAAGGAGTTAATAAAAAAGGAATATGCTAGACGTAGCATTCAGAACTATTTTTCGCTTCTTTTATTTAATCTAATACGCGAATCCCCATATTGAGGAACAGCATGAAAATCCCTAAAAGAATTCAGCCACTTATTGAAGATGGTTTGATTGATGAAGTACTCAGTCAATTAATGAGTGGTAAGGAAGCGACCGTATATGTGGTTCGTTGCGGCTCAGATATTCGCTGTGCAAAAGTCTATAAAGAAGCGAGTAAGCGTCGCTTTAAACAAGTTGTACAATATCGTGAGGGACGAAAAATTCGTAACACTCGACGTGCTCGCGCCATAGAAAAAGGCTCTAAATTTGGTCGAGAAGAACAAGAAAACCTTTGGCACAATGCTGAAGTAGATACCCTATACAAGCTGGTTAAGATAGGAGTACGCGTTCCTGAGCCTTATGGGTGCTTTAATGGCGTGTTATTGATGAAACTCATCACAAATGAAAACGGTGAGGTTGCCCCCCGTCTTAACGATGTAAGCATATCTGCAAAGCAAGCACGCGAAGATTTTGACATTGTCATTAGAAACATCGTTCGTATGCTGTGCGTAGGTCTCGTACATGGAGATTTATCTGAGTTTAACGTGCTTTTAGACGCCGATGGTCCTGTTATTATCGATTTGCCTCAAGCTGTGAATGCCGTTGCTAATAATCACGCAGAATGGATGCTAGAACGCGATGTAAATAACATGCGCAATTATTACGGTATGTTTGCCCAAGAACTTTTGGAAACACAATACGCAAAAGAAATTTGGTCAATTTATAAAAACGGTAAACTAACTCCTGATACTGAATTAACAGGACTCTTTGATAAGCCAGAAAAAACAACTAATGTGGATTCCGTACTTCTAGAAATCAAAGAAGCATTTTCCGCAGAACAAAGAAGAATCGCACAGATAAATAAACCAGATTATGAAAATCAGTAGATACAAGTTACATAAAAAATACCCATTTTCTGTATTAGCCTAAGAAGATAACAGCCACAGAGTTTGCTCTCTTAGCTGTCTTAATAGTCACCATCCATATGGGCTTGGGTAATTACCTCCTATTTTAATAAACTAATACTTTGAATCAATTCACATCGTTTAGGTACCTCATCCTGCAATAGGTTGACGATTTTTGTCAAGCCATTCTGGATTCCATCCTAGATTTTTCATGCACTTATTTTAGTGTTTTCATATTAAGGTTTGTAGGGTCGACATCTATTATCGATCTCAATGAATTCATTAATGACCTCCCTCTCGCTCTTAAAATATCCTACATCACTTAAGCTAATATTACTCTCCTACAAATGGAGATAAATGATAAAAATTAATCGTTGCACACACAACACTTTATCATTTTTTTGGAAAATGATCCTAGTTACACATAAATAACTCACTTTTTGAAAATTCAGCAAAATAATTGGAGTACGGTTCATGACAAAAATTGATTTTTTACACTATATTATATTGTACTTGTCTACAATCCAGGATAAAAGATCAGCATATCATAGATCAATAGTCGACAAGATAAACAAAAATTCTTCCAAAATATGACTCGGACCATCGTTATAATTTGTTAAAGCAACAATTGTTTTTTCATTTTTCTTTAAGTGGATCAATAATAAATTTCAGATTTCGCACATCTCATCTGAGGATGAAGTAGATGAGACATTATAAGCTATCAGTGACCCATATCTAAATTACAAACTTTATCAGAAACTTTTTATCCAATTATGGGTAAAATAATCAAGTTTCATAAACTATTTAAGATGTGTCCCATTGACTTTGATCTGACCATTGAAAAACTAATATCATTTTTATACAGTTGAGTAAAAAATTATTCTTGAAAAAATTAGATTCCCTTCAATCTGCCTAAAGACCACACCCAGCTAATCGTCACTAATAAAACAGCCATTTGAATCAACTGTATAAAAACAGCACTGGAAGAAATGCTTAGCTTACTCCCAAAACTCAAATTTCACACTAAACGTATTCATCAAGTAGTTAGTAATGTTAAACATACTCAAACCTTGTGAACTCTTTCTGACCCTCTCCTTAAAAATATGATGGAGTGAATAGAAACTCAACTCCTCCCTCTGTCAGAGAAGAAGATTGAGAGGAGATTTTAAATCCGCACTTCTTTGATAACATAAATACCCAAGCGTTTGGCTAAATACACTAGGTTTGCTCGATCCACAAATAAGCGCCAAACCACTTTTATCTAGCTGACTTCCATATTATCCAAAATTTGGCAAATGACATTTCTTTGAAAATTTTTTATTTCTGAAAGAAAATCAATTTCTTTCGTTTTTTAAAAACTGGTCAAGATGGTTACTCATTATTCTATATCTTTTCTTGAAAGCTACCTTTGATTTGTAACCCCGTTAAGTGAGTCGAAAACATACTGAGTCAACGAAATAAGTCAGCACAAAAAAGATGCTTTACTACTTCATTTTCCAACTGTCGATTGATCGCAGTGACAATACTCACATCCACTTTACCCAACCACTTGAACATCTTGAGTTTGATTAGTTCTGAGAAGTGAAGCCTTTCATTTCCAATAACCGTTTACCAATTGCATCTAACAACAAGGCACTACCATACACCAATAAAAACTTACCATTTCCCATCCTATAATAAGTTTACAGCTGGGAAGCCTATTATAGGCACATCAATCGAAAGCATACTCAACGTAATTATAAAATGGATTTTAAATTATCAGTTGTAGCAGAGATTGAGGAAGAAAACATAACTTATAAACATAATCAAAACGTCTATGACATCATTTGGGAGGAAAAAATCTTTTAGTAAAACCCAAAACGTAGCTGTACCGAGACAACAAACAAATAATAACCACTGAATGAACAGACATCTAAGTTCATTAAAGAATTATCAGCTGACAAGATCTAAAGAAGTGATTGTCAACGATATTATTTATGTTAAGAGTGGTGAACAGATCCGTTACCCATCTTTTGTAACGGATCCTTTTAATTGAAAAACTATGGGGCACAGATTCAATTGCAACATAAGAGCTAAAAATGTGCTTGAATTATTACAAAGAGGCAATAAAATCTCAAAAAAACGGGACCACTGATTCATTATTCAAACAAAGGAACAAAGTGGTGTTCAACACTGCATCGTCACATGATAAAAGAAATAGCATACAGTTATTCAAAACAAATAGGCAATTTACTGTGAGCAATCAGATCACTTACAAAAACGTACTAGTTCAAAATATGTTCTTTTTTTTAAATATTATTCACACGGCGCCAGCCAATCTCTCGATGTAAGATAGTAGTCTGTCAACTTAGCTTCTTCGCTCTTCGGCTCGACGTCATAACAGTAAGTCCAACGTACTTCTGGCGGCAAGGACACCAAAATAGATTCTGTTCGACCAACACCACTTTGCAACCCAAAGAGCGTACCTCGGTCAAACACCAAGTTAAATTCCACATAACGTCCACGACGATGTAGTTGAAAATCACGTTGTTGTGCGTTGAAATCATGATCCTTGCGCCGTTCCAGAATCGGCAGATAAGCTTTTGAGTAAGCATCCCCCACAGCACACATCATACCAAAGCAATGCTCAAAGCTACCTTCATTGAAATCATCATAGAACAAACCACCGATACCACGAGGCTCTTGACGATGTTTCAGATAGAAATATTCATCACACCATGCTTTCAATTTTGGATATAGCTCACTGCCAAAGGGCTTTAGTGCATCATAAGCCGTTTGGTGCCAATGAATACAGTCTTCGTTAAAACCATAATAGGGTGTCAAATCAAACCCGCCACCAAACCACCATAAAGGTCCTACACCATCTTTTTTCACCAAGAACAAACGCACATTGGCGTGAGAAGTCGGAGCAAATGGATTATTAGGATGAATAACCAAAGACACACCCATAGTCTCAAAACTTCCACCAGCAAACTCAGGATGAACTACCGTTGCAGAAGGGGGAAGATTTTCCCCTACCACATGAGAAAAATTTACCCCACCTTTTTCGATTACATCACCACCAGTAATGGCTCTTGATCGTCCACTACTGCCTTTCGGACAATCCCAAATGTCCTCACAAAAGCAGGCCTCTGACTCAAAATCTTTTAATTCACGACAAATACGATCTTGAAGAGACAACAAATAACTTTTAACCGAAGAAATATCGGCATCATTCATCGGGATTTGTGGTTTTTCTAACATTGGGTACTCCATAAACTGCCATCGCTTATGAACAAACCATAAATAAGCTTGAAAGTGGGGTTATGAATTTACCACTGAAATAAGCGAAAAAAAGAATGTAGGAAGAGGAGAATCTGCGAAAAAAGCACGAAGGGACGAACTCCACCTCATCATGCTTAAATCACAATTAATATAATTTGGAACCATCAGGACGACTACGTAACAAATTCAAAATCCACATATACTGTTCGGGATGCTGAGCAATCAAAGCCTCCATCGCTTGGTTCATAACAAAGGCATCTTGCATATCGTCACCTGTGGGGAAGTTGTCCAACGCTGGTAAGATGAACAACTCATACCGACCATTTTTCGCATTATAGGTAGGAAGCACGGGAATCACAACCGCTTTAGCTAGTTTAGCAAATTTACCCAATCCTTTCACAGTCGCTTTTTGAGCACCAAAGAAAGGCACAAACACAGAATGTTGTGTCCCTAGATCTTCATCCGGTAGATAATACCCTAAATAACCTTCCTTCACAGATTTCAAAAACGGCTTAATACCTACCTTACGAGGGTAAATTTTCCCGCCATATTGCATACGTTGCTTATGGATCAACCAATCAATAATCTTCAATTTATGAGGCTTCATCATAGTTGAAACTTGGTAGCCTTTGGACGCAATCATCACCGCAGCATAATCGATTGCCCAACAATGTGGCACCAAAGCAATAACTTTTTCGCCTCGATCTAACAATGGTAATAAGTACTCACCACCTATCATTGAACCTTTAGACTGATTATATTTTTTGCTTCGAACCAACAAATCCGCGTAACCAAAATAAAATTGCAACGCTGTCTCAAAGCATCGCTTTACAATGTATTCTCTCTCTTCTAAGGACTTTTCAGGGAAAAAATGTTTCAAATTCAAGCGTGCACGTCTCAATGAGTTACCGTCTTTCATCACTAACACATTTGCCACCCTCACCGCTAACTTATCACGCCATCGAAAGGGTACAAACGCCATCAAAGCCGCGAAAAAAAGTCCGATCCATATCAGCCAATGCTGTGGAAGAAAGAAACGCCACTCAAACGTAGGATTGTGTAAATACTTATCTTGAGTACTCATATGTAACCAAAGCATTCCTCACTAGATAGGCAATTATCTTACCTTAATTGAACCAGGTTTCAAACAATAATACGTAAAATATGTTGACATCTTTGTTAAAAGTACATGGCTAGGATCGTCAATGAAGCATATTAGATACGTAAATCAATCTGATATATCATATAAGATATACATCTTAACATTCCTAATAAAACGGCAGATTCAATACAAAAAAATATTTTGCTTTATATATTGGGAGATTTTGATTAGTGAAATGTTAAAAAGTCGACTATCAAAGATATCATACAAATAACCAAACAACAGCATTTTGAAAACAAGAGTAGGATTAAAAGCTGAATGGCTAATATTTGCACAGTAAAAATCTTTAGCGAGACCATGAATTGATCATGAAAAACTGATGCGTCAATAAAAAAACACTAACGAGAACCAAGTTTCGGTAGTGTTCTCTAAGCACAACGTCATTATAAAAAATCCTTGTCGTTTAACATTGACTTTGTAAACAAATTGGATAGCCATTATTTAATTTTGACATTCAACGTCGTTTTGTCTATTTACGGCGAAACTGCTGGATAGTCCGCAAGCGAGCGACAGCTTCTGCTAGTTCCGTTGTCGCACGAGAGTAATCAACATCAGCTTTTTTGTTGGCTAAAAGCTCTTGTGAATGCTGTTTAGCATTCAGTGCAGCCTCTTCGTCAAGATCTTTTGCACGAATGGCTGTGTTGGCTAAAATAGTAATACAGTGTGGTTGAACTTCTAAGAAACCACCAGACACAAATATAAACTCTTTATCACCATTTTCTTTAACCATATGAACAGGACCTGATTGCAACGTTGTTAACAATGGAGAATGTCCAGGCGTAATACCTAAGCCACCATAGCAGCCTACAGCAACGAAAGATTTAACGACTCCGCTGAAAATCTCTTGTTCAGCACTTACTATATCGCAGTGTACTCCAATGGCCATTGATTACCTCTCTTAATCAAGCCTAGTTGAAACAATATTTTTGCATTCTAAATAATCATGATAGTTAAAGTTTCTTAGCTTTCTCAACAGCTTCGTCGATGTTACCAATCATGTAAAAAGCTTGCTCTGGAAGATCGTCAAACTCTCCATTCAGGATACCTTTAAAACCACGTATCGTATCTCTCAAAGAAACATACTTACCAGGTGCGCCAGTAAAAACTTCTGCTACAAAAAAAGGTTGAGACAAGAATCGTTGAATTTTACGAGAACGATTAACTGTTTGCTTATCTTCTTCAGATAACTCGTCCATGCCTAAAATCGCAATAATGTCTTTCAATTCTTTATAACGTTGCAATACCATTTGTACACCCCTTGCTACATCATAATGCTCTAGACCGATAACAAGTGGATCAAGCTGACGAGAAGTACTATCCAAAGGATCGATCGATGGGTAAATACCTAACGAAGCAATATCACGAGACAATACTACGGTTGCATCCAAGTGCGAGAAAGTTGTCGCTGGAGATGGATCAGTCAAATCATCCGCAGGTACATATACCGCTTGAACAGACGTGATAGAGCCTATTTTAGTCGACGTAATACGCTCTTGAAGAACTCCCATTTCTTCAGCAAGTGTCGGCTGATAACCAACTGCCGATGGCATACGACCTAGCAATGCAGACACTTCTGTACCAGCAAGTGTATATCGATATATATTGTCTACGAAGAAAAGTACATCACTACCTTCGTCACGAAACTTCTCAGCCATGGTCAAACCAGTCAAAGCAACACGTAAACGGTTACCTGGTGGCTCGTTCATCTGACCGTATACCAGAGAGACTTTATCGATTACGTTCGAATCAGTCATCTCGTGGTAGAAGTCATTACCTTCACGAGTGCGTTCACCGACGCCAGTGAATACAGAGTAACCATTGTGTTCAATGGCGATGTTACGGATAAGCTCCATCATATTTACGGTTTTACCAACACCAGCACCACCAAACAAACCTACTTTACCACCTTTTGCAAAAGGACAAACAAGATCGATTACCTTAATGCCTGTTTCTAGCAATTCATTACTAGAAGACTGCTCCTCGTAAGAAGGGGCAGCACGGTAAATAGACCAACGCTCCTCTTCACCGATTGGACCTTTCTCGTCAATTGGCTCACCTAAAACGTTCATAATACGTCCTAATGTTTTAGTTCCTACTGGAACAGAAACAGGATTATTGGTATTATCAACGATTAGACCGCGCTTTATGCCATCTGTAGAACCCATGGCAATGGTACGAACAACACCGTCACCCAGTTGCTGTTGTACTTCCAACACCAAATCTTTACCCTCAACGATCAGTGCATCATATACTTTTGGCATACTATCACGTGAAAATTTCACGTCGATAACTGTGCCTATAACCTGTACGATTTGTCCGCTACTCATGTTCGGATCCTCTTAATATACCTAAATACCTTAAACTGCTGCCGCACCACTAACTATCTCAGAAATTTCCTGAGTAATCGCTGCTTGACGAGCCTTATTGTAAATCAATTGCAATTCGTCAATGATATTACTTGCGTTATCAGTCGCGTTTTTCATAACGATCATACGGGAAGCCTGTTCACACGCAATATTTTCAACAACATGTTGATACACCTTAGATTCAATGTAACGAATCAGTAACTCGTCAATAATTTCAACGGCTTCTGGCTCATAAATGTAATCCCAATGATGCCGTAACTCCATATTCTCTTCTGCTTGCAAAGGCAACAATTGCTCGACTTTAGATTTATGATTCATAGTGTTTACAAACCCATTAGAAGCCACATAAAGGCGATCAACATGACCTTTATCAAATGCATCCAGCATCACTTTAGTACTACCGACTAGGTCGTCTGCTTTAGGTGCATCACCCAAACCAGTAAAAGATGCTATTACGTTTCCGCCATAATTACGAAAGAATGAAACAGCTTTGGAACCAATTGCACAGATATCAATTTTGATACCTAAATCAGCCTTCTGTTTCATCTCTTTCATCGCGGCTCTGAAAACACTAACGTTCAAACCACCACACAAACCACGATCAGAAGAAATTACAATATAGCCGGCACACTTCACTTCACGCTCAACAAGGTAACGGTGTTTATACTCAGGATTCGCGTTAGCTAAATGACCAACAACTTGTCGAATTCGTTCCGCATATGGACGAGAAGAGGCCATACGATCCTGAGCTTTACGTGCTTTACTAGCGGCTACTTTTTCCATAGCACGAGTAATTTTACGCGTATTACTGATACCCAAAATCTGAGTACGTATCTCTTTTCCGACTGCCATAATAGAACTACCCTTGTAAAAATATCATTTCATGAACTGTAAAAAAAGCTTAGCGAAGATCTAAAAAGCGCAGTCGCTATCACCAAACTCATTACCAAGTTTGCATCGCTTTAAATTTCTCAATTGCAACTTTAAATGTCGTTTCAATCTCGCTGTTAAAATTACCTGTTTTGTTGATATCAGCCATTAAACCAGCATGTTCTCTATTCATATATCTAATCAACGCACTTTCAAAACTTACAATTTTGCTTGTTTCAACATCCACAAGATAGCCATCATTAGCAGCATAAAGAACAATACCCATATCAGCGACGGGCACTGGAGAGAACTGTTTCTGTTTCATCAGTTCTGTCACTTGCTTGCCATGTTCCAACTGCTTACGAGTCACTTCATCTAAGTCAGATGCAAACTGAGCAAATGCTGCTAATTCACGATACTGAGCCAAGGCTAAACGAATACCACCACCCAGTTTCTTAATAATATTAGTTTGCGCTGCACCACCCACACGAGACACAGAAATACCTGTGTTCATAGCTGGTCGAATACCTGAATTAAACAAGTTCGTTTCAAGGAAAATCTGCCCATCTGTAATGGAAATAACATTAGTCGGTATAAAGGCTGATACATCACCACCTTGCGTCTCAATAATAGGCAATGCAGTCAAAGAGCCAGTTCGGTCTTTCACTTCACCATTGGTAAATTTTTCAACGTAGTCAACGCTCACACGAGACGCTCGTTCTAGAAGACGAGAGTGAAGATAGAAAACATCACCTGGATAAGCTTCACGACCTGGTGGACGACGCAATAACAAAGATATTTGACGATAGGCCCAAGCTTGTTTTGTCAAATCATCGTATACAATCAACGCATCTTCACCACGATCACGAAAATATTCACCCATTGAACAACCAGTGTAAGGTGCTAAAAAAAGCATCGCAGCTGGATCAGATGCAACAGCTGAAACTATAGTGGTGTATTCCATCGCACCCACTTCTTCAAGCTTACGTACAACATTGGCAATCGTAGATTGCTTTTGGCCAATCGCAACATACACACATTTAATGCCACTATCTTTTTGAGCAATAATGGTATCGATGGCTAAGGCTGTTTTACCAACCTGACGATCACCGATAATCAACTCACGTTGACCACGACCTACTGGAACCATAGCATCAATCGATTTATAGCCAGTTTGAATTGGTTGATCTACTCTTTGACGTGCGATAACACCCGGTGCCACTTTTTCAACTTTATCGGTCATTCTTGCATCCACCGCACCCCTTCCGTCAATTGGGTTACCCAATGCATCAACAACTCGGCCGAGAAGTTCAGGACCCACTGGAACTTCCAAAATACGACCTGTACATTTCACTTTTTGACCCTCTACAAGGTCTTGATATTGACCCAGTACAACCGCACCAATAGAGTCGATTTCTAGGTTCAAAGCCATACCGTAAATACCACCAGGAAATTCAATCATTTCCCCATACATAACATCTGCCAAACCGTGGATTAGAACAATGCCGTCCGCCACTCTGACAATTGTACCCTCATTTTGAAAATCAGAAGTAACATCGAAATTCTCGATTCGCTTTTTAATAATCTCACTGATCTCAGATGGATTCAGTTGCTGCATACTAAATTCCCCAACCCTCTTTTCGATTTAACGAAACACTAGGAGTTTACCGATTCAACCAGTTTCGCTAATTTACCACGTACTGAACCATCGATAACTAAGTCACCAATACGGATAACCACTCCACCAATCAAACTCGTGTCTGTTTCGTTAGTTACGTTGATCGTACTGTCTAACCTTTTTGCCAACGAATCGGCTAGTGTTTGTATCTGTTTTGCTGATAATTCAAACGCAGAGGTAAGTTCAACATCTACGGATTTTTCGAAATTCAATTTGAATTGTTGAAATAAAGTAAAAATAACAGGTAAAAGAGTTAAACGCTTATTTTCTGCTAGGTTTAACAAAAATGCTTTACCTTGTTCTATCATTACTTCTTCACAAACTTGCACCAAAACATTCACCTTCTCCATCGTACTATAAACAGGATCTCCGAGAGCTACCTTAAACTTGACGTCTTTGGTTACAGCAGCCAATGCGCTTAACATGTTAGCCCACTCTAAAACGAGATCCTGATCGCGAGCTACTTCAAAAGCCGCTTTAGCGTACGGACGTGCTACTGTCTTTAATGCCGCCATTACCCCTCCACTTAAAGCTCTCTAGCGAGTTGTTCGACAATCTCACCATGTACTTTTTTGTTAATAGTAGCGCCCAAAATTTTCTCCGCACCAGCAAAAGCAAGAATAGAAACTTGTTCACGTAGTACCTCTTTAGCACGAATGACATCTTGTTCAATTTCAGATTGAACTGCTTCACGTAAGCGCTTACTATCAGAAATCACTTGTCCTCTTGACTCATCAATTATTTGGTTCGCATGTTTATTGGCTTGATCAATAATCTCAGCTGCATGGTCTTTGCTTTCACGTAACGTTTGAGTAGTTTTTTCTTCCGCCAATTCTAATTCACGTGAAGCACGATTAGCGGCTTCAAAACTATCAGAAATTGTCTTTTTACGCTCTTCAAGAGCTTGCATTATAGGTGGCCATACATATTTCATACAAAAAACAATGAAAATCACAAATGCGGTCGCTTGGCCTATAATAGTTGCGTTTATGTTCATGCCTAATACCTCGTAAGTTTGTCTTCTGGGCTTATAAAAGCATTAACCAGTCACTGCAAACAGAACGTACATAGCCAAACCGACCGCGATCATAGGAACCGCATCTACCAAACTCATTACGATAAAGAACTGTGTACGTAACATAGGAATGAGCTCAGGCTGGCGAGCAGCTCCTTCCAAATATTTACCACCCAAAATACCTATACCAATGGCGGCACCCAAAGCACCTAAGCCCATCATTAGAGCACCAGCAACATACAACAACGACTGTTCCATTTCTTTCTCCTATAAACTCAAATTAAAAAACCAAAACTAAGTTAATGATGTTTTCGATGAGCCATATCTAAATACACAATAGTAAGCATCATAAATACGTATGCTTGTAATATAATGATTAGAACATGAAGTATTGCCCAACCGATTTGTAACAGTCCACTAAAAGAACCCAAAATCCATCCAAAACCATACATGATGGCAAGCAAAATAAAAATCATTTCACCCGCATACATGTTACCAAATAGACGTAATGATAAAGATACTGGTTTAGAAAGAAGTGACACACCTTCTAAAATAATGTTGATGGGGAATAACCATTTAGGAAATGGTTGAAATACCAACTCACCTAAAAATCCGCCCAACCCCTTCACTTTGAAACCGTAAAAAATCATCAAAGCAAACACAACAAAAGCCATACCAAAGGTAACATTTGGATCGGTCGTTGGAACCGCTTTAAAAAACACATGATCAGTTTCCGCACAAAATACATTCGAACCAACAAAGCCAGCTATTTGGGGAATCAAATCAACCATGATTTCATCAATCAGATTCATCAAAAATACCCAAACGAAAACCGTCAAAGCAAGGGGGGCAACAAGAGGGTTTTTACCATTAAAAGAACCACAAACATTATTATCAACGAACTCGACAACCCATTCGGCAAAATTCACACAGCCATTTGGTACACCAGCAGTTGCTTTTTTGGCGACGCTACGAAAAAACCACATCACTAATACACCAAGAAAAACAGAAATACTTATGGTATCAACGTTTATTGACCAAAATCCTCCACTAGCAGCATCATGTGCGTCACGAACGAAACCCCAAGAACCATCAACATGCCGTCCAAATGTCAAATTCTGCAAGTGGTGTTTTATATATTCTTTGGAAATCATTGTTTCACTCGCTATTTACTAAACCTAAAATTCTAAAGAAAACATAACAACGGCCCAAAACCACCTTGCTATAACATGCGGCAATAATTATTTGCATCTGACTTTGCAATGTTTGCAACGCAAAAAAGACAACATCTTCTGTAGCAATGTACTTCCTATTACCACACTAGTAGTTGAATGATTTACAAGCTTTGTACTTTTAAGCTGCTATACTATTCAATTAACATACCGTTTTATCGATACAAACTAGCTTCATTATAATTCTATAATGGATAGGGTCAATCCTTGATAATTAATCTTTTCTTGCTTAGTTGCTAAATTCAAAATCCGAAGCATTGTACACATAATGCTAACATGGTTCAACTTAAAGTCTCTCTATATGTTGACCCAAAGCAATAGTGTTTCTTTTTTATTGGAATGCCGTCATGTCAGAGAAATTTCCTATATTGAGTCATCAAAAATTAGACCATCGGTCCGTCATCGAGTCTGTTATCGGCAAACACATTACCCC
>JACLAC010018739.1_pt1 | contig 13946 bp, 7 predicted proteins | sample 8027881 | NCBI WGS metagenome assembly JACLAC01 (sample SAMN15725517, study PRJNA655200) | protist metagenome | isolation source: fluorescence activated cell sorting (FACS) single amplified genomes of... | place: Spain: Blaines Bay Microbial Observatory, Mediterranean Sea | collected 2016-01-19 | reverse complement strand
GCGCGATGCTAAGATCAAGAAGGCCAAGGACGAAGGGAAGATGAAGGCCGAGAGGGAGGTGGAGAAAATGCGCAACGTTTCTGAAGGGAGGACTCTGGAGGACGCAGAAAGAGCGGCACGCATGATCCAGCGCAGATGGCGGTTTAAGAAAACCTCCGCCCGCGTTACGTCGAAAGCAGCCGCCTTCTTCCTGTTTAAGCAAGGTGGATCATGGGGCAGCGTGAAAAAGACGATTTCCCAGGTGGTCACGGCCCCAGCACGGAGGCTGAACAAGATGGCCGCAGCGGCGGAGTTGGAAATGGCCCGCGACGACGTCGCGACAGATTTCCGTATGATCTCCGAAATTTACCTCAGCGGCTGGTTCCTCGTCGACTTCTGCTCCACCATTCCCATGGAGCTCTTCATTGCGGACAACGACGGCGCCGCTGCCGCAGCTGGGGCTGACTCGTTGGACGCCGCCGCCCACGCGGCTGCAAACGAGAAGCGGCGAGCAGAGAGCGCGAAGCTCATGCGAGGCATCAAGCTGCTGAAGCTGCTGAAGTTGATGCGCGTGTTCCGCATTGGCCGGCTGGTGCGCAAGCTGCAGGACTCGCTGCACATTCTGTACAAGTCCCTGCTAATCTGGAAGTTTTTGGTCCTCTTGCTCTTCATGGGGCATTGGACCGGGCTATTATACTACATCATTGCCAAGAATGCCGACGAAGCCGATTCGTGGATTTTTTCCGACGGCCTTGGGACGCAGGAGGGCGTCTTCGACAACCGCACCAGCTCGAGCAAGTATAAGACCCTCGTATACTGGAGCATCACCACAATCACTACGATCGGTTATGGCGATGTTACCCCAGGCACCTCCATCGAGCAGAGGTATAACACTATTGTCATGATTTGTGGCGCACTGAGCTTCGCCTACGGGCTAACCAACGTCTGCTCCGCGGTGTTCAACTCTAACCAGCGGGAGCGCAAGTACGAGGACCTCATGGACGTCGTCGTCGACTACCTGGATAATGCAGACGCGAAGAATGCGCTGAGCTCGCAGAGCAAGCGGTTGATCATGCGCTACCTCAGCTTCACGATGTCCGAATCCACCACGGAGCTGTTCCAGGATGACCAGGAGATGACTATGGGGCTGCTGTCGGCGTCTTTGCGCTACGACATCGCACGGCAGCTGTACGAGCGCGTCTTTCCTGAGAATCAGTCAGACGTGCTGCGGCTGCCGTCGCATTTCGACGAGCGTTTCAAGATTTTCTTTGCCGAAAATATGACTGCTACCGTGTTTTGCCCTGAAGATCTCGTCGTGGACGGGGACCAGGGCCAGTTCAAGGAGCTGATGATCGCATACTTGGCCATCGGAACTTGCGACGTCAGCTGGCCTGGGTGGGACCCGAAACCCCACGCCGAGCTGATGGAGCAGGGGGAGAGCTTAGGCGAGTTTGGCTGCTTCCTCGGTCCCGATTTTGAGAGAAAAGCATTCAACCAGGTTTGTGTGCGGTGCAACAGCTTCTGCGATTTCTACACGATCGACCCGCTCACGCTCTACGACGTCTTTCACAGCCGGGATGCGTTGCGATACTGGGAGGCCTACGCGTCTGCTCTCCGGGTTGTCGCATGCAGGCACAGTAATCTCTTGCTGCTCAAGATGCGTCAGCGGTCAGTCATCTCTGACTTGCTGGAGGCGTGGCGCTTCTCCTCAGACGCGTGGCGAAAGATGGACCATTCTGGGGGCACGGTTGGTGGATCCAACGAGATCCATTACCATATCACCCTTCCGGAGCAGACCGTACAAGACATCGAGAACAACGTCGTGGAAGAGTCGACGTACGACAAGGGTGACAACCTGGTGAGCGCCGCGCGCAAATACTGGACCCCTCGCGAGATGTACGAGCATCTCGGACTGAGGGTGAATCAGAAAAAAGTGGTCGAGTTGACACACGAGCTCAACGACTGCCAGAACAAGCTGGCCGGCCATTTCGAGTGCCTGCGGCGCGAAGTGTCTAACTCAAGGATGCACCATCGCACGATTCACCACCAGTTGAAGATGCTGGGCGCGCGCCCGGCCGATGTGTTCGTTCATGCAAAGGCAGCGGAGAGGATATGTCAGAAGGACATGTACCGGGGCAATGGAAATCAACAGAACAACTTCGTATACTAACTTCGGGACTAAACACTGAGTATAGGCATGCTGTTACACTTGTACTAGAATATTCTTCGCGGAAGTGTAGGTGTAGAGATGCTAGTACTAGCTGCTACCGGTACGAATACCCAATAGCTGTAGTCTGACTACATGTACATGAAGCGTGAGTATGCATACCATGATAGGTAAGTAGTGAAAGAGAAAAAGTTTATGAGTCAATAGAGGTCGCCACAACAATGAGAGGGAGAAAACACTGCCGCCCACACACGCGCGCACGCGCTATTTTTTATGCGGGGACCTCGTCCGGCTTCGCCTCCTCACCACAGGCGTGTCCTTTTTCTTCGTCGTCGTCGTCGCCGCCGCCGCCGCCGCCTTATTTTTCTTCTTCGTCGTCGTCCTCCCCCTCCTCCTCGCGGACGCCGACCTCTTCTTGGCGCTGGATTTCGACGGAATTCGGGGCGTCGCGGCCATCCCATTTGCCACAGTCGTTGTAGTAGATGGCACCGCCGCCTTCGCCGCACCCCCCCCTATCTTCCTCTTCGCCGCTTTCGCTAAATGAGCCACAGCACTGGAGGTTGCAGCCCTCGCCCACTTGAGCCATCTGACCAGCCTCTTGCCGCCACGCAGCTGCCCAAGCTTGTCCCTCTTGAGGTAGACGATGACAACCAGCCACACAATGCAAAATGCAAGCGAGAACCACATCTGCGGCTTCATCAGACTGGCCCAGACGAAGTCCATCGGGCCGAGCTCTGACCCGTCTTCGTTGAAAAAGTGTTTGGCTCCCACCGCCTGCTGCACGAGCAGACCGCCCAGGAGCTTCCCCGCATTCGTGTAAAGAAGCGAGCCCGGGACGCAGCCTAGCATGGTGGAGACGGTGAAAGTCTTGAGGGGGATGCTCAGCAGAGCCGCTGCCATGTTGACAACGAAGAACGGCATGACAGGGACGATCCGGAGGAAGGTGAGGGAGAGGACGAGGGAGGAGAAGGAGTCCACGTCGAGCCACTCCCGCGCAACCTCCAGCGGGTCCTTCTTCTTCTTCTTGGAGCTCTTCGGAACACTGTGTCGGACCTTCCTCCATCGTCTCTTTTGTGCTGGGCCGCTGGGAGTGCTGGTGCTAGGAGACCCGAGGAGCTCCGCTAGCTTCTCATTGCTGTTGCTGCTGCTGCTGCCGTCGGTGCTGCCCCCCCCCTCGTGACCCTCTTTCTCCTCCTCACTCCGGTCGAGGTGGAAAATATCGCACAGCGCGGGAGCAAACATGAGCTGCGTCATTAAGAAGCAGCCGCACGCGCCCAGTGTCGCACTGCTGACGGCCAGCACGAAGGCCAGCGGCTGCGGGAAGATCGCGCCCGCGCTGATGGTGAGCATCGTGGCGCCAGGGAGAGTAAAAGTGATCACGCAGAAGTAGATGCCGACGTACGCCATCGCCGCCGCAAGTGGACGCAACATGGCCTCGGCGCGCAGCCAGCTATAATTGTGCTGGAACGCCGACATTGACAGCGAATTGCCTGCACCGCCGGAGCGGAGGATGAGCATCACAGCGACGCAGAATAACGGTCCAGCATACTTGCGCACCAGGGGCGGTACCCGCGAGTCCTTGTCCTCGAACGCCGCACCCCACGCTTTCTTCATGTCCTCCTGCAACTCCAGCTCCGCCTCGAATCCCTCCTGCCCGTCGTCGCGCTCCACGAACTCGCCGCGGTCCGAGTCCATATCGTCTTCAGACGCGCCGTCTGCCATCGTGATAGGTGGACGATGTTGAGAGGATTAGGTTGAGGAAGACAGATGCATCGACTCCGTTTAACAAATTCAATAATAACAATAACACAATAACCAAACTAGTATAGCACGGGAGTGAGACTCAAAATATAAGTATGGCATATATGTACGAAATGAAAAGCGTACCAAATTTTACCCGTGCTTATAAATCAGTACTACCATGGGACCAATGGTATGAGTAGTAGCGAGGGACCACCCAATGAATGGTACCGGTACCACATGCATGCATGGACAGGGTTTACAACCATGGTAGTGTGCACACTAGCTAGCTAGCTAGGAGAATACCGGTACCATGCACTATCTACTAGCATGCTACTCTAGTATGCATAGTATAAATAGTATCTACCATTTGAGGTACTAGTGCAGTTACTGATTTTGAGATTGACAGACAACTGTATCCGAACCGGTATCGTCCTCACCACAGAACACACTTGAGAGAGAACAACAGAAACGGCGTGAGGCGTGTGAGGGCTGCTGACCCGCACCCATTGCTTGCTTCAAAGGAGACCCGCGCGATCGAAAAAAAACAAATGTACAAGTCACCGTACGCCCCGGCACACGGCTGGGTCCCATCCCGCGATGGTGGGCGCATCCTCGAGGCGCACACCCCCGCGGGAAAGCGCCTCTCGGAGCAGATGGCCCAGCGCGACACTCCGCCCAAGAACTCCACCTTCTCGAAAATGCTGGAGCATCTCACTATCGAATCGGAGTCGGCGGCGAAGCACCGGCAATTTATCGACCAGTGCCGCTCGAGCATCTTTCAGTCGTCCTGGAGCATGGGGTTCGAGGAAAAGGAGGTGCACGGCCGGCTGCTCCCGGCGACGGATCCGATCCGGGTCAAGCGGAAGCGAGTGGCCGACGAGGCCCGCCGGCTGCTGGCACTTCCGGACCCGCCACAACGCTTTGCCGAAGGCCTGGTCAAGATGAAGATCCCGAGCGCGTCGCAGAAGACACGCGACCTCCTCAAAAGTGGAATGACGGCCACAATCCCACCGCACGGCTTCAATGTCGCCAAGATCCCCATCGACGACGTCGTAATTGCGCTGGGGAACCGCGGCCTGAGCACGAGGGCCCCTGTCCCGCGGATATTGAGGGCGCGTTTGCAGAAGGTCCTCGACCAGGAGAGGAGAGCGGATGCGAAGGAAAGGAGGAGACGCAAGCGGGAGCAGGTTGCGAACTGGAAGCTGGACCTGTACAACGAACACACGATGCCGAAGCACGCGAAGAAGGGGTTCATGGAGGCACCTCGTCTCATCAACCGGGCTGAGGCGCAGAAGACGTACGCGCAGGTGAACCGAGTATCGGCAGCCCTCAACAACGGAATCCACCGCTACAATGCTCAGGTCAAGCTGGACTGGGCCGCACAGCGGCGCCGCGCGGCCCGAAAGAAGGCGGCCGACGAGCTAGCTGCGGCGGACCCGTACAATTTCATGACTTGGTGGGAGAAGGAGGCCTACTGGGAAAACCGGCGCAAAGCGGGCCCTCCCAAGAACAAGTTTGGGGATATGAATATGGAGGATGAATTTTCCGAGCAGGAGGGGGAAGAAGAGGAGGCGGAGGGGGCTGACTCCCGTCCGGGCTCAAACAGATCACGCCCAGGCTCCAAGAGAAGTCCGACGCGGAAGAAGAAAGAGAAGAAGAAGAAGAAGAAGAAACTCACTGCCGAGGAGGTCGCGGCCGCGAAAGTGCGACCGTACAAAGTGATGGTGGAAAAGATGTTGAGTCAAGTGCAGGACATCCTAGGCCACCCACTTAACGTGCACCGCATGCCGATAGAAGAGGTCAAATTCGAGCTTCTCGCCCGAGACGTCGAGCTTATTGGATCTGAGCACGATTTGAGGATGAAGCTCGATGCGCTGCTCGACACGCGGAACTGCCTCTATGTTGTCGACTGCTCTTGCCTCTCCATCGAGGAAGTCGATGAGCAGCTCGAGGCTCGCGGTCACAACCTCATGGGCGACGAGCCGCGCCGCCGCCGCCGCCTCGGCGGCGCGTTGGTGAAGGAGCTGCCCCGGCATGAGTTCGAGAATTACCCCCAAGTCAATGTGTTCAAGATCCCCATCGAGGACGTCGTCTATGAGCTGCGAAACCGCGCCATGGAGATCCGAGGCCCGCCTGATGCCTTGCGGATTCGGCTCAAGAAAGTCTTGGCCGAGGAGAGGAGGAGAGAGGACCGCGTGACGCCCATTGACGTCTCGATCCTTTCGTACGAAGAGATGTACGACGAGCTTGACAAGCGGCAGATGAGCGTGCAGGGGACGAAAGAGATGATGGCGCACCGCATCGGGCTGCGGCTGGCGGTGGAGGAGGCCAACAAAGAGGAGAGAGTCAACGTCGTGCACCACCAGCTGACGACGGCACTGGTCGCGCTCAAGTCATCGAAAGGATCGAAGAGCAAGACTGCCGCCGCGATAGAGCTTGTGAAGGCGTGCGTCTTGCCCTTCGCTGTCCTAAAAGATGCAGAAGGCCTCCGGAAGTGGCTGTCGAACAAAAAGCTCTTTGCCAAGCTGCGGTCCGTGGCGCACGCTGTTGCGAAAGACTGGCGCGAGACGAAGCGCGCTCGCGCGCAGGAAGACTCCTGGAGGCGGAAAGTGGCCGTGCAGGAAATCGCACTGGAGCAGGCCGGCTGCGAGCAGTTTGACATGTTGGAAGAGATGCTTCGGGAGGCGACGGCCGCGCGCGACGCCTCCAACGACGATGCCATCGAATCGAAGCAGTGGACGGCCTTCGCGGTGCGGCAGGCCTTTGCGGCGTGTGAGTACGCCAACTACTGCGCTGAGAAAGCGGCCATGACTGCGGCACGCGCGCACGAGATTTATGAGAAGGAGCAGGCAGATCAGCGAGCGTACCGGGCACATCTTCGGGCCATTTCGCTGAAGATCAACAAGGGTCTAGACCTGAGAAAAGCTGCGAACGACGATGCGCTGCAGGGAGTCCAGATACGCTGTCGCGCTGCCGAGATTGCCGAAGTGCGGCGCATTGCTGCGCCGGTGCAGAAGAAATTTGACGCCTTGCCGGAGCTGCAGATGATCGAACGCCCCCAGACGCCCCGCAAGGAGAATCCGGAACGCGTCATCGACGAAGACATGCGCCGGCGCCGCGCGCAGCGGAAGGAATTGAAGGCAGAGCGCGAGCGCAAGCGGAAAATTCGGGACGCGCAGAGGGCGGAGCAGATCAAACGGCAGCTGATCGAGAAGGAGCGGCTGAAAGCCCTGGAGCGCGCCAACATGAGCGGCTTCAGCAAAAAGGCTGACCCAAACAAGCCGGTCGAGTCTGCGGAGCAGCGCGCGGAGCGGCAAGTTAGGGAGCGGCGCGCGAAGCTGAAAGCGCGTAAGAAGGAGTCCAAACGGCGGAAGCAATTGGCATTGGAGCAGATGGAGGCGAAGGCAAAGCTCAAGGCTGGCTTGAGAGCCCAGGCGCTACGGAGTCAGTTGGGTCCACCACCAAAAGAGGTTATCAAGCCCGGCTCGCGGCCTGTGTCGAAAGCTGGGTCAAGGCCCGGCACGCAGCAGGCCTCAAGATCCAAGTCCAGACCTGGCACCGCCATGGCATCCGTAAGAGAGTAGGCTACGCGTGGGTTCCGTAATGAGAGAGAGAGAAGAGAAGAAGCGAAGAGAGTAGAGTGAGAGAGAGAGAGAACACGCCAAGAAGAATCATAAATTTATGTTATTTGAGACGCGACGCGCGGTGGAGTTCCGTCCACCATCACGTTTTACCAAGGCGTGTTCGGCACGAGCGAACGCAATCGATCATTTGAGTCGCGGTACAGCCTGTCGAGGGTAGCCTTGGCGAAGGCGGACATGGGCGGCCGCTTGACCTCGAAGCCAGACTTGGAGATGAAGCCAACTTCACCGCCCGAGATCTCCTCTTTGATCTGCCAGAACCCGCGTTCGTTCTGTTCGGCCATGGACTCGAAGTCTGCAGGCTTGATGCCCACAAACGACTCGACCTGCGACATGACGCGGAACGGGTCTCGCTTGAAGTCCTCTGCGAAGATGATCAGTAGTTGGGAGAGGGAGAAGGCGCCGGGCGCGGACGTCCAGGCGTCTATTTGCATCATGTAGTCTCCCATCCGCAATTGGCGCATGAGCTCCCGCGGGTATCTCTTCGTGCTGCTGGCGCCAGCGCCCGCGCCCGCGCTAGCGTCGTATTCGGAATTAATTTGCACACGGATGCCATCGCCACCAGTCAGATGTGCGCCGCCTTTACTGGTCTCCTCCTCTCCGCCTCCATCTCGGCAGAGCGTCTTCATCAACATCGCGTCGAAACCTTCCGAGGAGTCGTCGCCGCCGCAGCGGCGGATCCGATTCGCTCGCACTTGGCTCGCCTGCCAGTCGTCCTCTCCGAGGCGCCATCGTTCCTCGGGCGGCGCACGGTCGACGTCCATACTATCTTGCCTGCTGCCCAGGCGCCCGTTCCAGAGGCAGTGAAAGTATCCGCTGTACATCCGCTGCGCCGGCTCCCGCAACATCACCACTAGCTTCGCGGATGGCAGCAGCGCGGCCACTGCTGCAGGGTCCGCCTGGTCAAAGTACGCCGGCGTCTTCTCAAAGGTGATGAGATTATCGGCCGGGTCGTCGCGACGGACGGAGTCGTGGTCGGAGATGAAGAATGCGTGCGACTGCAAGTAGGAACCCCAGTGCTTCTTCACATCCGCGGCTGTCATGCGGCCGCCGTTCTCGATGCTGCCCATAATCTTCCCTGTGCCGCCCATGTCGAAGAAGTGCCGCTCCCCGCGGTGTGCCTGGACCTGCGGGTGTGCGCTGAGCCACTTGCGCAATTCACCCGTGCTGCCCTTCTGCACGCCGATGATGAGAAACGTCGGGAGGCAGAAGATGGGGCCCTCCTCCTCGTCTTTGCCGCCGCCTGCCATGACCATCCAATGTGTCCCTTTCATCCACTCGGTCAGACGCAGCTGCACACACACGCCGGCGTCGGCCCGCTTGAATCGCATCTGGCCTTGTTGGACGAGGTCGCCGCGGGAGAGGCGAGCCTTGGATGGCTTGGCGCGGAGGAACGTCTTATCACCACCCTCACTTCTCTCACCTCTCCCGCTTCCCTTCTCCTTCTTCTTCTTTTTCCTCGTCACCGTTGCCATCACTTTTGCACTCGCCCTTGCCTCCGTTTCAAGTAGTGCGGGTGGGATCGAGGACAGGAGGGACCGGGTGCCACCGACTCTGCCGCTGCCGCACTGGGGCAAGCGACGCAGTAGTTCCGCAGGCCTAGTCGTCCCGCCTCCTTTGCTGTCCCCTCCAGCCTCTTCATCTGCCACCTCCTCGCTGCTGCTGATCGAGGAAAGAAGGCCCAGTGAACTCAAGTCCACATCCGACACCGCCTTCCGGCCTCCCGCGGAATATTCCGCTTCGAACTCCTGAATCAGCACCGCCTCGTACTCTTGCAAATCACCATTCTCGGACGCTGGGAGCAGCGGCAGCGGCGCCGCGACCGGCTGCCAGCCGTCGCTGCCGACCTGGTGCACGCCGACGTGGTGCACCGCCAAGGCCGAGTAGGAGGCAGCGAAGTGGGCGTAGAGGCCTCGCCCGATGCCCATCTCGCTGGAAAGAAGCAGGACAGTGCACGTGATGACGAGGGGAAGGACGAACGGCACGGAGCACCATACGACCACTGCATCAGAGTCAAACAGGAAGGCAAGCTTCTCCGGCGGCGCAGGAGTGGAGGGAGACGAAGAGGCGTTGGTCGCGGTCGCCATCTTTCTTCTTTTCAGAAGAGAAATGGAGCAAGGTACTTTTTTCATAATAAAATTTTATTATTACTTACCGGTACTTACAGCTACTACTAGTAAGTACTCTAGCTAGAGTACTAAGAGCCATTGCCAACATGTTCATTATCAGTCATCAGGACTAAATAAATAATGCCTAGCGCGTTCGCTTCATTCTACGCCACAAATTCGCTCCAACGGGGTGGGGGTGAAGAGAAGTGTAAAGCAATTTGTACTGCTGATGCATTATTTATTTAGTCATCGAAAAGGCGGGAGTCGAACCTCGCTAGAACACCGAAAGCTTTACGTGTGGTTTTTGAAAAACCAGTGTTTTTTGGTACCCGAAGAGTACTCGCACGAGAGCAATTTGCTTAGCCGCCGAAGCCGTACAGGGTGCGGCCCTGGCGCTTGAGCGCGTAGACGACGTCCATGGCGGTGACGGTCTTGCGGCGGGCGTGCTCGGTGTAGGTGACCGCGTCGCGGACGACGTTCTCGAGGAAGACCTTGAGGACACCGCGGGTCTCCTCGTAGATGAGGCCCGAAATGCGCTTGACGCCACCACGGCGTGCAAGGCGGCGGATCGCCGGCTTGGTGATGCCCTGGATGTTGTCCCGGAGAACCTTGCGGTGGCGCTTGGCGCCGCCCTTTCCGAGTCCCTTGCCTCCCTTTCCGCGTCCAGACATTTTTAGAAGTAGTTGAGTGTGTGCGTAAAAACTTGGGTGATCGAACCGAGGGACGACGTCGAGTAAGACAAAAAAAAGAATCGAATTTCTTCGGCGGACCGATGGGGGTTCTGAGAGTTTTTCACCAACATACAAAAAAACACCACGGATTCGAGAGAAAAACAAATTCCCGGATGATACAAAATTTATCCTCATCGAATTGTGGCGCGACCCGACATCTCAATCACTCAAGAAACTTCAAACACTCTTCAACTCTAAAAAAATGGCCCGTACCAAGCAGACCGCCCGCAAGTCCACCGGAGGCAAGGCCCCGCGCAAGCAGCTCGCCACCAAGGCCGCCCGCAAGTCGGCCCCGGCCACCGGCGGCGTCAAGAAGCCGCACCGCTACCGTCCGGGCACCGTCGCCCTCCGCGAGATCCGCCGGTACCAGAAGTCCACGGACCTCCTGATCCGCAAGCTCCCGTTCCAGCGCCTCGTCCGCGAGATCGCCCAGGACTTCAAGACCGACCTGCGCTTCCAGGGCTCCGCCGTCCTCGCCCTCCAGGAGGCGTCCGAGGCTTACCTCGTCGGCCTCTTCGAGGACACCAACCTCTGCGCCATCCACGCCAAGCGCGTCACCATCATGCCGAAGGACATCCAGCTGGCCCGCCGCATCCGTGGCGAGCGCTCCTAAATGCACCCTGCATTGGCACTCAACTGGCACTTTAGCCAAAACAACTGGTTTTACAAAGCAAAACCACCAGTCTGCTCGGTAATCCCATGGTTAGGGATGGCCCGTTCAACTCGGGCCCTGACTGATAATCAGTATATATTCAGGAGAATTTTAATTTTTATTTTTATAAAATACTATGCATATCATGATACTTTGGAGTAGTAATTATGTTCCAGCGCCTCGTCCGCGAGATCGCCCAGGACTTCAAGACCGACCTCCTGTACTACATGATATATTACCGGTGTACCGGTACATCAGAAGTTCCTCAGACGGGAATATGGATGAAAGGACTTTCATTGTCATTTTCACTGCCCCCTCCTTCGCCCTGTGTCCCCTCAACTTCATCCCTGCCCACACCCCAAACCCCTGAACTTTCTCTGAACTCACACACATACACATACAACCTCTCTCCCTTTCGCGTGCACGCAACCACCACTCCTAGCCTGCACACATTAAAGAAGCCTGCCTCTACACCCTGCTCCATTCTCTCATCTCGTCTCTCGTCTCGTCTCCCTCGTCGTCTCCTGCACGCACTCGCGCATGCACGCACTCGCGCATGCACGCACTCGCGCATTCACGCACTCACGCAATGCTCACTCCGTGAGCTTGATCGCCTTAATGTCCGTGATGCCCTGCTCTTCCAACCTCTGCCTCATTGCGTCCAAATCCCCGGGACCGATGCCCAGGTCATTCTTTATCTCCTCGACTGTTTGGCTGTCGTCGGTGTGAATCACTAGCACCCGGCGACACGTGGTGTTCTCCAGCCACCCCTCCCCGCCCGAAATGTGCCACGCGTTGCGCATCATCAGCTCAAAGTAGTCGTCATCATCAATCGACGCCGACACGTCGCGGTAGTACTCGGCAAACTCCTCCGGGGTGACGGTCCCATCGTGGTCCTTGTCCCACTGCGACGTGAAGTCAGACAGGGCCTGTGCTTCAGTCTTCTGCCCCGAGAGCACCTCGGGGCTCTGGCTGCAATCGTAAATCTGGGCTAGATCCTTCAGCGTGACCGAGCCGTCGCCGTTCTTGTCGAGTAGAGCGTAAGCCTGGCGGACAAAGCCCATCCGCCGCTCGCTCATCGGCCCCCTCAGCGTGACGAGGAACTCGTCGAAGGAGACGAAGCCGTCCTTGTCGCCGTCGAAGATATTCATGACCATCTCGAACTCGGCGTCCGAGAGGTGCACCCCGTAGTCTGCCATGCCGTACTTGAAATCTTCTCGGTCCAGCATGCCGTCGCCTGCGTCGTCCATGATGCGGAAGGAGCGGCCCAGGCCCCTGATCGCGTGGTGGCCCCGCTCGTTGATTGTCGTCTTCACCTTCTCTAGCACTAGCTCCGGCGTCATCTGCAGGAAGTCGCGCGTGTCCTTGGCCGCCGCAGGGTTCGTTGCAGTGCGGAAGATCCACTGATTCTGCTCGCTGAGGCCAAGGGATGAGCGTGACCCCGCGCTCTTGAAGGTGTTGCAGACCAGCTGCGTCCCTCCGGCCTCCTCCAGCTTCGCGCTGGTGCCCAGGAAGTCGTGCGAAGACTTGTGGCAGAGCACCACGGGCTCGTTGGCCGGCACTGGCTTCCCCTCGTACATGACTTCTTTCTTTCGGTCCGTGGGGCAAACCTTCCAGTGACAGCTGGCGTCGCACTGAAGGGTCATGCAGGTGGATTGCATTCCGCCCAGCCCGGAGGTCAGGCCTTTCTTCGTCGACTTGAGGAACAGAGGCGGCCGCAGCATGCGGGTGCGCGGGTCGACGCGAAGGGACGGATTCGAGCAGAGGTAGAAGTAATCGCCATAGCACACGGTTGAGCCGTCCGCGGTCTTTCCCTCGACCACCGAGTCCTCGTCGCGCGTGAGCACCAGCGTCCCGCTGGCCGTCGGCCAAGGCCCCTTGCCCGCCGCCTTGACGTTGACGTAAGAGTCTCCGCTGCCCCAGCCGACCTCGCGGAAGTGGTCCCCCGTGACGTTGCCGCCCGTGGCCTTGGACTCCAGCACGACGGTGTCGCCGTACTTGAGGGTGCCGTCGGAGGAAAACGAATGCGGCACCTGCTGCTGCAGCACTCCGTCGCGGGCCGCCTCCTTCGAAGACGCCAGCTCGCCGCGGTCCCGCCGGGCCATGTAGTCGCGGATCTTCTCGTCGTCGTAGTCAATGTCCTCGGCCCAGTTGCCCACACGGATGCCGCGGCTGTACTTGCCGCCACCGGCCAGCTGCTGGGGTGTGTACAGCATCGCACACATGGTTGAGATTTACTTGGATGTGTGTGGGAGAGAGAGGTGAGATGCCGCCGCTGCGTACCAAGAACGCTGCGTGGAGGTCGAGCGTTGAAGGGAAGAAGATACCCACCAAAAAGTGTAACGTGCAGACAGCATTACTCCCCAAGTCAAGTCAAGATGGGCAGCTTATATAAATTTTCGTGACTCTTTTTAAAGAGCGCCCTTTGCCATGATCTCGATTGTTCAGTGGGATCTCCGCTAAACCCGACCAGGTATGCAATGAAGGGAATATGTGATGCTTGGTCTGTACTCGTACCACCCTGCTGAACTTCTGTTGTGTCAGGCCACTGATTGGGATTGTAAATGATGTGCAGGCGCGTAGTACTAGTATGCATATTAGTAGAAATCTCTAGTAAGCTAGCTCTAGCGGCCCATCTCTCCTTTCCGAGAAATGTCGGACGGCCTCCCACCTAAAAATGCCTACCTGTATCACCTTATTTGCTCGGGGACGTTCAACCCTCCTCACCGCGGCCACATCCTCATGGGGCTGCACGCAGCAAAGGCACTGATCGCTCAGGGCCACAGCGTTTCGTCTGTAGTTTTTGTTCCTATCTCGGACGGGTACCTCTGGAACAAGCTCCAGCTGAAGAGACTTAGGGCTGCAGACAGCAGCACACCTTCACCTTCAAGCCACGACTCCTTTTGCGCTCCGATGGCCACGAGG
>JACLAC010006150.1_pt1 | contig 13946 bp, 9 predicted proteins | sample 8027881 | NCBI WGS metagenome assembly JACLAC01 (sample SAMN15725517, study PRJNA655200) | protist metagenome | isolation source: fluorescence activated cell sorting (FACS) single amplified genomes of... | place: Spain: Blaines Bay Microbial Observatory, Mediterranean Sea | collected 2016-01-19 | reverse complement strand
AGGTATATAGGTAGAATTTTTCAGACAAATTGTCACTTCGTTCCCCGCAATCCAGGATATTTCAACAGCGAGTCTTTTCCGAATAAAAATCTCATGTTGATATCAGTTTATTTCCTGGAATTGGGTTAACCTTGAGATATCATCGATTTATTCATCAATTTTAAGCAGTAGGAAATTAGTACCAATTTGGTACTACCAAGATATCCAAAATCTTTAAAGGTATATGATGTACTGATGGACTGGAACTCGCGTGACAACCTATAGTTATCAATTACGAAGTCAAATTCATAAAAACTATCCTGCTGTGAATTTCGTGATGCATATAGGTACTGGTAAATATTCGTGTGGCGTCAATTGCCCCAAAAGATTTCAATCTGATTTTCCGCGAAATTCATCCCCTACAGAGATGGATATCATACCGCGAAATATGTTTGTCGACGATGATGCCCTGGTAGAGTTCCTGGAAGTACTTTTCATGGTGAATTGAATTTAATAGAACCATAACGGAAACGAAAAAGCCTTCTAGATCCGGTCCAGACGAATGATCCATGCTCAATCCAGAGGAATGAAACCATCTGAAACTTTAGTAAAGCCAATGACTATAAAATTCAAATTTATGATTATGGTCTCAATCAATAAGAATTTGGTACCTCCGATTCCAAATTTGACTTCCCTGGAACTGATATCTAGAATTAACGACCGAAGATTCGAATACCGAGAAGTCAAATAAAATTCCTCGAAGAAAAATGGATAATTGCTTCCCGGGCAGTGATGAATAAATCGATAATATGTCAAGTTTAGCCCAATTCAAGGAAATACCATCAGGACATTTCCATTCGGAAAACACTAACTGACAAAATATCCTGGATAGACGGACTCAGAACTCTGAAATCGGTTGAAATTCCGATAAATATTCTGATCAGCCGGATTCTTAGAATTTCCGTTTGGCTATTGAAGTAAAAAAGAATTTGGCGAATTTTTATCAGAAAATTCGCACGCGAATTTCTGAGAATCAAAATACTCAGAATGATGCATACTTGATAGTCTATTACCCGGAACGCCCTTTGAGTGCGTTTCTTTTCTTCTGACCCAACTCTGAAACTTTTCACTTTCATTTAAGTACGCTAACCCATTTAAGTGCGATAAGTCGCCTTTTCTCAAAGGATCAAAAATGAATTCTGAGAAGTCAAATCTCAAAAGATTTTTATCTTTTCGCAAAGTGGCCTATTCAAAAGAAGAAATTATCTGAATATCGGATAGCCGCTTGCTACGGTTAATAACGGCGACAGTGGCAGAACACCCGTCACCAACATCAACGTAGCCAAAATAACTAGGCCTTGATTCACTAGTCAGCTAAGGCTTAAAGCTGACTCAGCTACCAAACGAAATCTTGGACCTGTCTTGGAGTCATTGTACTTTCCTACAGGAAGAAAGAATAAGAGGTACATGGTGGTTCAAATGACAAGTGTATTATTAAAAGGCTTGAGGCCTGAAGGGATGAGCACGGAGAATTAAACTGTAAAGGCAAAATCCAGGTAAGAAAAGACCGATGAAGATTATTGAAAGAGCAATCTTGCGAAGACTTATCCGTTGAGATAGTCTTGGCCTAGATAAACTTCAAATTGCTCCTTTTTCGTATGCAGTATATCTTCAGTCAGTGTTACTACAAAAGAATTTGTCTCCAAAGGAATTAAATATGAAATAAGTCAAGACTCAAGAGACCTTCATTTGATCTGTGAATATGTTTATGTTTGCAAAAAGTTAATGGGCAAGTTCATTTACCTAATTTAAGTCCAGATTATCTGGACGCTTACAGATCAGTACTCAGCTGGGAGTCCAGTCTAGGACAGGGGCCGCTCAAGACTTCGGTGGTAGCGTCATCCCACGCAATTGCGCGGGTGGGTGACCCACGGTGGTCAAAACTGGAGTATTATATATGCAGCATATATACATGTTATGTATGTCTACAGTGTTCATTTTATGTAGTAAATATGTCAATCTTTCGTGCAATCTTAAATTCATCAATACATATCATCATTTACAACAGATTCGTTTTTTAAACCAGGAATTAAAAAATAAGTATTTATAAGTATAGAAATGGCTTCGAGGAAACAGTCAGGAACAATTCGAAGAAGCTGTACAGATCGGATAATGTTATAAAATGTGGCTTAATTGGGACATTATTATATGTAGAGATTTTTGTAGATTTAATATGCATTTCATCCATTCCAAATAATTGTACATATAGATAGGTAGAAAGGGCCGAGGTAATAATGTCGATGGGCCAGATAGTTTAAGCCGATTTTTGTCAAATCAGAGCAAAATATATACCCGCGCCAGTTAATGCTGAATCTGAGAAAAAAAGAGACATTGAGAAAATGCTAAGAATATCGAAACAGCGTAAGTGTTTCAATTTGAACAATCATGTACTATGATCATGTACTGTATGAAGAAGTAAGATATTCAAAAATTTCCTTTCGACACGGATGAATTTTAGAGGTGTACTACTGATAATTTGGAGATTAGATTCAACAAGTCTGAGCGATGTAATTACCTGATTCAAGCTGAATGAATAGTTATCCTGTTGAGGTCCTGATAGTGACTCTAAACGAATCTACGTAGGTCTCGGTCAACAGCAGCCAGGAACGTCTCCTTATGAAGTTCTCGGACGATTATGATTTTCGTTTGACGCAATTTTGATTTGAGCCTGTCATATTACGACTTTGACTTGCCATTTGAGTTTTTGCATGAAAATAACTTCAGATTTGACTTTTGGCAAGCTAGACAAAAATTGGAAATTGTTTCATTCGAGATAAGACTCTCCGACAGTCGCTCGGGTGAGATTTTTTACCGCAATTATACATGTAATTTCATTCAACGCGCACTGGTTGGACAGTTGAACTTCAACTTTTCACATCTTTTCGCGGAATCGGTGGCATTTTCTGATGCGCGTATAGTCTTGAATTTCGATGACATCTCGATCACATCTGTCAATAATCGTCCCTTTGAAATAATCGCTGCGTAGATCTTCATTTGCAACTAGACCATATTTCAGCTAATTATAATTCAAATATGGATCTTAAAGAGAAATAAAAAGGGTTCATAGTAGACTACAACCTTATCATTAAAATGATTACTAAGAAACTGCCTTGATATAAAACTGTCTTTTTGCAAAATTTCCAGGCCTATTTCGAAATTGGAATGTTTCTCAAACGCGAACAGTTTGAACAAAAACTCACGAATTTGCAAATTGTAGGTCAGTAAAATATTTTGAAGTCCCGTCGAGAGAAGCCCCAGTGATGCGTCGTACCACGTCTTAGCGACCGTAAGTTATGGTTCATAAGTTATCCGATCCTGTTTTTGAACACATTTAGATACAGTGAAAGTTTCTAATGCAGTAAAATTGAAACTTTATTCGATTATAAAATTAAAGTTGGCTTGATACGACTTAAATAACATATTAACCAGAATAAAAAATGGCGGCCATTTAGTTTCTATTCAGTAATACTGGAAATAAATCTCGGCTAAGTTGCATTTCCTGCTAAATCCATATAGGAGTTTTTCTTAATTCTTACAGTATTTTGAGGAGCTGCAATTCATAGTTTTAACCTATTTTAAGCTGGATTACTTGGAAACATACTTGGCTGCATTCTTGTTCTATGGACTGTTATTGGTAAGTTCGTTTGCGTTCAGTTCCAAATTCAAAGTCATGAGCCATGACTCCTAACTAATAGCAAAGCCCGCCGCGAAGGGAAACTTTTAGGACGAGTTTAGGTTATTTTAGGGTATTTTTTCTTCCTGAAGTAACCTAACAACTACGAAACAAATGATAAATAGAATAAATATAGTCTATATTATATAGATAAGTGTCATTGAATTGTCAAATAAATCGATATTTAAGGTAATTTTGTTACAATTTATGGTCTTGTATTCTTTAAACCTTCCAAAAATTGTACAGGAAGTGATCGCAGAAGAAGAATCACCTTTAATTATATTCTTAGTAATGCAATAGGTTCTTGTTCCATAGCTGCGAGCATCTCAGCTTTACAGCACGTTCAATGACTTGACCGATACGGAACAAGATCAAAGCTGACTGTATGATTGGTATAATTATTACGCCACTTGCACTGTATCAAGAGAATAATGGTTGGCCAAATGAGTTGCCTTGCACTTGGTGGGTTGGATTAGGACAGTTCAAAGAATTTCAAAGATATAAAATAGCATCGATATGGCTTGAGGCGAACTTTTTCATAGACTTTTACAGACTATGCATTATTAGTCTTTCACTCAAAACGATTAAAATATTAAGCTCCGTCACGAAGTCTGTCACATAGGTCTCAATTTTAGTTGATGTAGCATGTGAAGTATCATAAGATAGGATTCATATGATATCATGCATATTCCGTAGATTATATGCATTAAATTCCTGATAGAGTATTATTTCACATTAACCGACTAATATACTGGCTATATCTGGCAGTGAATATAGATTCTATCCCAAAAACCCTTCACTTATTATCTATTATTATTAATTTATTTTCAGATGGCCTACTTTAAGCAAGTTGCAAAATAAGCTTCGAATGCTAGCAACTTTTTAGATTAGAAAATTGTCAATGTATTCGTGATTCATACCCGCATGAGACAAAATTGTGGCTACTAAAACAGTCATTCCATTTTGTTGTACCAACGGGTACTATGAAATGCACTACAGCGCCTCTTTGAGTGAACTCGAACCAGATGTTGCATGCTGTACCGCTTCTTGTCTGTCCCTTATGATTATTTCACTGGACAGGAAAGTGTTAGTAACCGGATGAAACTGGTCATGATTTTCATTTTAATTGTAAACCGAAAACCTTAACGCTACAAAGGTGGTTTATTTCAACGCGGCCTTTACCACCCGTTTGGTATACAGACACGATCGCCAATTATATCATTTTTGGAATTTGGATTTTAGCTCTTACTCTTGCTAGCATGACTATCAGGCAAGGCTTCTATAAATTCCTCATTCATCCCAAAGCTGTCGGAATCGGATAGTATCACGCATAATTCTTGAAAAGACCCGATTTACATGGATTGCTTTTACGAAGTTTCAATTATACCATGAACGGCAACAATGTCACAGGTAAACTGGCGAATGATAGGACCCAATGGGCCATTGGCAATGGCATCCGATGAACTAAAATTTGATTTAAGTAAATGAATGCGTAGCGACCTTCACACCATTTTATACATTTATATCTTCAACAGTCTCCTTTATCGTTCCAGGATTCATAGTAAGTACATTTCATCTCCATCGGTTAATTAGTTTTTCCTATAAGATAATCATGTCTAATATTGGAATAATGATCAATGGAACTCGAATCCTAAATCGCGAAAAGAAGCGCCTGATGAATACACCGATGGGAAAAGAACATCATGCTCTTACAGTGAAAATGAAGGAAGGGAAGAGATTGCTGAAACAATATATGAATGTATCAAAACTTGTTCAATCAGCAGCATCAGATTATGAAATTTCTTCAACACGTCCCTCGGACACATCTATTAACAAACCATTTCTACGAATGCCTACAAAAGGTACCGATATAAAATTTGGATTTCAAAATTTGAAAAAGAGATAAACGGTGATATAGATTCTGATCTTGGACGATCAAATGTTATATCTGGGAGACTCAAGGAGAAGACGGCACGCGAGCAGAGGCTGACTTTCACTTGTATTTTGCTCAGGTAAAAATTCACTCTAATATCAGCCTCCAGACTGAGGATATCTTATACTGTATAACCGTTGGTTTTCGTCCATAAACATCTTTAAGCTCATGCTTTGTGATCTGCTGGTTTCCATTTGTGATTTTGCACGACATAAGGATAGTTTCAATTTACGTTTGTGCTAAATCGTATACAATTGATGAAACTTACGAAAGATCAGTAACAGGTGATAGTGAAAAACTCGAACTTGCTTTCGAGATTGCAATCTGGCTTGGTTGGATGAACAGTGCGCTAAATCCAATAATCTATTACTCGAATCAAGAGGTAATTCTTCCCGGTTCGGATTTTGTCCTACTTCGGCATAACATCAATTCAAGCATTTTCATCGTTTGCGCCGATTCCTTCTCCGCACTTGTGGACGACTATGCCATATGAAGATCTCGCCAGAAAATTATTTTTTCAATACGCGCAGTTCGAACAGATCGAGCAATTCAAACCCAAGTCTGATTGATAGATTTTCAAAACGAAAATGTTTGCTCCCAAGATCCCCGATGCATTCATGCGAATTTCCAAATTGGTTGGACGATAACTCGGCATCAATGATCAAAGCTAACAGTGCCAGCTCACTCAATCTTGACAATGACACGAGAAAAAGGCGTAATTCTATCAACGTTATTCCACATCACATTCCGTATTCTAGAAGGACGTCTCTCAGGTATTAAAATTCGAGCACCATGATAAGAGAAAACGTATTATTTTAGCATTGGTATGGTGCCAACCCCAAGAGGGACACGAAATATCCCTTTGTCCCCAACGATAAAAGTTGATGATAAATCATCAGTGAGGAGTCTATCAAGACAGGGTAGCCCGATCGGTAACAGACACAGCACACTAAAACTGCTATAAATAAAACTGCAACTATTAAATATTTCTAAAATGACATCTTGATTCGTCCTGGTTTATAAAGACCTTGAGATGTGTTGAAGTTTTTATTAGATAAGTGAGGTAAAGAGCACAAGAGGCAAAATTGAAGTGCAGAATGGATGGGTTTTAAATCCTAAAGATTCAACTCCGTGAATGAAATACAGTTTCTGTATTAGAAAGAAGGGGTAGGTGGAGTCTTTAGCTGATCACGTGAGAGTGAAGAGACGACAGTGATATTATTAACGGATTGGCAGTCATAACTTGAAATGAGAAAAACCGCATTTGACCAGAGTTTATCGTAATTATTTACTTGGACTAGGATTGCTGGTTTCCTATTTTCATTTGGGTCACGCTAGAATCGAATGTTAATAAGAATTCATGGTCATAGAGCTTACCTTTTTGTAATTGTTTTGCAGTATATTCCCAACACATTGACCTCTTGACCTGCAATTAGCTTCGATCGGAAACGAGCCAATAAAAGTCCCTTCAGGAAGTGACTGTAGAGGGAATAGTCGTGGAGCAAGCTTCCCAGAGCCAGTATGGGTTCGACTCGACATCACCAACATTGGGTTCGAGATTTTGTTGCGCGTGGCTTATAATGGCTTTCAAATGTAATCGATAATAAAACATATCATTTTCCGACCAAAACAGTAGATTTTGAAAAGCTGCCTGAATTTCCGCATAATCGTCCTGGCGATTCCTTTTTACAAGAACATCCTGAGCAGCATTCCCAAATATGGACTGGATTTTCCAAAAGAAAATCTTTTGCAGCATCATTTTCAAAAAATAGTTTTTGATTTTGAAACCAGCCTCCAGAAGGATAATTTGGGTTTTCGTTCCCATATTTATTTTGGAACCATTTCTTTGTATGCTCCTATCTTTGGTTTTTAAAATATTACAAAATATTTCGACCTGAAACTCGAATGTGTTTGTCGAGTGAGTTTGGCCATATCCCTTTAAACCATTTCCTTGCATTCACATCTGTCAGTAAAACATCCATCGGTGCACGTACAGCAAATCCTGTTTGAATCACGAGCTTCAGACTTTTCCCATTTCGGTGGGGTATAATCAGCAATAATATTCAAAATATTTTTCTCGTCTTTATGCTTTTGAATTTGTTCGTTCACAAAGCTGACAAAAATGACAGCGTCCTCTTTTCCCTTTGACCAATCCCAACTTCTTGCTTGTTGTCCGTCTACAGATCCCCGAAACCAATGCCATTCCGTTTGAGGAGACAAGTTTCGAATGATTTCCACATCATGAGGGCCCCCTTTTCCATCCTTCTTGCGTTTTTGGGCCACATCAAGCATTTTCTGTTTCACTCGAGTTACGATTCTAAAACAAATTTTCAAGTCACTTGCATGGTAATTCAGAACTTACGCATTGGCCCGACCAAAGGCACGAGTCTGAATGGCATCGAATAAGTTTTCACGTGGATCGACACTTATTTCTGGATTGAAAGAAAAATTCAAAATCGTTAACATGGACCCAACCGACCAGAGTTCTTTTGATAATGATCCAATATCTTCTTTTTTGAATTTTCGGCTGCAAAGTGCCGAATAAACAACATTTTTGTCATCCCCGCACCGTTCTCTTGACCAGCCAAATTGGATTGGTTGCTCCAGTTCAGAATTATAGTTTGAGAAGTAGGTCTCTTTTTGTCCCCTAGCTTCAAAGCATCGTAATTCACAAGAATCTAGCCCCCAACCACAAATCGAATCATCTGACCTTGTCAGGAGAGTTCCAGTTTGGTCGCCGACAGAAAGACCATCATTTTCATCTGAAATATAAATTAAAAGATGTTTTTGAACCATATATCTGTTATGTTGAATGACGCAACAAATAAATAATATACTGGGCTTCCAGTAAAGTGCCATAAATATTTTTCAAAACGAGTTGTGCATGTAATATGCACTCAAATCGGGCTATTCAAATAATAAAAAATAGAGGTATAAAGAAAGGGCATTTAGGTATTTTGAAGGCGCTTAGGCTGTCTGAGGGCAAAGGAAGTGTTTCGAAAAGGTAAATTTCACACGCTGGAAGTTTACTGGTCATGGAAGATTCGGGGCAGAGCTCAGCAGGGAAAATATATTTTCAGAATCCACGGTAACGCTGGGAATGGGTCGATGTCCGGTCGTTTATCAGGTATCGCCCGTACACGGCGGATTCTCGTGGATTTTCAAAAAATATTTCCTCCGCGGGAAGGTCCCGGGAACGTCTGAATCAGTGGTCAAAAAAAACGAGAAATTACAGTCCAAGGTTCTCTGACATTATAAGTAAGTATGCTCTGGGCTTGACGGATTTAGCTTATTTTGGGTCCTAGCAATTAGATAAAATATTGCTCACCAGGTAAAGCTTTCGATGATTCATTATTTGAAGCACCGACTGTTGGAGATCCAGCTCCAATATCTGTTTGATTGGTCGGCGATGTTTCCTGAGGTACTGATTGCGGATTAGAGGCATTCGATATGATTTTGTCGAGTGGGAGATCATCTTCTTCTGAATCTTGGCTAAAATCATTTTTCATATAAAATATATTTTAGGGGGTAAAATTTTACCTCATTTCATCCAGCGGATTTTGGCAATTGATATTTTTGATCTCTTCGTTTCTTTTGCGTTCGGCCTCTAGATTGATTTCGATTCTATTTTCGGCTTTAGTTTCAGCTTCTCGAATCAAATCTTCATATTCCTTTCCAAGGTTATCGAACGTTTTATCGCCCAGCAACTAAAAATGTTTTGTTATGATCATCTGGGAATCGTTTTTGCACTTACCTCATCTAACTGTTTATCGAAGTGTTCATTCAAGTCTGGCAAATCAAAGAGACCATTTGGTTTTAGGCTAATACTTCTGAAAAAGTTTTTTTGATCAATTTTAGCAACTGGCTCCGCTGGTTTTGGTGGGGACTGAGCTGGTTTTGGTAAATTCTGAGCTGGTTTACAAGCTCTTTTTGGTATTGGAGCATTTTCGTTTGCATCTAAACTCGCCATCGGCCGTTTATTTCCAATTCCAACCAGTTTTTGATCACTTCTTGAATTCTGAGGTAAAGATGGTTTGGGGAGATGGTTGGTTCTTGCCAGTTTTTTTACAATGAAACAATTTTCACAATTTTTTCAGCGCTAAAGTCTTTAGCTTATAGTTCTAAATCCGAAAAGAATAAAAAAACATTCCTGATTGGAATCGAGGGTTCAACTTTTTTAGAGGTTTGATGAGCTGGTTGCGTTGGAGTAGATGCAGCCTGATGATTCGCGGCTTTGAATTCTCTTGGTTTTTGACTTGCAGTTTGGATTTTTATATGTTCAAGTAGCTTCTGAAAAGTGATTTGGTATCACATGACACAATGATAAATTACCCAATAGGCTCTGTATAAATTAATTTGTGGGTATTGGACCCGATGAATCATCGAAAAATTACTCATCATTGACTCATGATTCATAAATAGCAAATTACCTTTATGTTATCATCAATAATTTTGATATGATGATCGCCGATAAATAATTGTCTTCTGTCTGCAAGATTTATAAACGCACCAGTCTTCGATTTGATCAGAGCAGGTCGATTGTCTTTTAGAATCTGTATTGGAATCTTCAGATTCAACATATGTCGATTTGCCATTGGGTTGTCTTTCTTTACTGGAATATCACTAAAATAGGGTCATTCAATGGATCATTTTTTCTGAAATTTTAGAGCTCACCAGGATGGATTAGTGATGAGGTTGCATGGCTTGAATTTTTTATGATACGGTATTTTTACGTTTGAATACTCGTAATATTCATTTTTTGGATCCAAATTCACAAGAAATATTTTCTACGTTGGTTTTAAAAATTTATAAATATAAAATGAGTTGCCGATGGCCATTTGGTCCGATTCGGACGTGGGGCAGTATAGAGACGACGACCATCAGAAAGACGCGCCCCACTTTATACCTGGTTTTAGGTTCAATGGATTTATCAAAACCAGCCTTTTTATTAATGATTTCTGATACATACAGCTCTAAATCATTTCCTAACTTTAATGTTCTTTTGTCAACTTTGATTGCCATTGGAAATGTCCCCAGGTGTGGAACTTAATTTTTATTTGAGAACCAGAAGATGTCGCCCGACTTACCGATGGTCTGTTTATCAAAATGATAAGTTAAATAAGTTCGTGACCCTACCAATCTTCCAAGGTAAACACATGACGGTCCAAGATAACTTTTGTTCAAGAATTTGATATTATCCCCAATTTTATAATCATTGCCATCGATCAAATCACTCTTTGATACTCCAACACTCATTTTCTAGTTCATTCGCGGTCAAAACGGCAATCTAGAATGGCCGGAAATCTATAAAGTTTTTTTATTGATTTCTTTATTTTTTTGAAATATTTTATTACAGTCGAATCTCCAATGATAAACTAAAGTAGGGAGCATCCTCCTCATGGTCGTCGTCTCTATGCTCCCCCATGCGGAAATCGGAGGAAATGACCATCGGGAAGACGCACCCCAGTTTATCATGAAGTTCAGCGCGTAGGTTGAAGCGATAAGGGCTGAACTGCCTCAGCTTAGGTGGATGCGTAGGCGGAGAATATGACCAAAATCAATATACAGTCTCTAATGTAGTAGCTGGATAGGTTTGAACTAGAGAATCTGACCGATTTAGTCCAGGTGTGGTACTGGTGTGGTACATTCTGGGAAGGCCTAATCGGAGGAGCGTAGTGGTGACAATAGAGAGCTACAATGCATCTCGCACCAACCAATCAGAATAAACGCTCCAATTAGTAACGAATTCTGATTGGATAAAGGAATAATTCAGAAAGAAAAAAGGGGAGAAGAGGCAATTTGAATTTGACCCAATTTTGACGAAATGCATGGTTCTTGGGCTTTTACCCAATTCAACCACAAGGGGGCGCCAGCGAGCCTGAGCCACAAATAAAGAATACGGCAGTTTATAAATAGAATATTGAAACTGGTTCGAACTAGTCTTTTATTTTACCGGAACTTGCTTATGCCACGTCAATTTGGATTCGTAGAACTCAATAACCATCTAAAATAAAATTTCCGTCTTTAGACCAGTTGAGCGCGGTGGGAAGAACCGGGATTCGGTCCGGGAACCAGGACTGATAGGAAATTACCTTTGGGATGTGCTTATTTGCCTTATCAGCCAAAACAAATGATTCAGATTTTTCGCCTTTTGAAGTTTCCCTAAAAGTCGAATGAATTGGATTTTATCTTATGGTTTTCGAACTTACCATTGAACTAAGAAAAGAATATCCCCTTCCTCATCTTGACTGGCACCGATGATTCGCCTACATGTCCAGCTCTTATCAAATCCATCCTCGTCCTGTAAAAAATATTACGTAAGTGTTACATCACATATTTCTTACCTTTGCGGATGATTTTTTATATTTAGAATGATAAAACGTAGGCTCAGATTTATATCTTTCTTCAAATTCAGCAATCATTCCGAAACATTGAAGATTTTCAGCAGGTTCCCAAGTATTTTCAAGCTCAGCGTAACCTTTCCATTTGATTAAATATTCGATTTTACCTAAAACATGCAGTTTAGCACCTGTTTGTCCGTTTTTATCATGTTTATATTTATCTAGGTTTTTCAGAGATGTCGATCAGTCTAGAAAATTCAAACTCCACGCTCGAATAGTCCAAACTGCTGGTTACATGTTTCCAGCTTTTCGAACCCCTGCGCAGGGGACTCCTCATCATAAAACTAAAAATACTACCACTCAATGTTAAATTGAATCAGGTGGTCGGAATGAAAATTATGGTTAGTTGACTGACCTCTTTTCCCGCTTCGTTTATCGCGAATCTCTTCAACCTCAAATGATTCTGCATCAGATTCCATCATTGCCGATTTCTAAAATTCAAAATTTATGAAACTTTTCAAAATGAGTGACTCGATTGTGGCAGTGAATGAAACTGAAATTTTGGTAAAATCCGGAGTGTAAAAAATTCTCACTTCTGAATGGCTGAAGCGATTCAATACAGTAGAATGCCAAATAAGACCATATTAATTGTATCATTTTTTGGCAAATGACTGTACTTGAATTTTAGGAATTGGGGAAGCGGTTTTGAGTTGTATAAATAATAGGGCAGTAACGATTTACGAATATTGCCCAGTAAAAGACAAGTAACTAATCAGAAATGACAACCAATCAGCTATCAGTTTTCCGTTTCTTGCTTGACTGTGACGTCAGAGTACCAGATGCACGACGTTTCTTTGATTCTGATTCTTCACGCTGAACGGACAAAGGCTTTTCAAATGATTTTATATAATGATTCGTTACACAAATCATATGATTCATACAACTCGTTCAAATTCAATAAGATTTTTGAAATAAAATCTGTTCCTTCATTTTTCCAGAAGCTTTTGACTTTGTTGAAGATTTCGTTTTTTCTTTTGATTTCGTGGTGGTTTTATCGCCAATGAAACCAGCACAATTCGCAGAATGACAAAGGCACTGAAAAAACGTTATTAAAAAAAACGGTGGAAGCCCCACAAACATTTCAGTGGTCAAACCACTGGCAAATGAAACTCGGTGGCTACTGAAAACCCTAGTACAACTATTTAGTAGTCGACCTCTAGTGGTTTGATGACTCTATTTTTAGGTTGTGTAATTTTCAGACCTTTGTTTTTTGACTTCCGTGCTGTTTCAACTGATAATTGAAAGTAAGTTCTTCCCCCTTTGCAATATCTCGAAGAGCAAAAATTCCGATTCGTTTATCACCATTTACAATCCAGGGTTCAGTAGCACAATTTGGATCACACGAGTGATTTATAAAACGGGCCCAATTACCACGTGGGCCTGCATCGATCATGCGGTCCTAAAAACAAAAAAGTTTTTTTATGACACAATGAAAATGGAAATAACCTTATCAAGAGCAAGAATATAATAATTGGTGACGCCTTCGGAAGCAGATGTTTCAAGACGACGATGGGCCTCGGGAATGTCAACAATTTCACCACAATATTCGATGATGAATGTTCCAGCTAAACAAACGTTATTTTCCATATCCATGGTTTTCTGGTGATCCAAATCAGGGTTCGCCGCAAACGTTTCCCGACGGACCCTTCACAGGGAGACTAATTTTTGAAAATTCAGAGAATAGAGCAGGTACCCGGGTACTCGCCAGTTCCCGTGGATTTCTCTCTGCGAGAAGGTCCTTCTGAAACGTTCCGGCCGAACTCTGACCCAAACCATGTTATACACACCTGTTATTTTTTGTTTTGCCTCTAGACCGAAACCACCCCACCAGGTCTTGAACTTATGCAGTGGTGGATACATTCGCTTTGTAAATTTTCTATTTAGGCAATTTTTTACTTTG
>JACLAC010017726.1_pt1 | contig 13948 bp, 8 predicted proteins | sample 8027881 | NCBI WGS metagenome assembly JACLAC01 (sample SAMN15725517, study PRJNA655200) | protist metagenome | isolation source: fluorescence activated cell sorting (FACS) single amplified genomes of... | place: Spain: Blaines Bay Microbial Observatory, Mediterranean Sea | collected 2016-01-19 | reverse complement strand
TGCCCTCCTCGGCTCGGATCCATGGCGAAATTGCCACCGATGCCTTCTTGCATACCTCCAGGAGTTCGACTCGGGCCGCCTCCGCGCTTGATGTTGTGGTACGCGTTGTCGACCGAGTCAAACGGATCCATATTGTGCGAGCCTTCGGAAAATCTACTTTGCTGATGCACAGACACACCCAGCGCACTGGCAGCCTCCTCTACATCGACGACGCTGCCATCGCTCGAGCTATCCTCGTCTGAACCGCTGCCGTCCCCGTCGTCGCTTCGCACTGGTGGTGGTCGAATAGAGAGAAACGACTGCAACCTCGGAACCTTCGACAAATTACTAGACGGTGGAGGCGAAACGCCCTCAGGCGGCGCCAGTTCAACTGCACTAGAATACAACGGCGACTCGCTCTTCAAGCTTCAAAACCGTTCCTGAAGCGCATCGAGTATCGCACAGTTCACTTAGCTACTGCAAACAGCCGTACTCTCGATTCATTCTTTGCTGAACTGCCTGATATGATAGACTTCGTCACGATCGAGCACACCCGCGCCGCCACCGGCACCGGTGTCGCAGCCGTCGCCGCCGTCATCTAAAAACTGATGCAAAGGTTCCATCTTACTTACTTTATTTTTACCAAGTGTAGTTATCCGTATTGAAATCAATCTAATGTACACAAACACATACAGGTTCTAGGGGGTGGGTATGGATAACTCCTAGTGATGTAGGGGATTGAGCAAGGTGTATCGAGTTCGGAGGTGATTAAGTAGTTTTGAAGTGCGGAAGTCAAAATTCGGGTTTAGGTTTTTCGCTTTGACGGTTGAGCATGACGCTGACAGGTAAATCTCCCATGACGCTGACGCTGACAAATAGATATCGGTCCCGCAAATAGGATAGGCACACGTACGTATACGACACATCGGCATCAGTTTCAAAAACAAATCATATCAAGCGCGGTCAAGCATAGCAACTTATTGGAGATTTCGCATCTGCAAACATATTCGTGTCACACTTCTCGCCAGCAGTGAAGGCTGGACATGCATAGCTTAATTCAGTGGATCCCATACATCTCAAGGTAGCGTAGTGAATTAGACTCTAGTTTACCGAATAACAATTGTTTAGTGTACATCAAGGTGGTGATGGTGAAAGGTTTCAAGGGTGTTTAGAACTTTGTCGTCGCGTCGTCATAATTGGTTGTGAATGCCATTACCAAGTTAAGTAGTGTAGCTAATCCTCGTATAAGTAAGTATATAGAGACTCACGTGGTAGATTTAGGTGGTAGATTGGTACGCTAAAAATTTCTGAAAATACTTCGAATTACTCGATATGTCGTACATTTCATCTATCAACAAATTCATCACAAGAGAAGTGACTAGTGGTCGTACAACAAGATGCAGAACCAAAAAAGCTCCGCAGTGAAAATGAGATTAGAACTTGATGTCGAGTACGTACCCTTACTGTAGTCATTTGCGCTACATGTACCACCTAAAAACTTAAGGCCTCCTACTTAACTTCACTTACATGTAGGCCTTAGGATCGAACGCGTAGCTCCTTTCTTCCGCCGACAGATCCTCGATCTCAGCAGAGATGCGGCGGATTTCGTCATCTAAATAAGTCTCCATCTCGTTACTGTCCTCAATCTCCACGATCTCACGCCCTTCCTCGTCCAGTCTGTACGAAGGAAGGGGCTCGTTCACGTGCGAGGCCAGCGGCTCGGCCATCACAAGGTCGTGGATTTCGTCTTCGCTTGTAATCGGCACCCTGCTGCTGTTCAGTTCCGCGTCCGCGTCCGCCGCTTGGTGCTCACCGTCGTGGAACTTGATGTCGTCCTCGTGGTGCTGCGTATAATCTTCTTGGTTGAGGTCGTCGGGGAACTCGTTGTCCTTGTACCCCCCGTAGTTCCTCTCGATTCCAGCGTACCGTCCCGAGTCTCCGTACTCGGCTTCGTGCTCCTCTTCCTCCTGCCTGCGGCTCTTCTTTTCCGGCATCACGTAGGCAGAGGGCTGGCTCTGCCGGTACATGCGCGTCTGCATGCCTTCCAGATCCGCTCTGCTCGGTCCAGTGCTCTTCGCGCGATGCATGCCCGAATCTCTGAAGCCGTCACCCGGGCTGATGGAAGGAGACGTGACGATCTCCCTGCGGTCGGCCATGTTCATGGTCATAGGACGTTCAGGCATCTGTCCCCGCGCAGCCTCGAGTGCGGCGTCTGTTTCCTCTTCGTTGTACTTCCTGGAGTGCGAGATGGCCACGCTCTTCTTCTTGCCAGCGTCGCCCTCGAACTTGTGCAGGCCATCGCCGAAGGACGCGTCATAAGTGCCGTGGTCGCCCGGGCTCCTGATGTTGTGCCTGCCGGCGTTATTCGCGTCGTACATGAACTTCGCGCCCAGCACGCCATCAGCAGACTGTTCCGCTGCGTTCTCGCGCATCGACTTCTTGTTCAGTGCAAAGCCGGGACTGCGAGACACCTCCTGCGGCGTCATCTTAGTCCTGCCCTGTGCATCTCTGCTGCTCGAAGCTGCACTGCTCGAGGGCTTGCGCGCACCGCCCGGGCTCGACGACCTCGGGCTCCTGCGTCCCTTACTCTTGCTGGTAGAACGACTTGAATGCAGACCAGCCGGCTGCTGCGGTTCTTCTTCATCGATGCGAGGCATCCTGCTCTTCGGGCCACCACGCGGCTGCGCGCCCGTGGCTTGCTTCGCCGTCTTCTGCGCATACCGCTCGGTGTCGGAAATCGCACTCGCGCGGAAGCTCTGAGCTTCGACGTGGAGCTGCGCGATGTCTTTTTCAGTGTCATCGATGTGCATTTCCTGCTCGTGCGCGCCTTCCGCTCCAGCCGCAGTGCTGTCGAATCCCCCTGACTCTTCAGCATCGCCGCCGGCGCGGCCAGATCCCGCAGCCGCCTTGATCGTGTTGCCCTCGGCGTAGTTCTCGTAGAAGCCCTCGCTGTGCGGCGTGTACTCCTTCCACTTCGACTCGTGCCGCTTGATATCGCGGATCATCAACGCCTCCTTCTCTTTTTTCGTGGCCTCCTCCAACCAGCTGGTGTCCTGCAGCACGCCGCCCGCCGTCTTCCAGTCGTTGGTGTAGTCGTTGTACAGGCGGTCGAACACGTTCTTGTACGCGTCCTGGTATTCGATCATGTTCTTGTACTTCAGCTTGTCGAGCACCTCGGCAGAGTAGAAGTTCCTCGCGCTGTGCACAAACTTCTGCTCGGTCTTGTCCGGGCGCAGCGGGCCCATGGCGGCGGGATCCATGCCTGCACGCAGTTTTTCGCGATATTCTTTCGCTATCCTCCTGGCCTCGGCGTCCTGGCGACCCCCGCGCGTGTCGGGCGTGGACATCTCGCTCCACGGCTTCTTGTCGTGCTTCGAGTACGAGTCCACGTGGTACGTCGTCTTCGCCTTCTTGCACGCGTCGATCTGCCACTTCGTGGAGCGCACCGCCGGCCGGAACGGCCAGATCTGTTTGGCAGTATGGTCGATCTCGGAGTTGGCCCTGATCTTACCCTCCGCCGCGTGCCGCAGCAAACGGTCCTGCACTGTCTCTTTCCATTCTCCTCCATTACGGGCTTTAATCTCAGAAACTTTAGCTTCCCAGATCTTCTGCGTGCCCGAGTGGATCTGCGGCTTGAACGTGCAGTACTTCTCCCTCTCTTCTTCCTGGCGCTCGAACTCCTTGTCGCGCTCAGTCCAGCGCTTCGTCACCCACTTGTTGATCGACTCGTCCATTCTGTCCCAAATAGGTTTAGACAAGTGCTGCTTGTACTCAGGGTTCTGAGTTCTTTCCAAAATAAACGTCGTAGTGGCCGTGATGTGCGGGATGCCGGTGCACTCCGCGACCTCGCTCTTGCGCTTCTCGATCGAGTCTTTTAGGCGTCTTATCTCCCTGAACGCTTCCCAGTGCTCGTGGCGGTCCTCCATCTTGGTGTGGCCCTCCGAGATGCGTCTGCGCGCCGCGGCCGTGCGCTGGATGTGCGCCTCGTGCTTCGAGCGGATGTCCTCGTCTTCCTCCATGCGTCGCTCGAGACGCACTTTGGTAAAGTTAGCCATCTTGCGGAAGTGGTCGGCGTACAGCCGGTTGGACCAGTTCATCTCGTCGAGGTGCTCGCCCTCCGGATCGAACAGCGCATCGCCCTTCTTGCCGTTCAGGTTCGGCACGTTGTGGCCTTTGATGAGTTTGTGCTTCATCGAAGTGCCCGCCTCCTGAAGCGCATCAAGGTCGGCAGTGTGCGCGTCGTGGATCAACCGCTCCGCATGAAGCTCCTGTAACACTTTGTCAGACCGCTTGTTCGACTGCATCTCCAGCTTCTTCAGCCGAATCGCTTCCTCGGCGCTCACCGACTTAGCAGACACGTTTTCACCAGGTGAGTGGCTCAGCATATGGATCTCGTCGCCTCCGTCGTTCCACGCCTGCGGATCCTTCGTGGAGGTGACCAGGCCACCCGGCCGGTCCACGAGCGTGGAGAACACCTGCTCGACGTGCTCCTTACCCGTGTGGTTTTCCTTGTCGTGCCCGTCGATGTACTTCTTATGCGTGTCCACAATCACGCCCTGCGACTCCAGCACGATGGTCGGGCGCATACCCGTGTAGGACACGAGACCCTTGGTGACGGCGGGCGGCGAGGTGGTCTTGGCGCGCTGCGAGGCGCGGTTGGCCTTCGTGTTGTACTTAATGATCTTGGTGTTCGGATCGACAGTGACGGCCGTCGCGTCGCTGTAGTTCTTGCGCGGCTGCGCCAGCGCTTTGGTGCGGTCGGTGGGGTTGTACTGCTTGCGCTTCTTCACCGCGTCCGCAGCGAGCCCGGCGCCCATGGCGTCCTGGAACCCCTTCACGTCGTTCACACCAGCCTTGTGCAGGCGCCCCGTCTTCGAGTCCAGCGAGAGCTGCCCCGCCTGGAACTTCTTAGTCACTTCGTCAGCTTCAAGGATCGCGTTCTTGGGCACTGCACCAATCAAGTCAATAATTTCGTCTTCGGACATCGAGTCGTCTTCGTCCTCGGCCAGCACCAGCGCCGCCAGCCGTTCCCTTCTCTTCGCCGCGCGGTCCTCCTCCATCTTGACCTTCGTGTTGAAGCGCACGTCCTTGGTCGTGCCCATGTTGTCGACTGACTGCATGTCGCCGAACACGAGCGCCTCCGTCTTCGCGCGGTGGTCCTCCGCCTGCTTGATGCTTTCGGCCTTGTGCTGCCGCCACAGGAACTGCGAGAACGCGCTGGGCGACTTTTTCACCTGGCCGTTGAGCTCCAGCATGAGCGACGTGAGGTCCTCCTGCATGTTGAGCACGAACTCCTGCTGGTAGGAGAAGTCGAGGAAGTAGCTGGCGAGCTGGTTGTTCGTGGTCTCGTACCTGCAGCAGTGTGAATTCAAAATTCGATTAAATGGTGAAAAAGCGTGTGAATGAGTGGAAGACTTAGTATTGAGTTTGAGTACGAAGTTGAAGTAGCTGATAGAAGCTAATTAGCTCTACATAAGCAGATAACGATAATTCAACTCACATGTCCTTGGTCTTCATGTTTTCAAACAAGCCGGTAGCGCCCAAGTGTTCCTTCTTCAGCTGCTGGTTGATTTCGGTCTCCATCTGCTGCTGCGACTTGCCCCCCTTCCCTTGCACGTCGAACTCTGTCATCTTACCGTCGGCGCCCGTAACCGCACCCGCGTCGTCGCCGCCGGCCGCAGGGGCGGCGCTGCCCTTAGCCGCCGGGTTGGCAGCAACTTTAGCCCCGCCTTTTCCGCCATCCTCGTTATTTTTGTTTCAGCTATCCACTGTGGATGTCTAACGCTTGACGCCTTGCTTACCCGCACCCTTCTTGGCAGACGGCCGGTCCATCATGTGTTCACCTTCGAAGTCGAACTGTACCGTGGCATCCTCCTGGCTGTTCTATGAATTCTTGCTCTCAGCGGCCTTCACAGCGTTACCGCCCTTGCCACCTGTCTTGCCACCCTTAGTAGTTTTACGCCCTTTCTGGCCGCCACCCTTCACTTGCATGGTAGCTCTTGACTTCGCAGTAGGTCGAGCTTGTGCTTGTTGGAACTCCGCACTATCAAACTCAACTCCATCGACGGACTCTCGGGCCACGGACTCTTGGCCGCCAAGTTGAAAAGGCGCTGGTTGTTCAGAAGCATGATCGATCTCCGACGACTGCGTGAAAGTTTCGCGCGAGTGAGAGTTGCTCGTACTTGGCGGCTGCATTTCATGCGAACCTTCTTTGAACATGTCCATTCCGTAGAAAGGCACGAGCTCAGACGCGTCGTCGATGTCGATGACCGACGGATTAGACGAGTCGTCTTCGTCGCTGGCGGACTCGCCCGCACCCATGTCGGGTGTAGCCATGAAGTGGTAGCCTTCGAAATCATTTTCACTAGCCATGTTGTGCATGCCCTCCATACGCACAGTCGCGCGGCCGGACGCTTTACCGCTACCTTTAGAAGAAGCCGGCGGCTCGCGCCCCCGCGCCGCGTCTTCCTTCCGCATGATGCTGTCCAGCTTGCCAGCCTCCCGGGCCTGGCGCCCGCCCGCCTTCATGGCGTCGACGTCGTACCGCGCGTTGGCATTATCCTGATCAGAGCTCTTCACGCCAGCCGGCTTCGCGGAGCGATTACGGTCGCCCGCCGGCGAGTTGCTGCGCGAGCGCGAGGACTCGCGCTGGTCGATGCGCTTGACTTTCTCCTCGGCCTGCGCGTGAGTCATGAGACCACGCGACGCCTGGTCCCTGTAGTACTCGCGCTCCGTCTTGATCGCCGTGACTGCGTCTCTGTCCTTTTCATCATCTTTCTTCTTCTTGTTGCCCTGACCCATGCGGTACTGGTGCTCCTTCGCCTGCTCGCTAACCATCAGAGTACCCATCGGAAAGGACCTCCCGTTGTACTTCGGCTTTTCTTCGTCCTCGTCGTAGTACAGCTCCGCGAAGCTCAGGATCGGCATGTCCGCCTCCTTCGCCTTCTCCTGCTCGGCCTGCAGCTGCCTCACCTTGTCCTTGTACATGATGTCCTTGGGATCAAACGGCGCGGCCGCGAACTGCTCGCCCTCGTTGTTCACGTTGGCCATGTCGCCGCCGGCGCCCGCGGGCTTGATCTCGATGTCTCCGAAGTCGAAGTTGAAGTCTTGGTTCGTTCCCAAGTTGGTTTCGAAGGCGTTGGCGTTGTCGTGACGCTTCCTCACCAAACTACTTACAGACCGCATCTTCCGCACCTCGGTCGAGTCGCGGATGAGCTCGTTCGTGATCTCGAACAGCCTCTGCGAAATGCCGCCGGCGTGGATGTGAATGTCGCGCAGAAAACGCTCGATCTCACGGATACGCGATTTGAGGGACTTCTGAGACGGCACGAAGCAAACCTTCTTCGCGCGGTGCAGCACCAGCGCGCGGATCTTCTTCAGCGACCGGATCTCTCTGGAGATGTACGTCACCCAGAACTCTTCCGGCGCCTCGTGCAGGTAGTAGCTCAGACTCGTTTCGTCGATGCTTTCAGGTTTGGATGTTAACTGCGCCGCCGCAGTGGAGTCCATCTGCGCCCGCGGCACGATCTTCGGGATGCTCGTCGCGTCCGCGACTTTCTGCTGCTGGCCAGTCGGATCCGTCTGCTTGAAGATGTAGGCCATCTCGATCATGCGCTCCTTGCGGCGCATGCGCGCGATGAGCTTCATGTACAGCGTCTCCAGGAAGTTGTTCTGCGCCTGCGCCAACTTCTCGTTGTGGATGACGAGGTTCAAGACCTTGTTAAGATCCTTCAAAAAGGAGAGCACCTCCGATATCTTCATGTCGACGAGCTTGTGGTGCAGCTGGTTGGTCTCCTTGATGTGATCCGGGATCTCAGCGAAGTTGCTCAGCGTGAAACGCATCACCTTCTCTTCCAGAGTAATCAGCTTGCGCACCTGCGCGTTCAGCAATTCGGCGTCCTCGATGAACATCTGAATGAACACTTCTTCCGAAAACGCCTGCTGCTTGGTATGGGCGTCGAACTTTGTATTCACGAACACCAAGTCGGGATCACCAGTTTTGGCCCAGTTGTCCGGATCGACGCTCTTGGACACACCTCCCAGAAAGGCGTCCGCAACCGTCAGACTCAGCGTCTTCTTCAGCTGCTCCGAGCGGGCTGCGTCCTGCGTCATCTTCTGCTTCCGGAAGCTATTCGAAATCATGTCCTGGCTCTTGCCGCCCAGCTCCGCGTGAAGCATCAGCGAAGCCACGTGGTAGTTGTCCATCTTCATCTGTAGCGTTTGCTTCTCGAATGGAAAAATCAGCTTGTTTAGCTCCTCGTTCAAGCGGTGGTTCAGCGTGGACATGGACAACACCTTGTTGCCCTTCGCCTTGGCCTCGTCCAAAGCCTTCCTCACAACAGCCTTGTAAATGGCGTCGTGATTGTCAGTGTGTGTAGCGCCGTACATCTCGTAGGCTTTACCCTCGGCGGAAATAATTTCATTCTTCACCACCGTTTCGTACAACAAGTTCTTGTACTGCAGGTACGTGCTCTTCTTGATGTTCATGTTCTTATGTCTCTTCTCCACACTGTCGACACCATCCCCCTTCCCTTGTTCGATGAAAAGTGCATCAGCAATGATAGTTGGCATACAGGAATCAAAATCGCAACGGCTCTGGTGCGCACGAATTCTCTCCACGAACCGGATCTCCAGCTCGGCCAACAGACCCTGCTGCTCCTGCGTCAGGTTCCTCATGGCTTCGTGTCTCACTTCCGCCCAGTCTGCGGCATCTGCGAGGGTTTTTCCAGGCTTATCCTCGTCCTTCATTTCGATGTGCGACTGAGTCCACTCTTCGCCGTTTTCCCCTGACTTGTCCGGGTCTTCGCCGTTCGCTTTCGCGCGCGCCTCCCTGGCCAGCTGCTCCGCCGTCTTCTTGCCCAGCAGCGCGTGCACGACATTGGGCACGTTAGCGTCCACGAACCGCTGGTACACGGAGTTCCAACGCTTCATGCTCCGCACGTGCTCACGCTCCTCCTGCGTCATCTCCTCCTCGTCCTTCTTTTCCAGGGAGCGCTTGTCGCGAGCCTCTGTGCCGCCCGGCGACTGGCTGCGCTTCTTCTTGTCCTTCTTCTTCTTTTCTTTTTCCTTCAGCTTCCGTGCCTCAGCCGCCGATTTGTCGTCGATTTCCTTCTGGTCCTTCCTGATGCGCGACTTGCTCTTCCGCCGTTCGTCATACTCTTTGTCGGCAGCACCTTCGTAACTCGTCTTCTTATTTCACGTCGTGGTCGCCAGCTGATTCGTCGCCGCGTCCACGTCGAAGCCGAAGCTGGACTTCAAGTTAGTGACCTGGAACTTCTTCGGGTCCGGCGTACCACCACCTGGATTCACCCTGATGTTCTTCTGCATCTCCTTCCGCGTCTGACTTCCTCTGTACGTCGACTGCAGCAGTGTTGCCGCCGCGTCTTGCTCTTCGCGAGTCGCCTCTGCTTTCGACCCGTCTATATTTCTCCTGTCCTTTGGCCGACCCTGCTGTTGCCCACCCGCCTTGATGGACGCAAACTCCAATGCGTCATCGTCCAAGCCCTTCGAAGAAGAAGAAGAGGTCTGGTACTGACTCGAACTTGACGTCGTGTTCTCCGGCCCGGCTGCGTGCTGCATTTCAAAGTTTTTGTCGCCTTACGCGAACGACCTGAAGTCAGTAGCCTCAATGTCCCGCAGAGTCGACGAGTCTTCCTCACCCCGCCGGCCTGCCTTACCCTTGCCCTTGTTTTTGGCCTGAGGAGCCTTGCCGGCTTGCTTGCTCTGGTTCGCCGGCGTGAAAATGTCGGGTTCGCCCTCTTCGATATCCGCAGGCTTTTTTGTGAAGGCACCCCTATGCGCCATTTCCTCTTCCATTCGAATCCGGTCTGTATCGGCCTGCTGGGCACGATACTCCGGTCCGGCAGGTCCCTTGAAGTGCCGCTCAATTTTGTTGCGTTTGCTTTCGAGGCTTCTCTCCCTGTGCTCCTTCATGTGTACCAAACGAACCTTCTCGGCCGCCTTCCGTCGCTCTTCGTCCTCAGCATCCTGCCGCTCCTGGCGCTGCTTCTCCAATTCGCGCGTCTGGTTGCGTTTAGCGATGTACTCTTCACGCTGCTTGGCCTGCTTGACCGCGTTGGTCGAGTCGGCCTCGTCCTCTCACAGGCGCGCGCGGGTTTCCGCGGCACGTGCGATGGCCTCGCGCTCCGCGGCGGCTTTCTCCATAGCCTACAGCCGGCCCATCGCCTGCTCGAACTTAGCCTCGCTTTCGGTCAAGTCGCCGCTCTTCAGCGCCGCCCGCGCCTCTTGCGCGACGTCGTCGCGTGCGCTCTGGCCGTCCTGCATCTACTTGTTGGTGGACTCCATCTCCTCAAGGCGCTGCTCCATGTCTTTCAGCTTCTTCACGTCAGCGGGGTTGCGGTGCTCGGTGACCACGCTGGCCATCTCCGCGGCCATCTTGTCCTCGTACTCTTTACGGAGCTTGAGCTCCAGCTCGCGCCGTATCTTCTCCTTCTCGCGCGCGATGATCTCCTCCTCCTGCTCCTTGCTGAACTTCTGCGACGTGAGGTCCTGCGTCCTCGTCACGTCCGGCGAGTCCTTCCCCCTGGCGGCGTGCTCGGCGCGCCACTCCTTGAGCTCGTCGGTCTCGACAACTTCTCCTGCGAGGTTAAACTTATCATGAACTTGCTGTACCGCGATGAGCTCCCCCAAGTCCATGTGCTCGTCGTCGGAGTCGGCCAGCACGTCCGCCTTCTCGCCAGTTGCGCCAATTGTTCAGTTGCTCGTTTCGTTTCCCGCAGCAGTACCCTGCGCAGGCGTGGCAGGCTTGCTTTCCTCAGTAGAAGAGGCAGGCGCTGAGTCCGCTTCGTCCTCCGCGGCTATTTCCAGCTGCGCTTGGTGAAGACTCTGCCGTGTTTTAGCGATTTCCGCCTCTAGAAGCTTCACTTGGTCTTCTGGATTCTCAGGCTTGCTGTTGATCGTCACCTTCTTCTCAGAGATGATCGCCTCGTAGTCTTCATTTTTGGACTCAGCGTTGGAGTAGTTAGACTGCTCGAGCTTGTTCTTGCCTCCGCCAAGTTCAACACTGTCCGCGTGCGCCCCGTGAAGAGCCTGCATCTCTTTGAGTTGGCGCTCGAGATCCTTCTGGTGCTCGGCCATAGCCTCCGCTTGCTCCTTCGCCAGCTGCTTCTTCCGCGAATCCGTCTTCGCCACCTTACCCTTAGGTGTCTCTTTCCCACCACGGGGGCTCGGCTCACCACGGGGGCTCGGCATCGGGCTGACTGCTAGCGCCACGTGGGCAGCGGTCTTGGCCTTGATACCTTTAGGTGTCTCGTCTACTTTGACCTGACGCGATCCTCTCCTCTCATCTTTGGCTTTTATGTCCACCTTAAGTTTATTGTTCGACTTCTCCTTGGCTTCATGCGAACCTTCGCGCAGCACGTACTTCTCGCTATCATAGCTACTCTGACGTGCGGCAGCCATTCGGCTGCGCACGGTCTCCAGCTCGCCACGCTTCAACGCTAGCGCGTCCTCGAGGCTCTATTCCACCTTGCGGATGGCATCCATGTTCAGACTCGGCGGCAACACAGTAGCCGACCTCGCCGAGTCAGCATTGTAAGCGTCGCGCTACAGGCCCTTCGCAAAAACCACCGCCTGCAACTCATCACGCTTGTCCGTGAGCTCTTTGATCGTCGTCTTCAACTGATCGATCTACAGCAAATCACGTTCCTCTTGCTCCCTAGCAGCAGCCTATCTCGCGCGACGTTCCTCGATTTCAGCAACGTCTATCACAGGCTCGACCTCAGACTCGGTGCCCGCCTCGGACTCGCCGGTCGGAACAGCATCAGTCTCATAGGTCCACGCACCAGGTTCACCCGACTCGACAGCTTCCTGCGCCATAGCGGCCTCGGCAGCTTCCTGAGCCTCGCGTGCAAGTAGCTCTTCGTCTGGGAATGTCATATCCCCTCCTGGAGCTTGACCGGAACGACGCACGATGGGCCTGCTCGTCGGGTCGTGAAACCGATTCCACAAAGACGGGTGCATCTGATGCGAGCCCTCGAAGAATCTACGACTCATCTTATTATAACTCGACTCTTCTTCCACTACACTTCTTAATGTAATTGTACCTTCTCCCGTACTTGAAGTCATTTGTGGTACAGTTGAGTTTGAGGAAGAATATTCGGTCGAGTGTTGGCTATCACTATCAGGGATAAGCTCGGACGATAATAATAGAGGATAATCGATAGTCTCAATAGTTTCGGTTCCCATTCATACGATTGTTTCTTCTCATACTTCAAATGCAGGTGGCTCCATGGTATGCCCACCTTCCACGTTCCCATTTGCACTGTTAACGCTGGCAGCAAGGATATTGTTACGCTGAGAAAGCCTATTAGCCACGGAGTTCCGCGAAGCCATGTTGCGAGTGTGTTCATCGTACGCCATGTTACGCGCAGGTTGAACCAGCACTTCGTATCGCTCTGACACGCTGTCGCGAATGGACGTACTCTCACTAGCCTGATGGTTACCGTCGACCAGCTTAACATCTCCTTCAGCGAGCTGTTCGTTAGATCGAGTACCAATGAAAGGTGGTTCGACTTCAACCATATCTTGCTCATCCAGTTCGTCTTGCTCGTCCTCAGGTTCATCTTCAATGAGGTCTTCCGCTTCGTCTTCAACGGCCTTCTCAGACTCGCAGTCCAAAATCTCAGCTGTCGCTTCGCTCTGCTTTTCACCGTAGTCTTCCTTCGTCAGATCCTCATCCTCGTCGTCCTTGGCAGTACCATCATCGATTATCAGCAGCTCGTGCTTCACTACACCACTACCAGCCTCGCGTCGGTACATGTCGTCGAACAACTCCTCGCCGTCGCGGCCTTGAGGAACATCTTCTGGAAGGTCTTGCTCGTCATCCTCGTCGATTTCTACCATGCTGAAGTCCACCACATCCACTTCCGCGTAACCATATTGGTTGAACCCCTCCCGGGACCTCTTCGAAGAGAAGCTGACGCTGGAGTGCTTGCTCAGCGTGTCATCACGTCCCGCGCGCCCGCGACTGCCGCCACGCGCGCGTGCGGAGCTAAAACCATTGTGACTAGGATTCATGAACATGGTGTTCAGAACGGATCCAGGGTTAGAGCTGTCGAACTGACTACCGGTGCGCGCGTCGGTGTCGGTATCGCTGTCACTATCGCTTTCTTCAACAGCGTGCTTGTTCGCCTTCTCACCGTCGGCATCTTCGCCGGCTTCAGTCGACCACTTGCCGCCGTACTGCTGTTCGAACTGCTTCTCGAGGTCATCGATATCCATTTCACCTGCAGGCAGCCTGCGCACGGCTTGGTGCTGACCCTCAGCGAGCTTCTTACCCGAACCTCGTTTTGCAGCCGCCTTCTTGCCCGACGCCTTTGCCTTCGGCTCGGCTGGCTTGGGCTCTTCAACCGGCGCTGGCTCGGCTTCGCCATCCGCGCCGCCACCGGCGCCCGCGGCACCGTCCTCGCTCATCTTGAACGAGTTAGTCGAACGCTTCACTTCGTCGTAGGTTGGTTCTACGTCCGGATCACGGTTGTGCTTCTGAGACTGCTTCACCTTCTCCTTCGCCTCAAAGTCCGGCTTATTGGTCCCCGCTGCAGCGGCCTTTTCAACCAGCGCCTTCACCTTGGTGTGCACTTGCTGAAACTTCGTCGCATCGCGCACGAGGAACAGAAACTTGTCGTCAAACTTCTTTGCGCTGCCATCGGTCTCAAGTAGCACAACCCATTTCAAGACAACTTGTGTAACTCCATCTTTCATTTTCTTCTCTTCCTCGATCTTCGTCGCCAGAATAGCGTGAATTCCGTTGAACTCGGGACGCGACTGCAGGCCCTTGATCTGCACGATGCCACCCGGCGCCTTCGTATCCGACGGTCCGCCCTTTCCGGGATCGGCGTTGCCCTTGTCCTTCTCGGCCTTCTTGCCCTTGTGTAGATCCGTAATCATCTTCGCCACTTCGTGGTTGACCAAGTCGCCGCGCAGCGGAAAGATGTTGTCAGCCTTGAAC
>JACLAC010000726.1_pt1 | contig 13950 bp, 15 predicted proteins | sample 8027881 | NCBI WGS metagenome assembly JACLAC01 (sample SAMN15725517, study PRJNA655200) | protist metagenome | isolation source: fluorescence activated cell sorting (FACS) single amplified genomes of... | place: Spain: Blaines Bay Microbial Observatory, Mediterranean Sea | collected 2016-01-19 | reverse complement strand
TTAATAGTGCAATCAAACTCCATTGAATTGGAAGCATCAAAAGCAGTGCTATCTTATGAAAAGCACTCTCTTTGAGAAGTATTTCTTCTTCTTTGCTTAAATTATCAAGAGATTGCGGAAGAAATTGTTCTGTGATTGGAATGAGTACAAAAGCAACAACAGGAAGGGCCCAAGCAAGCAATGGATTAGAATCAAAAGCAAATGCCAATATTGGTATCATTGGGAAGCTAACAACTCCGACATATTTTAAACTATGCCAAAATTGGATTTTTGAAACTGCTTGGAATTCTGTATTTGCTAACATATTGCTTTTCCTTTTAAATTTTTACAAGTTTAGATTCAGCTGAATGATTCGATGATTATTCGGAACGGTTAAAGATGTAGGCACCCTCAACAGCACCCCATACTTGCTCACCTTGAGAATTCCATCCTTGATCCCAAGAAGATATTTGATCCATGGTCATCTCGACGGCTGCAGTTGCATAGCTCGCACCGCCCATTGTTGAGCTACAGGTACCAACCTCTGTTTCTCCAGAGAACCCTTTACCAGTCCAACTAAGATAAACTTCACAGCCATCTTTCAAGCTCGCTTCAGCTGCAGAGAAATACATCATTTCGTCTTCATCACACAAACCAATCGCCGCATCCGGATCAGCAAGCTCATAAACAGAAGAGCGTACTTCACCTTCTTCTAGCTCATCAAGCACATAGAGTCTCTGACGATAAGGTTGATTCAATGAGCTCATTTGTGCTTGCTCCACATAGACGACTGCATCTCCAATCTCTGGTGCTTCAACCTCACACATCACCAACGAAATAGCATAGTAATTAATATTTTCTTCTGATTGCTCTAGAGAATCAAAGCGACCTTCTAGATGCTCTACAGCCAGATCTACAATCTCTTCAGCTTCTGTTTCCTGTTCTTTTACTTCGGAACAAGCCAATCCTAGGAATAAAATCATATTAACCTCATTATTTATTGATAACACTTGTTATATAACATATGTTACACCAAGACACAAATGAAATTAACATTTTTTTACCGTTGAGATTTGATGACTCTGGGGAAATATACAACAAGAGGTATTACATCCTCATACATGCAGTTTGCAGACGTTTATTACCGCGGAAAGACCTCTGAATACCTCATCTATTTCACGGGAAGATTCTACACTCTTTATCAAGAAAACCATTAATGCGAAATTGCACAGGAATAGTATCTTCAGAAGAAGCTATCTCTTCTGCAACACAATCTTTGGTTTTGGGCAGGAGTATCATTGGATATTGCTTCGCTCCCCTATTTTTCGTTTTAACTAATTCCTCTATTGTCATTGATTTTATGCTCAATAATAATGAATCATCATCACAACGAACTGGAATTTCAAATGAAGGAATTACGCCTTCCTGCATGGCACGCCAATTAATCTGAAGCTGCGTTTGTTTTACCCATAGATCAATATTTCGACTATCTATTCGAATTTTTTGGATCTTGAGATATTCTGTCTTGGGCACCTCTTCCAAGAGAAGCTCACAGCCTCTCAGATGATTGATTTGTAAATCTAAAAGTAAAACATCCCCAGTCAAGCCTCCATCTGGTTGATGCAACTGACGAATTTGAATTGTGGAAAAACCCAAAACTTCTTCTAATTCTGGCTTATGTTTGTAGATCTTTAGGTCGGGATCTTGAATAAGCTCCCACACACTCATTTTCTTATTAAAAAGAATAATCTGTAGCTCCCCCTTTGCTTCTTCCCAGCGCTCCATTCCAAGTAATAATTTTGCTTTCATCAAACGAAGTTCAAAATCACCTGGATGATTCTTCAAATGGCTCGAAACGAGAGCGAAACCCTTTTCATACTCTCCATTCAAACGATAGACTTCAACCAAATTTTCTAGAATAGCCCTAGAATTAGTTCGTTTCCACAATTTCTCAAATTGTTCACTTGCAATCGAATAATTTTGCTCTTGTAATGAATTTTTTGCGGCTAGATATTGTTGATAATTTTGTTGCTCTTCTGAAAAATACTCCTTTTCAAAAAAACCACAAGCACATAGAAGGAATGCTATCACTGGATAAATCCAATCACAGATAGGATTCGACCAGCGTCCTTGCCATCACGACGATAAGATGACCAACCAGAGTCGTCAAAAGTACAATCTGGATGAACCTCAATCGCTTCAATCCCAAGCATTAATAACTGCTCTACAACAGCTGATCTGGGGTCAACATGGGGCTTTAAAAACGATCGATCTACAAAGGTATCTTCAGGAACACCTGTTGCCATTATGGCTTCTACGACTTCCTCCCCAACCTCATAATTGTGACCAGAAATACAAGGACCAACAATGGCAGTATGAAAATATTTCATCTCAAATATTTCCTTTACAATCTGATTGGCTATTCCGCGCCATCCTGCATGAACAGCTCCAATCACATCATCCCCAATAAGAAATATAGGAACACAATCAGCTGTCTGGATTACTAGACCTCTTCTGGATACATCAGTCCACAATGCATCTGCTTGCCCAAGCTTCCCGGCCTTATCTGCATATAATACTGTATTCCCATGGACCTGATGCAAAAATGAAAACTCTTCCAACCCAACCTGTAAAAGACTGACTCGATCTACCAAGGTTTTAGAAGATTGGTTTAAGCTTCCATAAGACCAGCCCATCCAAAGATTCTCAAATCGTTTTTTTGGTTGTTTCCAGGTCATTATTGCTCCAAAATCAAATATTCAAAACAACCCATTATACAATAGATTCGTCAGGTATAGCTCTTTTAATTCGAACATCTTTTAAAAATAAATGATTCTATTTCTTATAAGTATGGATTATGCCTCTCTATCGCTTCCGCAACAGAGGAGAGTAAAAATTGGCGGGGAATTTGACCTTCCATTAGTTTTTCACGAATTTTTGAGGATGAAAGCTTTGGAAATGCAATTTCCTCCTTTCCTTCTGTAGAGTCTGGAGTATGCTCATACCCACCTCGCCCAACAATGATGGGTCTAAATTTTGACTCAATTCGATGCCAATCTTTCCACTTTGGTAATTGAGGAACAATATCTGAACCAATACATAGCTGAAATTGATGATCAGGATGACGTTTCGATAACTCCTCTAAGGTATCAATTGTGTAGGACGGTATAGATAATGAGGCTTCGATATCAGAAACGATAACATTTGGAGATATTTGTGCCGCAAAAACACGACACCAATCTAAGCGCTCTTCGAATGAAACTAATTTCTTTTCCTGCATTCCCTCAAAAGCATGATGATACACAGGTATCAACCAAACTTGATCAACCTTTTTCGTCCATAGCAACCAAGAAACAACCCAAGCATGCGCAATATGCGGTGGATTAAAGCTTCCCCCATAAACAGCAATATTCATTTCTATATTCTCCCAGAAGGCAATATAGAGTCATTCGCCAGATTGAGCAAATCGAATTAAAATGATGGAGATGTCAAATGAATTAAACGAACGAGCGATTGGAGTTTTTGATTCTGGTGTGGGTGGTCTCACAGTTCTTGCCGAATTACAAAAATATCTTCCAAATGAATCCTTTTTATACCTCGGAGATACTGCAAGGGTTCCCTATGGTTCTCGGTCGCCGGAAACAATTATTCGCTATTCTAAGAGAGTGGCTGGTCATCTCGTACGGAAAAAAATTAAAGCGCTGGTCATTGCCTGCAACACCGCAACAACCTATGCATATGAAGAGCTTCGAAAATCTTGCAAACCTTTCAACATTGAGGTATTCGGTGTGATCGAACCAGGTGCGAAATCTGCCCTGGCAAAAACAAGGAATAATCATATCGCTGTGTTGGGTACTGAAGGTACCATCAAGGGTAAGAAATACAATGAAATACTCCATCGTTTATCTGCTCAGATTCAGATTCAGGAGAAAGCCTGCCCATTGTTTGTACCTTTAATTGAAGAGGGCTGGCATCATACTGAAGTAGCGGAAATAATTGCTGAGAAATATTTACATGACATCCAAGAAGTTGACACAGTAATCCTTGGTTGCACCCACTACCCTTTACTGAAACGATTGCTACAAAAGATTCGTCCAAATATGACATTTATTGACTCAGCAGAATCAACTGCTCGGTTTATTCGAGCTTCTTTAACAGAAAAAAATCTTCTTTCTACCACATCTGAAGCAAAAACAAGCTATCTAGTCACAGATAATCTCGAGCGATTTGAGCGAGTCGGGTATTATTTTCTAAACCATCCGCCACACCCTTTAGAGTTGATTGATATTCAAGACTCTGACGAATTAGCCTAAGAATCCTTACTGGAGCGCCCCTGTGATCCGAATGTACAATGTTAGCAAAAAATATGGCTCAAAATATGGGCTCAAGGACATCACCTTCACAATAGCTAAAGGTGAATTCTGCTACATTACAGGCCCTTCTGGTGCTGGTAAAACAACGATGCTTAAAATGCTCTATGGTGCGATATCACCAACCTCTGGTCAGCTTGATATTGCTGGTCTTGATCTTTCGCGTCCTAAAAGTAGACAGTTCCCCTATCTTAGACGTCAAATCGGAATCGTTTTTCAAGATTTTAAGCTAATTAATACGCGAACTGTAGGAGAGAACATCGCGCTTGCCCTTGAGGTACTGGGAACACCTCGAGAAGTAATTCACAGACGAGTGCAGGCCGTTCTCAATATCGTAGGATTATCTGGTAAAGAAAAAATTTACCCTCCCTATCTTTCTGGGGGAGAACAACAACGAGTAGCAATCGCACGAGCAATCGTAAATGATCCATCTATTTTACTTGCAGATGAGCCGACAGGAAACCTAGATGGCGCGATGGCTGTTGCAGTTATGGATATTCTACAAAAGATTAATCTTCGTGGTACCACAGTATTGGTAGCAACGCACGATGCAGCATTAATGAAGCGCTTTCCCTATCGATCCATCCGCTTTAAAAATGGACAACTGGAGAGTCGATGAATTTTTTAATCCATATTCTTCGCCGATCCATTCGCTCGATTTGGGAAAATTTATATCTCAATACGGTTGCATCCTCGGTAATATGCGTTTCACTTTTATTACTTGGTGTGTTTGGAATTGTAGAAACAAATATTTCAATGACCGTAGAAGATTGGAATAAAGATGTACATATTTCCGCCTATTTTTCTGATTTCCTATCTGAAACTGACCGATTACGAGTACGAGATGAGATACATGCCTATCCTGAGGTGGTACAAGTTCGTTATGTTTCGGAAGAAGAAGCAAAAGAATGGTTAATGGCGGAAGTCGATTCTCTTGCCGATACCTTAGAAGAGCTTGGAGACAATTCCCTACCAGCGTCTTTAGAGATTACTCTTGCTCCAGAAATGGCTCATCCTCAACTCGTAGAAGAATTTGCGCAAAAACTCAATCAAAATGATTTTGCGAATATTGATTATGGCGTCGTGTGGGTTGAGCGATTCAATGCCTTTCTGCGTTTATTTGAAGCCCTGGGAACATTAGTGGGATTGCTGATCGTCATTGCTACCGTTTTTCTTGTTACAAATACGGTCCATCTCATCATCTACAATCGAAAAGAGGAGCTGGAAGTAACAAAACTTGTTGGTGCTTCTGATGCCTACATATTACTCCCCTTTCTTTTCGAGGGCTTTATCCAAGGATTGATTGGCGCTCTTGGAGCAATTTCTGGTCTGTGGCTAATTCATTCTTTATTATCATCACAATTACAAAAAAATGTTGATTTCAATCTGACCTCAGAGCTGTATTTTTTACCGTCTTCGAAACTATTGATGCTGATAGGTGTTGGGATTACACTAGGAGTAGTCGCTGATTTTATTGCTTCCTATCGATTTTTGAGGAAAATTCCGTGAAATCATTTTTCTCTTTTCTTCTACTCTCACTCGTGTTTGCTCAATCACCAGATGATCCAAGACAAGCTTTAATTGAAGCATACTCCAAGAAAAAATCTCTGCTGGATGAATTAGAGAAACTTGACCAACAGGCTACTCATATTCAAAAAGAACTCTTTGAGATTAAGACCTCAAAAACAGACCTAGTGGATACAAAAACAGAAATTCAAATTAAACTAAAAAATATAGCCGTTCAATATCAGGAGAGGGAAGGTAATATTCTGACAAGTATGGACATGCTGTACAAGCTCCATCGCAGAGGACTAGCGCGGATCATCTTCGGAGCTGAGAATCCTGTATCTTTGAGACGACGCTCCACCTATCTCCGTCATGTTATTGGTACTGATCAAGAGAAATTAAAATCATTTAGAACATTGGCGCAAACTCAAAAAATACTGCTAAAAGAGCTAGAAGCATCTGAAAAACGCCTTCAAACATTAGAAGGAACCCTAAAACAAAAGGAACGCTCTCTTCGAAATCAAAAAGAAGAGAAACAAAAAATGCTTGAGGTGATTCAATCAGAGCGTAATTTAGCCAAGAAATTACTTGGCGAGGTCAACCAGAGCAGGCAAAAACTATCTCAGCAGATCTCACCCCCTCAACAAATCTCTCCGCAATCTTCCTCTACAGGAAAGCAAAATTTTTCAGATCAATATGGACAGCTGCCATGGCCAGTCCAAGGTACCCTCCTTCATCGATTTGGAAAAAAAATGAATCCCATTACAAAAGAGACCGTAAAATCTTTAGGTATTGATATTCAGCTGGCAGAAGGAGCTCCAGTACAAGTCGTTGCAGATGGTGTTGTTACATTCTCAAGATTTATTGAAGGATACGGCAATACTGTGATTGTCAGACATGGTTCTCACTCCACTGTTTACGCTCATCTGTCAGCAATTTCAGTTCGACAAGCGGAACCTGTTTCGGCTGGTCAAATCATCGGAAAGGTTGGCTCTACAGGCCTAACCGACACAAAGAATACTCCTTGGCTTACTTTTGAGGTTCGATATAAAAAACAGCCGCAAGATCCACTCAATTGGTTAAAACGATGATCAAGTTATTGGGGAGATATTTAAAAGCATTTTTTCTTGTGAACTCGGTATTTTTAGGCGGTTTATATATTGGACACGATTTGATAGATGTTGCACTTGCCGAAAAGATTGATCCCTACACTTCTCTTCGCGAATTAGCAACGATTCTTCATCGAGTTCAAAATGACTATATTAAAGAAGAGCCAACTGAAGACTTAGTCAGCGCTTCTATCAAAGGGATGATATCTAGCCTTGATGAGCATTCTCATTATTTCTCCGAAAATGATGTCCCCAAAAAGGAACGAAAGAATGAATGGTCAATCGGCGCTGGCATGGAAATTAATTCAGAGCATATTATTACCCGAGTCTTTCCTAAAGGTCCCGCAGCTTTTGCAGGACTTTCCGTAGGGGATCAGCTTCAATCAATCAATGGACAAAAAACAAATACGTGGACTGTCTCCAAGATAAAAAAGCAATTTCAAGGAAATATCGGGGACAAAATTGAGCTCGTAGTTTTACATCAAAAAGAGCTTTCAGAGCACACGCTCATTTTGGATGAAATAAAAATCATTAATCTTGAGCTTACCCCTATTGAACCTGGCTATGCCTATGTTCGTTTGGAGAAATTCTCCACCAATACTGGCATCGAGCTTCAAGAAGAATTACGTCGTTTTCAAAAACAAGACGGTGAAAAATTAAAAGGGATTCTTCTTGATCTTCGCAATAATCCTGGTGGAGGAATCGCCGAAGGGATCCAGATCCTCGATCTATTTATATCCGAAGGACCACTCGCCTCCGTACATTATCGGGATACTTCTCAAAACCAATCATATTCCGCCGTACAAAAACCTTCTGATTTTGTATCTCCCAAAATGGTCGTGTTAGTCAATGAGTTATCCGCATCAGCCGCTGAGCTTGTTGCTGGCTCTCTCCAATATCACAAAAGAGCTATTGTAGTTGGACAGCCTACCTTTGGGAAAGGGTCTGTTCAGAAAATTTATCAGCTTGAAAAAAGCACACTTAAACTTACTGTTGGTACCTATATTCTTCCAGATGGACGTAACATAACAAAGAAAAATCCTATTCAGCCCGATATAAAAATTGCTCTTCCTGCTCTACGACCCAAGCAAGATCTTGCTCAAAAGATTGCAGAATTGGATATTTCAAAAGAGAACAAAGAAGAATTATTACGTCTTCTCTCGCAACTTCCCGAAAATCAATATCGTCCAGCTATTATTTGGCACAAGGATTTTCAACAACGATGTTTAATTGATCCTCAATTGGCTGCCGCATGGACAAACCTTTCTTCAAAATAATAAAATATTTACTTCAAATTCTATTTGTTTTTGGGGCTATCTATGGCTTAGTCATATTTACAGTCGGAATGATTAATCCAAAACCAAATGCTCCAATCGCAGTGAAAAGAGGACAACAAAGAGAATATGTTCTCTCTGAATTAAAAGAAGCATTCTCGCATTTTAAGCTTGAATTACCTTCTAGACCTGAATCGACGATTGATATCGAAGAAAGAGAAATCATAACCATAGAGATCTTAAAGACTCTCCAAAAAAAAGATATAGAAGCCTATCGCTTGGTAGAAGGAGAAGAGATCAGTCTCCATATTTATGATCAAAAAGAAAAAATATTTCTAATACATTTCTCGACCACATCTAAGACAAAAAAAGCTCCCATCGTCTCTGTATCAAAAGATATAAAGCAGACTCACGCGATAGCGATTGTGCTTGCTGGCATTGGAGATAAAGATATTCGAAAATTAACGGCTATCAAACAACCTTTGAATTTTGCAATCTCCCCTTATCAACCGTTTTCACTTCGAAATGCACAGCAAGCGGCCCATAATTGGCATGAGATATTGATTGATCAGAGAAATCTTGAAACTGAATCATGGAATTCTTTACCCTTTTACTCTGGTGTTTTGGTTGCAAAATCAGCATCACCTCCTTCTGCTTATATTGATGTTCTCTCATTAGAGTCTGTCAAGCTCGTTACATTTCCACAAACCAATCGTCTTAGTATGCTACTTCTAAATCAAATTTGGGAGGACGCATTAGTCAGAGCAGAGGAACACCACTCTGCGATTATTCTGATTGATATTACAGATAAAGAGATCTCTGAATTAACAGTTTGGTTGGAAAATCTTCCGCAGAATATCTCCTTGTCTTTACTCTCTGAGGTGTAATCGGTTCTTTCTTGCCCAAAAGCTCTCTCTTATATTTTATACGCCATAAATCCTTTTAATTACCACAAGATTTGCTGTAAAAGCTCTATTCCAAATCAGAATAAAACGATTCAAAATGTTCGGACCACGAAAAAATTTCTTTGGATATGGGGTATGGGTGGCTTTTGTAAGTCTGTCTCACTTTCAATTCAAACAAGGGAAATTTATTATAATCAGAGCAAATCCAAAGATGATTTCGGGTCGGGACAGCTATCTTTTCATGCTTCATTGGAAATTTTTTACCTAACAATAAAATCATTGCTGAAGATACGCCATTATTATCTTCTACTCCCCAAATACCGTCCTCAAATGTTTGCCATTCAAGCTGGTCAAAAGCATAATTTAAATTCAAAAAGCTCTCATGTTTTAGTTGATTAAGACTAATTCCTTTTGAGATAATATCTAAGGGCTGTAAAAAACAAAGACTATTCCCTCTTTCCTCTACAAGAGCAACCTCCAGATGATTTACAACCAATGTTTCTGTCCAAGGAGCTGAGAGTTTCTTTTTTTCTGAGAAAGGGAGTATTCTAGCCCAAAGATTATATTTTTGTGTTTTTCTCGGCTGAAGCTGAGAAAAAATATGCTGAACAAACAGTGAAATTAAATGCTTTTTTTGAGTCGGAGATTGATCAATTTGCGCGAATATATTCCGAAAAGAGATTGAAACTTCCCATTCTTCCCAAGATACCTCACAGTCAAAAGCAGATCGTTTCGCAATGGTTAATCCACGGGCCTCTAATTCATGAATAATTTCTAGCGATATCTGAAATTGTTCTTCCTTCATGTTTCAATTTCTCTTATGATAGACAAATAATAATATCCTTAATTTTTAGCTTCAAAATAAATTTTATGCATACAACCTCTACGCGAGCAATCTCTCAAGGACTACAGAAAAGAGTTTATCAAAGACTCTCTCATTATTCTGATGAAGATATTTTTCTCTACCTTGCTGATACGGTATATGTCGAAAGGAAACGTTTTGAAAAGGGACACGCAAAAGACGCTACCGTTCAATATCAAAATTTACTTCAATCCGCTTCTAAGGCATTACAACATGGACGGGAGTCAATGCTGGCTACCATTATGAATCTCGTCGATTTTTATTCTCGTGAAATCCATACACATTTTTCAAACAAAACCTATTCCATTGCAGAAAAACTTCTTCCTGGCGCCCTCACTCGTCTTCTAACAGCCTATCAACCAATGCAGTTATTTGGTGCTGATTTTGATCCAACTTCTAGAATTCAAGTACAGGGAGATGTCAGTACTATTAAACATTTAGCAAAAAATCACACGTTAGTCTTTACACCAACCCACTTATCCAACCTAGATTCACCACTAATCGGTTATGGACTTTCCTCCATCGGGTTACCTCCGGTTTTATATGGCGCAGGTTTAAATCTATTTTCCAATCCTTTAATGGCATTTTTCATGAGTCGCTTAGGGGCCTATACGGTTGATCGTAGAAAAAAGAACAAACTCTACAAAGATGTTCTCAAAGACTATTCTACAGAAACCTTATCCAAAGGATATCATTCTTTATTCTATCCAGGTGGAACACGTTCCAGAGCTGGGAAACTCGAAACCTCATTAAAAAAAGGACTTTTGGGGACACTAATACAAGCCTGGCAAGATAATATTAAGAACAAAAAAAAACATGGGGAGATCATTGTCATTCCTTGTACCCTCTCCTGCTCCTTGGTTCTAGAGGCTGAAACACTGATAGAGGATTCTCTCGCTGAGATCGGTAAATCTAGATACATTATTATGGATGATGAATTCTCAGAAGCAAGAACCATTGCTACCTATGCTCGTAAAGTTTTAAATCTAGATTCGAGTGTATTTCTTCGCTTTGGTCAGCCACTAGATTGCCTCGGTAATTCTGTTAATTTCGAAGGCATCTCTTTGGATTCCAAAGGTAATAAGATTGAGCGTAAAGAATATATTTGCGACCGCAATGGAAATTTAATTATCGATCCCCAACGAGATCAAGAATATACCAATCGTCTTGCAGACTCCATCACGACTTCTTATCGAAAAAATAATATTATCTTACCAACTCACGTAGTGGCTTTTGCTGCTTGGAAGCTGCTAGAAAAACGATATCCAAGACTTGATATCGTACAAAAAGCACTGCTAACACAAGAGGAGCGTACCTTTTCTAGAAAAGAATTATTACAAGCAGTCGATCGAATACAATCTCAGATATTACACCTCGTTGACCAAGGAGAATGCTACGCTGAAATTCCGCGGAATTCCATGGAAACAAGTCGTCTTGCCTTAGAACGATTTGCTACCTTTCATAAAAGGCAAGCCTTTCAGTTTGTCGGCTCTGAGCATATCTTGGTCAATTCGAAACTAGCCTTATACTATGGTAATCGACTAGACTCATATTCGATTCATTTGGAGTAATCATGATCGTAGGTATTATTGGAGAAGGAGAGTGGGCAAAAGCACTTTGTTCCCTAGTAGCAGAAGCTGGTCATTTTCCAAAAGTGGGCTATCAACAACGAACCATTACAGGATTTAAAGGAACTCCAAATCTACCGCACCTTTGTCTGGAAGCAGATCTTATTATTTATGCCTGTTCTCCCCATCACTTACTCTCTTTGGTGGAGGAATCAAAATTACGACCAGGGAATCATATTTTAATCTCAGCCAAAGGATTAGAGCCTAAAACTGGTCGCTGGTTATCATCGGTAATCTCCGAAGAGTCTCCTGCTATTCGAGTTGGTGCTCTCGCTGGTCCAGCCCTTCCTTCGGAGATAGCCCTTCGACATCCATCTGCTTTGGTCGCCGCTTCTCGATATGAGGAGGTAACAAGACGGAGCCAAAAGGCATTACACTCAAGTATATGCCGTGTATACTCATCAGCAGATATCGTTGGTGTTGAATTGGCAGGCGCAATGGTCGGCATGCTCTGTATTGCAATGGGTCTTGCAGATTCTCTCAAACAAGGAATGGGAGCAAGAGGAGTTATCGTTGCCCGAGGTCTCGCAGAAGCTGTACGCTTGGGAAAAGTTCTTGGCGCTGAAGAACACTCATTTTTAGGTTTAGCTGGGGTTGGTGACATTGTTGCGAATGGAACAAAAAATCCAAAATATAAAATTGGTCGTTCTCTTGGTTCTTCTAAGCAAATTCAGGCCGAGGACATATCTGATCTACAGTCTCTACTCACATTAGCAGAAACTCACAATGTAGAACTACCTCTAACCAAAGCAATTATCGCTATGGCAAAAGGAAAATTAGAACCTCGTCTCGCACTTGATATATTAATGCGAAGAGCAGCTACCGAAGAATAATCTAAGATCACCTCGATCTTAATATTGATGATTCTGTCTAAGAATCAGAGGTCATTACTAAAAATTCTAACACTAGTTATACCATTCGCTGTAATAACTCCACAACGGCTTGTCCCACTGATATCTCTCTTTCTTTTGCCATTTTCGCAATTTTCTCTGCTATATCGAGGGGAAGCATTACTGATGTTCTTGCTCTATTGCCATAAAAACTCATTCCAGAAGTATCTCTCACTAGCTCTCGTAGTCTTTGCTCATCTTCCAGACTTAATACGTCAATTCGCTTCCATTTTGGAAGTATATTTCTAGAAGCACTCATTCTCTTTCCTCATTTGTTTTCTTCTCTACAGGAGTAGCAATTGCCTGTGTATTTGTTCTCCAATGTCTTTGTTGGTAATCAAAGCCACGTAAAAGATATAATTGTGAATTTCGACGTCCTTGGATTAATCGAACTAAGGGAATACAGAAACGTTCGCCACATACGGATAATATCGTCTCGCAAATGACCCGAATAAGCTCCCAAGGACATCTGTAGTCGTCTTTCGAAGGATTCGGTGAGGACATTATTCGCTCCCACCTACCTTCTGTTCGACACCAAACATCAACTCCTTTGAATGTTATTCTTCCTTTTTCAGGATCAATCTGTAAACATATTTCCTGCCACCCAATAAGCTCATTGTCTTCTTTACCGAGTATGACCTCAACTGTTTTTACACCAATTGAAGGGGTACATATTAGCTGATTGATTTCTGAAACGACCTGCTCCATTTCTGCCTCCGGATACTCATATTATAGCAGAAACTGAACAAGATCTCAATTCAAAATAATATCTATTGGACTAAAATAGTCCGATTATGGCATTTTATATTTACCTGCCTTCAGGTAACTCGCAACACCAACGGAAGCATTAAATCCATTGAGTGTTCCAGAACGAACCAAATAAGGAATCTCAGAACCCCATTCTGCCAAGAAGCCTGTCCCCGTTCCAAATAGCAGCTTTGCAGTTAGAGTCACTCTTGTTTTTCTTCCTTCTCCTGGAGAAATGATGTACATTCCGAACACCTCTGTCACAGGAATTATATCATTGAATATTGGCCATCGTAAGTCTGCCTTATCGAGCATATTTTTCCGAGTCTCTTTATATTTTTCCCATCGCTTTTCTCCAGTAAGTGCTTTCGACATCCCTTCAAAAGCACAAATTGTCGCTCCAGAAGGCAGATCATATCGATACATACGTTGGAAATATTCACAATAGAAGAAGTCCATATCACCAATAAACACCATGTCGGTATATGGTACTCCGAAAGATGTATCCGTTCCTTTCCCAAAATATCGCATTGCTTTTGCACCTGCCATATGCTTGGGGAGCTTGTTTTGGAAATTAAAAACGGTTTGAACAACCTGTTCCTGCAGAAAATCTTCTCCGCCTTCTCCAGATACAAAAGTCAAGTATCCTGCATCAAGTTTCTTAATCTTAAACTCATCAT
>JACLAC010024788.1_pt1 | contig 13953 bp, 3 predicted proteins | sample 8027881 | NCBI WGS metagenome assembly JACLAC01 (sample SAMN15725517, study PRJNA655200) | protist metagenome | isolation source: fluorescence activated cell sorting (FACS) single amplified genomes of... | place: Spain: Blaines Bay Microbial Observatory, Mediterranean Sea | collected 2016-01-19 | reverse complement strand
CCGCAAAATAAATCAATCGCTTCTGAACAGATAAGGAATCGCTGGCTTTCGGCTAAGAAAGTGGACGGTTTGGTGTGGTCGAACTGGTTGCTATGCGCAATTCGATGTGTCCATTTAATTATGTGCCGCAAGGATAAATGCTGAGAATATGGATTCTTTTTTACATTTATGTCATTTGTCAGAGTCAGAAATGTTTGGAGAATTTTTGACAATATTTCCTGTGATAAATCAGGGTACTTTTCGCCTAAAATAAGAAGAATTTCATCCTCTGGGGGCGCTAAAATCTCAACTTTGCGCCACATTTTTTTCAACAATACCCCAGATCCACCATATAACTGCAAGTTTGATATTGAGGAGGCCGTTAAAGTACCAAACAGCCTAAAACCTGGCGACGCATCAATTTCTTCAGCTCTGCCGGGCAAAACGAGCTTTCTTGTTTCTAGAAGGGGAACTATGGATGCCAGCACTTCAAAAGGTGCTCTATCAATGTCTTCTATGACAACCCAAAGGCCTTTTTGGACTGCTTGCGTCAGGGCTCCGGCTTGCCATCGAAATTGTCCAGGGACATCGGTGCACACATAGGCCCCAAGCAGTGATTTGCTATCAATATTTTCGTCTAAATGCAACTCAATCATTTCGCTTTGGCCAGCTATAGAGGCTATGTGTCTTAAAATGGAAGTCTTTCCGCACCCAGATGGCCCAATAAGCAAAACTGGGTCTTCACGGCATAGGCAAGCCGCTAAATTTTTTATGTTTCTAATGGTATTTGGGGTCAAAATTAAGGAGGAAAGAGACGCGTTTTGACTCTTCGCATCTTCACGCTCGTTGTTATTGTCACTCTTTCGAGGGAGCAACAAATTTCCAACATTACACAAATCAGAGCTAAGTGCGACACCAGGCAAAAGTTCATCGGAAACCCAAGAGAGTGCTGGGGCTACTGCAGAGCCTTGGTCGTATATAAACTGTTTAGCATTTACAACCTCGGGTCCATTGTAGTCCAAGCATTGTGGAATCTTGGAGAAACTATGTTCATCATACCCCAAGGTGCTCCAGTAGGCCCTTCTGCTATGGCTCGTAAGTTGTAATAAAATTGCAACAGAACGAGCTGCATACCAGCCAAACGGTGCTTCGTGGCAGGAAGCTAAATCAAAAATGGGAGTCCAGTCCCAGGCTGCTTGAAATGATACATCGGAAAAGGACAAGAAGTTGTAAGCAGCTTGGCATATTCTTAGAAGAGACTCTTGCTGATTCTCATCAAAATCAGAGATCATCCCTCCAGGCTTACTTTTCCTGTGCAACAACACGCGCTCAAACATGCTGACTGAACTCTTGAAGTGGTCCAAAAATTTGTATAGCATGCCTGGCAATACTTGCAATATTAAGCTTGCCGACAAATACAGGTTTTCGCGGTCTTCTAACGCCACTTCACCCTTGCAGTTTGCCGACAGATTTCGACTCACAAGTTCCGGCACGATAGGTAAAAAGCATCGAATGACTGCCATAGTGACGTGCGGTTGAAATAAAAAAAATCCGATAGCATCGATGCCAGCGTTTAACACAGCAGCAGATGGGCGGAGAGTCTCATTGCTATTGCTATAGGCATCGAGGGACCGTATCAATTCTGAAAAACGCCGGTAATTCAATATTTGGCCAATTTGCTAGGACAAAACTTAGTTGTACACAATCTTAATATTCAAAGTGATAGCAGTGAATTATTGGGGGGGTTTAAACCGGTCGACACACGGCAGCTGGCAATCCCGGAAATTCTCAAACTTTATAGCACTGTCCCTGAAAGTATTAATATCCATGTTTATACACTATATACACAAGCGAATTGTCACAGGCACAAGGGTGGGGTAGAAGTGGGCACTCTGTTGGCCTTCCAAAGACTTCTGGTACTTTTGCGCACAAAGTGAATAATATATTCAATTACTGTGGCGTACGTTGAGCGATGAACAGCCTTTCTTTTCTGACTCTGAGATAAAAAGATATCCTCACAATAAATAAGTGTTTCGAAAACTATTGTATATGCAACCTAAAATCATTCGTTGCCCGTTTCTTTATTCTGGCTGGTAAACTCTGAGAGTACTAAATAAAATATTTTAAAAAAGAAGAAAGAGAAGGGGGGGGGGGGAATCACCAAAAAAAGCACACCCACCACAACAACGAAAATGATTGCTGATGATGATTGATTCTCGATGATGATGATGCATCTCGACGATTATTATTCCAACAAACGACGACGACGATGATGGGGGGAGAGAGAAGAAGAAGAAAAAGAAGAAAAAGAAAATAATGTATCAATAGAAGACTGACTAAATATGAAGACATCATCAACAAGGAAGGATCTGTACTACAACTCGCTATTTTATTTTATTCTTCGCTCTTCACTTTATATAGTCCTAGTATTAATAATAATGATGACACAAGACAACAAGACACAAAACGAACCACAATTAAAATACAAAACTGTAGCTCTAGTAAAGAATTTGCCTTTCTGTTTTCTGCTTTCTTCTACTTTGTGAAAATATAATAAATTCTAGAAAGAAGAAAGCCTGAAGTTCAAAGTGTTCGAACATTACACAGCATTGAAATATTTTCTCGGTTTGTTTGTTTATCCTTATTAATTTAAGTTGGAGAATGAATGGTATAAAAATTGCGAGGAAGAATTTTATTATACATTACAGCAGCAGCGATTTTCGCAAAAAAAGATAGAGATGGTATTTGTGGGCTGTGAGCTGTGGGCTGTGGGCATGTTATTTGTTTTTGTGGCCAGAAGCCACAACCCACAACTCAGAAGAAAAAAAGTAGGGCAAATAGTATAGAGATGCTCATTATTTACGAGGATACAATCCTTGTTTTCCAAAGCAAGCAAACACAGAAGAGAGCAGAGTGAGAGAGACAGATGAAGAGTTTTAATATTATTACGTAAAATCTAGAACTACTATCAAACATTCGTAGTCATCTATTTATTTGCGAATAAGTACCTCCTCGTAAGTGGTGGTACCAACCAGCAAAGCAAAACAGGTGCGATAATTCGGTACGTACCGGTAGCAAGTACTGAAAGACAATGAAGAAAAGAATTAAATAAAGGAGAGTTGTAGTTATTAGACTAGTCGTCGTCTAGTAGTAGAGCTATTTATTAGCGACTTTTTAAAAAAAAGTGTGGTAATAGTGTGTCTTCATGTGTTGTTGTATTATTATTATTTGTATATCAAACACTACCAAGTACTACAGGGAAAATTTAAAAGTAGTATAGAAAAAACTTATCACATTTTTATTATTTATCTCTGGATCTCTCTATTTGGTAGGCTCTAAAGTGTCCCACCATCGTTGTTGTCATAGTTTAACTACAATTGCGTTACATCATCTTGTCGGTATCTGGAGTTTCACATTGCAAAGAAGGCGATTTCATAACGCGGGAACGAAAATATTGCTTTCGAGAGTACCGATTACCAATTGTGAAGTTTAGGAGAAGTTACCGAAGTCGCGATATAATTTAAGATGATCACTGCACTATCGTGGGTTCCGCGAGGAGCTGCCGCCAAAACCCCAAAGAAATATGAACCGACAGCAGACGATGTTGAACGCGTTAGAGTTGCAGCAGAGGCAGAGAACACAAACGGTGCTGAATCAAGCCGAACAGAAACGTCGGGTCTCCCCGCTGATCTTAACATGGATGATTATGATAATGAAGATGATACTGTAGATATGGAAGCAGAAGAGGACCCTTACATAACAATGCCCGGCGCTGATAGCGATGACGAAGGCGAAGACTTACAACTGAAAGACACTGATGCTGTACTGCTTGCGGCAAGATCAGAAGACGAGTACAGTTCCGTTGAAGTGTATGTCTATGATGAAGAAAGTGGAAACTTGTACGTTCATCACGACATTACTCTTAGTGCATTCCCCCTATGTATATCGTGGGTAGGCCAAAACCCACGGTCGAAGGCGAAAGGAAACTTAGCAGCCGTAGGCACCTTCAAGCCTGAAATAGAGGTATGGGACATGGACGAATTAGAAGTATTGGAACCGTACATCAAGCTTGGAGGCAAAGATAATAGTTCGCGAAGATCGCCATTTAAGAGCGGGAGCCACCATGATGCAATTATGTCGCTGTCCTGGAACGCGCAACAGCCGCATGTGCTAGCAAGCGGCTCTGCGGATTCCACTGTGAAACTATGGGACATGACCAACGAGAAATGTTTGCTGACCATGAAACACCACAAAGACAAGGTTCAAGCTGTTGAGTGGCATCCATTTGAGCAAACTGTAATGATTTCCGGGGCTTTCGATAAAACTGTAGCTTTATTAGATGTTCGACAGGCGCAAAACGCATCATCTTGTTCAACAGAAAGTGACATTGAAATGTTGAAATGGAACCCACACAATCCTGCAGAATTTGCTGTAGCGACCGAGTCTGGAAGAGTGACTATCCATGACGCCCGGAACATCTCAACAAAATTGTGTACAATACAAGGGCATAACAAGGCCGTTTCTTCGATTACATATAGCGAAATGGTTCCTGGTCTCTTTGCTACGGCCTCCGTTGACAAAACAGTGAAACTTTGGGATTTGATGGGAGACAAGCCTAACTGTGTGGCATCAAAGGCCTTGGGAATAGGCGATCTTCTGTGCGGTAGCTTTTACATGAACGACCCGTACTTGATGGCCGCTGGGGGGTCAAAAGGCCAAGTGGCTATTTGGGAGACATCTGAACAAGCTGTCGTTGAAAGAACATTTTCTGGGAGAGTTACCAAGGTTCCTGCTGTAAATTCCACCGCACCAGTACAAGTCTTCTCAGCCGCTGAAGATGCAGAAAAAGCAGGTTCTGAATCAGCAAAGCAGAGTGTACCGAAGCAATAATGTGGAGCAAATGGCTTACACAGTTGCTGTTCGTTAACTGAACATTAAACGCTGTGAGGCTGCGGCATAAATCAGGTGAAGAATTCTTTGAACAAAATATATTTCATAGGTGCTAACACGAGAAGTTTATAATTATGAAGTACGATTGGTAAAATGTATAAAAAGTATTTTGTACTTTCCTCGTAAGAATTACACAGAACATTAATGGATTTTTTAGGAGTTCCTGATTCCTGGTTATATTTGCTCTACACTCTCCATGTTCAAGCCTTCGTAGCAGGTCAGTCCGTCGGCATTTTGAATGGCATCATCGGCGCCCTTCTCCATCAAGTATTCACCTAACGATTCAAACCCATATGCAAAGCAGTAATGCAGTGGGGTGTTGCCTGCCAAATTCACTTTGTTAATATCAGAACCACGTCTTAGGCAGAATTTGGCAATTCGTTTGTTCCCATTTTGACAAGCAATTTGAAGCAGCGTGGCTCCCGTTGCATCCTGCGCGTTTACGTCGACAGTCCAATCGGGTTGGTCAAATGCCTCTTCAATTTCTCTGAATTTTCCATGCCTTGCACAGGAAAATATAAATTTTAAGTCTTGCTCCTCCTTATTCTTTTGCTTAAGCTCCAGCTGCATTTTTGATAATCCTTCGTCATCTACGTGTTCCCCTTCTGGTTTTTTTGCAACATCGTCTTCATCAAAGTTCAAAGATGGTACGAAGCAAGTGGAGTATGGATCTTTTCCGTCTGACCATGGGTCAAAGCCCTTTTTCTCCCATACTCCAGCAATTGCATTGGGCTTAACCACACCAACTTCTCGAGGAACATTGATGTTTGATGTAGCCGGCAAATAGTCAACGTGCTGTTTTCCAGTATGGCTCTCGAATACTGAAGCAATAAAGCCTTCAGGTAGAGACACAGCGCTTCGTTTCACAGGATTTGTCTCCTTATGGCCTACTGGCTTGAAAGTCACCATTTCAGTGGCTGCAGCATGGGTCGTATATTCCTGCACAATAACATCTTTTGGTGGGGGGAGCCTTTCTAATTCTTCCAACTCATCTGGGGAAGGAGTGGCCTTGGGGAGGACCCTTCTCATTTCATTAGGGTCCCTTTTAACCATTGTCCCCATGCTGGGCCCTGTGATAGGTTTTTTACTCATTGCCCCCGTGCTGGGCCCTGTGATAGGTTTTTTACTCATTGCCCCCGTGCTGGGCCCTGTACTAGGGACGAACGACGGACCGCCTGGCAGTTTACTAGATTGATCGCTAACGCCATTTTGTGCATTTCGCATTGCGATTCCTAATCCAAGCCCGAGCCCGAGCCTGAGCATATCATCCGGCTGTTGATTGTCATTTTGTTGTTGCTGCTGCTGAACCATTGGTAAAACGTTTTTAAGCGCCGCTGCAAAAAACTCCATCATATTTTGCTGCTGTTGAGCTGGTGTACGGGCTACCTGTTCCAGGGCGCCAGTTTGAGGGAATTTGTGGGGCATCGGCCCTTCTGTTTCTGGGCCTGCTTGCGATAAGTGCCTTGGTGTCGGGCCCTCTACGGGTGCTGGCGTTGGTTTCGGTACTGGCAGCTGTGGAACATGAGGCATCTTCGAATTGAACGTTGAAGAGGGCGGCTCTGACATTTGGAGGGTAGGATTTTCGCTTCGCGGCGTACTTCGAGGAGTGCCTTTGATACGATTGTGTGTCTTAAACTGCCCGTTGGGATCCGTTTGGTGAATCAACGCATCATCCCCTAACTTTCCGCGAGAAGAATCCATGGGTATTGATAGCGAAGCCCCTACCGGTTTTGTGCCTCTGGCAACTTGGGGCCCTGGGAGTTCTTTTAGTAATCCTACTGAAATCTTGTTCAGTTCCAGCATTTCTTTCATTGTATCCGAATCTTCCCCTTTCTCATAATTGGCCAACAGATGTTTCCTCATCATTTTTTCTGAATAACGAGGCTCCATCGGTTCGTCGTCGCCTCTTTCTAATGGTTCTAATTCGTCCTCTTCGTCGCTATCTTCATCAAGGGGTTTTTCCCATACGGTTTCTCCGGTCCGAGGATCGTACCAGTACGATACTCCTTCTGCTGTCTTAAACTCTTCGATGCTGCTAGTTTGAATGAACCCGAAGGATCGATAGACTTTGGTGTGCAACAGACCAAGATCCCCTTTCATGTTATTTTTTATGCCAAAATCCCCCGGGTCTTGCTTGCCCAAGACTGTGAAACAGCAAGCTTGGTTGGAGCTACACTTATCATTGACAAGCAGCTCATAAAAATCATACATTGTGTTGGGTCGAGTTGAAGGAATGCAAAAAGGGTAATTTATGTCCGCCTGCGAACAAACCGTCCCATGGTTCCCTGCCCTATTTGGGATTGCAACATCTACCGACGGGGTAAATCCATTTGCTGAAGTTATAGCATCTTCGGGCAAGCCCCCAGTGCGAGATGTTGTTCGAAAGCCTGTGTATGCACTTTCACCCGTCTGTTCTGGCCTGTTTTCCCCACTGTAAAGCCGAACACACAAAGTCCAATTGTCAATGCTAAGGAGCGCAATGTCTCCATCGTCCAATGCCTCTCTGTCAACTTCTTCCTCTTGGTCCGCGTCATCGTCTTGGTCTTCGGTGCTTTTAATTGATTTTTTAAGAGGTTTCGGGGCACCAAATGCACACGTCGACACAGTGATAGTTGGTACTACGCGGTCATCTAATGCCGATACAAGAGCTCTACAAGAACATGCTGGCGGAGGATCCCACGGCTGTAATGTCGGGAAATCAGAACTCACGTTTTCTCTCAATTTTGGTGCAATCGATCGACGATCGATGACAACAAAATTCCCATACTGGGGTGGAATCAAAGTGCTGACTTTTTGGTTCAAAATTGCAATAGCCGGAAGGCCACCCATAGCAAGGTTTTTCTTCGTCTGCTTTCTCATGAAATTGGCGTATTTTATTGTCACAGAACGAGGGTACTTCGTTCTGTAACGTTCTACCGGTGGGGCCGACTGGTACACTTCTTGTACTGCTTTATCAACAGAATGGGAGCTCCATGTCCGGGAAAGTTGCTCAAGCCATGCCTTTCCATCATCTTCCCTCATGTAACGATTCTCAAAAAAACCCGTTCCTTTTGCTTCTTTTCCTTCGTACGGGGAAAAGACATGGGAGGGTTTTGGCACCCGGCAATATACTGGTGCTGGCAAATCGTAATATCGCATCCTGTATAGCAGTACAGGGACAGGTGTTGGTGGTGCTACGATTAGCAGGCCATAATTCAATGTGTGTCTCAATTCTGCTGCACCAACAAGCCCTGACATTTCCATTTCTGTAGTAGGTGCCCGTGGGTGAGACTTCCAAACTTCCTTAGCCGCTCGTTGCACCCAGGCAAAATTTAGCAACGAATTTTTCAACTTAAGCATTTTCGATTTATTTGCCTGCTCCTCAGAGAAGCTCTTTACTTTGCCATTCCGCACCTCTTCGATTATGGATCGAAACCAAGCTCTTGCGTGATCAATGCGCGTCTTTCGTTTGTTTAACATCAGTACAAAGGCGTTCAGCATGCGGTATATGGGGTGCCGACATTCAACAACAGTAACAAATTGTTTTCGGTTCAAGTCCCAACGTAAAGAACTAACTGCCTTTGCAAACACTTCTTGTATTTCTTCTGCGCGGTAACGCCGTCGCAAAGCGTTGACATCCCAGCAAGCACACATCAATATGCTTTCATCGACGTCTTTTCCCGCGGCCTCCATTTCGTCTAACTCCCTGTTGTGCATTTCACACCGTTTCACCATATCATCCCCGGCACTCCAACAGGCAAAACAAACTTGTCGGGTTTTCTTTTTCCCTGTCGCAGTCCGCGGCGCTGCATTATCGGAAGCACTTTTTCTTGCCTTTTCTTCTCCTGAAGGATCTGCTGCATCAAACCCTGGGTGTTCTACTTCATACATAGCTGGGGGTCCGTCGAAACTAGAAGCTGCACTTCCTTTTTTCTTTCCACTGCGCTTTTTTGGCTTGTTATCTTTATCAACTATAACTGCGACCATGGAATTATCCTCGCTCGAAGCGGAACGTCCGCCTTTCAGTCCCGGACTGTATGGTACATGACTCTGTTTCTTCCGAATTCCTGACTTCCGGGCTGCTTTGTTTATTCTCCGAGCCATCGGACCAGATGCCAAGAGAGTCGAAACAGAATCAAAACGAGATACTTTCAAAGCATTCCTAACCGTTTCTCTCAACTTTACATCCGGAGACCCGTCAGGAAGAAAGAGCCTGGGCGTCGTTTCAGCCGGCATTGCGTCTTCGAAGTCGAGATCAGAACTACTACTTGACGATGCAGAGGTAACAGATGAAGATGCGGATTGGGGCCTTTCTTGGTTTATATTTGGCAACTTTTTCCTATCGTTTTCCGGTCGTAAGTACCCAAAATCGTCATTATCCGTTGGTGTTTCTATTGGTAGGTCGTTCCGATTGAAGGATTTTGGGCTTCCCAAGGTCGGGTGCAAAGGAGGAAGCATGCTGTGGCTGTAACCCAGAGCCTTCTCCTTCTTCTTCAATCGAGCTCTTCTTCGCCCACAAAACCCTCTAAATATTCTCTGAATCTCTCCAGCAGCATGCATCTCATCTAGACGATTGTCTCTACGAGACAGCGCGTTTTGTTTCTCAATATTACGCTGCGCAATAGTGTTTTCAACACTCTCCAAACGTTGTTGTTCTTGCTGAAGCTCTGCGCGCGCAGGCTTAACGTGCGTAACTGCGTGCGGTACAAAACCATCGACGCCTTTTCGTACTCTGCTTTCTTCTTCCCGAAATGACAAGTCCCTCAATTTTTTTTCCTCCGCCCGAATGCGTTCAAGTTCTATCAAGCGCTCTGCTTCTTCGAGCTTTATGTTATTGTCAACGCTTTCTTCTCCTTCCTCACTTCCATCCGGCTCAACTTCATCTCTAGGTGTGCTGCCGGTACTGCTGCTATCGCCCCCAGCGGTGGCCGAGTCATGCATATTGGAGTTAGCGGCGGAGGACGAAGAACTGTTAAAACTTTGCCTAGAACTAGAAGACGCCAATGGATTGTGCGACAACCGTTTCCGAATCCCCTCTTCAGCTTTACGCCTCAAGGATACGGATTTCGCACGCTGCTTTTTCCCTCTTCTCTTCCGCTTTACGAAAGCCTTTTTCGTGCTCCTACCAACTTCGCTTCCCGCACCTCCAAAAACGTTGTCACTTATGGCAGAGGAGAGCGTCTCGTCCGTTTCTCTTAAAATGAGACTTGCGAAGGAGTCCTCTTTTTTTTCCTGGTCGTCCTCTTCGGTCATCGAGTTCGCTCGCCTTCTTGTGTTAACGGAAGCAGCAGAAGAGTTGCTCTTGGTTTCAGACGCCTTGCGCTTCTTTCCCCTTGGTTTGCTCGAAGGGGACGCCCAGGCTCCACGTTCCTCTTTATGAAAACGCCTACCCCGCTTTCTAGATTTAGGCGACTTTGCAGAACTCTTAGACGTCGAAGGAGTGCTTCTAATGGATGATAACAATGCAGCCGTTTCGTTCTCTAATTCAGCATAGTCACGATTCCAACCAGGCGGGTTTCGCCGTCCTTTCTGATGCGGTGACACTGGCTGAGCCATATTTATGAGACGGAAAATGTGCCTATTGACAAGCGACAGATGGGAAGTTCCGTTCCGTACGTCTTCGAACTTCTTCTTTGTTTCCTCTCGAAAATTGGGTTGACTTGGGTTCAAAGTGTCTTTGGTTGCATTTCCTATGACAAACTACTTTGTGAAAAATAAAATGTGTCTTTACCTTTCGCAACAACGCTCAACTGACTAAACCATAATGTTATGAAATGAAACAAACAAAACCAACACTCGCTCAGCGTGCGTCTTTCTCTTCTTTATTATTATTGGCGCGACGAATTTATTTAACAGGTTCATACGCTTAAAAAAAAGGAATGAAGAAAAGAAAATACTGTTTCAGTCATCAACACTACTACTAAATCAATTAAATAGACGACACAACATGGAATTATGTAACGTAACAAAACAATGATTTCGTCTCTATATAATTAATATAGTTGTTACTTTATAAGTACAAATATTAAAATACTATTCTACAAACATATTATACTCTATATTTCTAATTTTACTATTTATATTATCCTATCATTTCCATACAATACTCATTCGATTGTCTCGCTCTGCAATGTTATTTAGTTTCGCATATAATTCTCTTAACGGTAATAAGAGCTAAAAGAAGAATCTGAAAAACTACGTCGTAGGTATGCCATAGTAAATATAAATAAATTTAATTTTTTTTTCACTCTACGTGTTTGATGTACTTAAATTGCTTACTACCAAGTATTTAAATGGTGATAAAAGAAAGAAGATCCGATTAGTCGTCTAACTTATAACTAACTACAACACAAAAAATACAATAATTAATTATATATGACAAATAAAAAGAGCGCTGAACGCTGAACGCAGATAACGGAATGAGTAATTTTTTTAATATAGGCAATCATAATTCAATAGTATACTGTATATTTGTATTCAAGTATGATTTTTAACCTTTTCTCAACGTCTTTTCGTGGATATAATATTTGTTTTGATTATCCTTAAATATTTTATCTTTATTTGAAGAAGAAGAAGAATTTTAAATTTTTTTATATATTTATTACAGTATAATAATTAAAAATAATGACAAGAAGAAGAAGAAGAAAATTAAAAACAAGAAAATTGGCTGTTATTTAAGCAATTAAAATGAATGTACTGCGAAGTGAACTCTAAATTGCGAACAGAAGATAATTTCATTTATAAATTGTTTTTTTATACACTTTTTTACTCTTTTAATAATTGAAATCGAGATCACGAATGAGGAGTAGTTTCATTTTCTCAGAAGACATTTTAAAAAACACGGGTGAAAAGTTCGATTCAGATACTATATACGATTTCAGAGGATCCTTCACCATTCTCTTCCCCCACTCCATCTCCACCATTATGCAGAGATACATGAGACACGGTGTCTTGCTCCAGTTTGGTCAACTTCGAACGCTTCGATATCGGCAGCTCGTATGAATGACGGTTTTTCGGCACTGGGGGGTAATACTGAGCTGCCTCTTTGCACTTTGACTTGCATTCTACGACCCACAACGCCTTCATGTCCTCCGTCTTTTCTGCGTTTTTATCAAATCCCAGTGCCTCGGCCCCCAAGTTGGTGGGGTCTGCTAGAACCTGGTCAACAGTTTCATCGCAGTACTGGTCGCACTCCTTCACAGAGGCAAGACCTGTCAGCACCATTGATCTGCATCCGTACATGCACCCTGATCGTTTCAGAGTCACAAGCCCGTGACATACAGTCTCGTTGCAAATTGCCCACCGGTCGCCGGCATAAATATGCTGTCGCGTCAGATCGCCGTTTGGAAGACCTCCGCCGTACTTCTTTTCCTCGTTCTTCGGAGACACTTGAATCTTTCCCCCGTGCTCTCCCCAAGCGGTCTGGAACGACGAAGAACTTGTTCTCTCCTTGCATGCAAAAACACATGCGCGAGACCATACCTTCCGAGAGGACAGGAAGTTCTCCCCAACTTCCGACGATACGGCAGACTCACAACTGTGCCCTAAGACCCCGTCCACATGGGACGTGCAAAAATGCAAACACCCGTGAGAATCGTGGTCTAAATGAAAGTCCTTCCCTGGATCGGCACAAGACAAGACGGCCCACAAGACCTTGAACAGCTTTTCTTGGGTTTCAGCTTTCCCAATCATACCTCTGGCCTTCTCAAGAATATCTGCTTTGTTGCATGTAACTTTTTCTATATATTTCTGAGCCAACGCTTTCTTCGCCAGCTCTTTGGCATCGCCAATGCTCTCGCTTTGGTATACCGGCACGGCGCTGTCGCTGGACAGAGCGGTCGTAACCACAGCATTCAAATCGCCAAAACTGGCAGCGCTACTTACAGCTGCCAAAGCTCTATGCAACTGCTCTGGTGGTAGCCTCCCATTTTCCCTGAGGGCAGCGCGGGCCTTTGCCCTGAGCGGGGCGAAATTGTCGTCGTCTTCCTGGCTATTCTGTGCTATTACAGCAAAACAACCGTACATGCAACCAGACTGCTTGGAGCCAATTTCATTTCGGCACAGGTCCTGAAAACACGGAGTCCAACGCAACTCTCGCTCCTGTGCACAGATGAACGCTGCCGTCGACGAATGGCTAACAAAACTGGACGACTTTACTTTCGGACCACGCAGCAACGGTAGCATTTTCTGTTCGGCCATCAGCTTGACCATTCGTGGCGACAAAATATGCTCCGCAGGTTTCTGAGCATCGCCTCCGATCGAACCCCACGTAACATTGCCAGCGCTCTGGATCAGCTCGCTAGTAGCCTTCATGTAATTAGACGCGCTTGCTTGCGCTTGCTTTATGAGCCCTGATATCGATCCTCCCCCTTGAAAATGAGCATGGACGGTCGCTGCTTTTGTGGCTGTGTGGTAGGCCAAGACCAAATTATTCCAAGCTTTCAGCAGCAGTTCATGGCCCTCGGTCATTATTGCTTTCAAGTTCTCCACGTACGAAGAACACATGTTCACCTCCCCAAGACGTAGCGCCGAAAGCAAAATTTGGTCAGATTTTTTAAGCATATCAATGGCAAGCAGCAGATACTCTCTGACCTGGGCAATGTCTTTCACCAACAAATCGGCCCAGTCGCCACCGCCAGCGGCCACATCCAGGCACTTCGTCATCGCAACCCGCGCTTTATTTACATAATGAGTGTCGTCTACCAAGGCTAACTTCACGCGCGCGTGAGCCGCTTGCAAATGTGTCAACATAATGGTCCGCTCTGCCGTGTCTGGATCTCCAGGCTTGCACAACACCATTGTAGGTTTCGCACTAACGTTTGCGTTGTCAAAGGAAGCCTTATCGGCTGCACGTTCGGCATCTGCTACTGCTTGTGCGACTTCCTTCCTTTCTTTTGCGCACTCTGACGAGTCCGTAAGCGTTACACACGGGCCAACTTCGTCGGCTTGCTTAAGAAACCAACTGGGGGGAGCGTTCGAGCCGTGTGGGCCAAGGGGCTCAGCCCGCAAACTATTCCTACCTTTCAACCTAACATGATCTTGACT
>JACLAC010003078.1_pt1 | contig 13960 bp, 14 predicted proteins | sample 8027881 | NCBI WGS metagenome assembly JACLAC01 (sample SAMN15725517, study PRJNA655200) | protist metagenome | isolation source: fluorescence activated cell sorting (FACS) single amplified genomes of... | place: Spain: Blaines Bay Microbial Observatory, Mediterranean Sea | collected 2016-01-19 | reverse complement strand
CTCCATTGTCGAAGGGCCACAAGGGTTTTTATGGATTACCACCGGGGGCAGCGGACTAAACCGTTTTGATCCTCGTCTAAACCGCTTCCAGGTGATGACCACCAAGCAAGGCTTGGCGGATGATTTGATTGGCTGCGCCGTGGTCGACGACATGGGGATACTTTGGCTTGGCACCGGTCAGGGGGTAAGCCGCTTTAACTTGCTCAGTGGGCGTATGACCACCTTTAGCAAGCTAAATGGTATGGCGGGTGATCTTTATAAACGTAATACCTGTATGCGCACCGAGCAAGGTGAATTGGTGTTTGGCAGCAGTGATGGGTTGAGTCTGTTTAATCCGGCCGATCTGAGTGAAAACACGCTTAAGCCTCCGGTGGTATTGACGGACTTTCATCTAGCTAATCAGCCCGTAGCGGTCGGTGATCCCCGCTCCCCTTTACACCAGGATATCGCTTACACGCCCACGCTCACTTTAGATCACACTCAAAACGTATTTTCGATTGGGTATTCGGCACTCAATTACCGTATTCCCGAGCGCAATCACTATGCTTTTTACCTAAAGGGCTTTGAAAACCAGTGGCACTATGTGGGGCGGCGTCGTTTAGCCACTTACACAAATCTAGATCCGGGGGAATATGTTTTTCGAGTGAAAGCGTCCAATAATGATGGGCACTGGAATGAACAAGGGCGCTCGCTCACCATTGTTGTGCTCCCCCCGTGGTGGGCGACGTGGTGGGCCAAGCTGGGTTACCTAGCGGCCACCTTGGGAATACTGGGGTTGGTGGTGTATGTCGTTATCGAACGAAAACGTTTGCAAGATAAGCAACAGGTGATTCAAAAGCTCAACGAGCTGGATAAAGTCAAAGACGATTTTCTGGCGAACACGTCTCATGAATTGCGCACGCCTCTTAATGGTATTATCGGCTTGTCGGAAGCCTTAATAGAGGGGCTGGATGGGCCGCCCGGAAAGCGCACGATGGACAATCTTCAATTGATCGTGAACAGTGGAAAGCGCCTGTCTTATTTGATTAATGACCTCTTGGACTTCGCTAAATTAAAAGAGCACACCATCACCTTAAACTGCACCGATGTGGATTTATATCACCTTGTGCAGGAGGTATTTAAAGTCTGTGCGCCCTTGGTGGATCAAAAACCGATAAGTATGATCAACGAGATCGACCGTTACTTATCCTCGGTGTTGGCCGATGAATATCGTCTCCACCAAATATTTTACAACCTGATCGGAAATGCGGTTAAATTTACCGAAAAAGGCCAGGTGAGCGTGGCAGCTAAAGTGGAAGGGAGTTCCATTTGGGTATCCGTCAGTGATACCGGGGTGGGCATTGATGAGGATCAGTTAGACACCGTGTTTAATGCTTTCGAGCAGCTCGCCAGTACTCGGGATATACATGCCGGGGGCACGGGGCTTGGCTTGGCAGTGACTAAGAAGTTGGTGAATTTACACGGTGGTGATATCCAGATACAATCGGTTAAAGGGCAGGGGACTATCGTGCGTTTTCCTCTTTCCATGTCGGATAAGACCATTCAAACTGACGACAGTACCGATACCGCACCCGTGCCGGAACAACAGATGCCCATAGCTAAGCACGATTTAGTTAAGAACAATGATACCAAGGCGCGAGGTTCAAAGCAGGGGCAGTGTCATATTCTGGTGGTCGATGATGAGTTGGTTAACCGCAAAGTGTTAAGCAATTTGCTCTTGCTGAAGGGGTATCGTATTAGTGAATGCAGCAATGGTTATCGTGCTTTAGAGCTGATGGAGCAGTCGCCAGGGGATATCGATTTAATTTTGTTGGATATTATGATGCCGGGGCTTTCTGGCTATGATGTGTGTCGAACCTTACGAAAAAAATATTCACTTGCCGCCTTACCTATTCTATTTTTAACGGCTAAGCGGCAAATGGCAGACTTAAATGAAGCATACCTTGCAGGAGCCAATGATTATTTGCATAAGCCGGTTGTCAAAGACGAGCTTTATGCCAGGTTAAATACGCAGTTGAAGTTACTGGAAAGCCATAACATTATCAAACAACACAATATAGCGCTTAAAAGAATCGGAATGACCGATGATCTTACGCAATTGCATAATCGCAGGTTTTTCAATGAGCAATTGCAGTCTATTTGGAGTGAAGCAAAAAAAGCAGGTTATTTAGTCTGCATCGTGTTGTTGGATATTGATCACTTTAAAAGGATTAACGATAGCTTTGGACATGATGTGGGGGATAAGTGCTTACAAAAAGCCGGTGCTATTATAGGAGACTTTTCGCAGCGCTCGGGTCAATTGGCGGCGCGTTATGGGGGAGAGGAATTTGCTATCGTGACGTTAAATGTGGATGTTGACACCATGACACCTTACCTGGAGGCATTACGCGTGAGCTTTGAACATGAGCCTACCGTAGTTGAGGAAAATACCATTGCGATGACGGTGAGCATCGGTTGGTTTGGCTGTATCCCCGATGATGACATTAGCCCCGACCAAGCGATGAAACGTGCTGATCAGGCCTTGTACCAAGCAAAAGATAGGGGAAGAAATTGCTGCCAACGTTTGGAAAGAGATTAGCATGTCCCCTAGTTTGTTTATGTTCAACCGCAGTGTTCAGATCTCGCCGTCGTCTTGACCTTACCGGCTAAGTTAACCTCCACGGGTTGACCCGCTAATATGGCTGTTCGTCTTGTCGAGTAGACCCTCCCTCCCACCAGAGAATGGGAAAAAATACCGTGATCTTACAACATCTTATCGCTGTCTTTTCGATCCCAATGGGGAACGGTCGATAATAGCCAGAGGATAAATCGTTGCCGTGAGATAAGGAGGTATATTTGTGCGACAAAGATATTGAGGGAATTTGTGCACACCACTTGAGTAGTATGGTGGAAGCGGGCTCTTTACGGGTTATAAAAGGCATAAAAAGTAAGGGGCTTTGCTTAATATAATGCGTAAGTAAAGGCCATTATTTAAGTGTCTCTTAAGCAAAATTAAGGTGAACTAATCTCAAGGGGGATGTCAATAGTTTAGGATCACGATACCGCTGCGTTTTAATAGCGTCGTGCGAATAAAAATACAAGCCGATGAAATGTAATAGTCATTTCTTGGATCAATTCATGACAACACAGAAGAACACTGGGGTGTTCATTGGGAAGTATAATAATGATCAATATCGAGCAATTGAGATTTAAATGTGCAACCGTAGCATTGGGTTGCACTATAATACTAAGCGGGTGCGGAGGTGGTGGCGAAACGAACGAAGCTAATCGTAATGCATTGCTATCCTCTTTAACACAAGAGAAAACCTTAATAAGCGAAGTTCAGATGGAAGACCAGCAATTTCAACGTTGCCTAGATGAAGAGGTCGAAAGCAACCGATGGCGATACGTTCAAGAGGTTCAAAGCCTTACCTGTCTTGACTTCGACATTAAAGACGCTTCCGGGATAGAGCAACTCACAGCCCTCAAGACATTGGATCTTTCCAATAACCAACTGGTCAGTATCGATCTAAGTGCCAACACCTTATTAGAAGAACTCGCCTTGGGAAGTAACTTTCTTTCCAGTATCGATTTAGAGCACAATATTGCATTGAAGAATGTGAGCCTTTACTTGAATGACTTAACTCATTTAGACCTCAGCGGCTTAGAAGCTTTATCGTTTTTGACGGCGGATCAAAATCAACTCACCGAAATCGACTTTAACAATAACCCGGCGTTAATAGCACTGTACCTTTCCGATAACCAATTAACGACCATAGACCTTAGCGCTACCCCCTTGTTGCACACGCTCAGCTTGAGTCGTAACCGTTTTACCGATATCGACCTTGCTAACCAAGCCGACCTGGAGATTTTAGTACTCAATAACAATCAATTCGCGCAAGTAGACTTAAGCCAAAATACCCAATTACAGTGGGCGCAGATACGAGCCAATCAGTTAACCCGTATCGATCTAAGCCAAAACACTTTACTCGAGCAGCTTTTTTTAGATGAGAACCAACTTACCGAGATCGATGTAAGTGCTAACCCGGCTCTGTTAGAGGTTGATCTTGATGGAAACCGTTTATCGACCATCGATCTTAGTGACACGCCTTTACTCGATGCGTTACATATTAGGCGCAACCCCTTGAGCTTAGATATTCAGGTGTATTTAGATACCTTGGATCAACAACAAGATGTGAGAATATTTTTCGATAAAGACAAAACACTGGTAGACAATCTATTTGACCCACAAGGGGAAGACGGTGTTTACGTGATGCCCTTTGAAGACTTAATAGAAGAGCCATTTGATTTAAAACATACCTGTATAAGGGATATCGACACCTTAGACGACTGCGACTATTACCCCGTTTTATACCTTGATGGCGTGGTGTATTATGCCTTTTCGTTCATCGATAACCGATATGCGTTCGCCATTGTAGGGGTGCGTTATAGTGACAATGCCACTGTATATTATAACGAAGTCGAAGGGGCGCGTTACATTCACGCCATTACGGAAGACGCCGATGGTTACGTCTTCACCGGTCAAGCAGGCATGTCGGTGAGTTTAAGTCTTGAAAATCTCAAGGATTTGCGGGTACTGCCCGCGCGTATATCCAGTGTAGACTTTTACTCGATCCCGCCAGTGCCGTCGGATTTAAAAGAGTCTTGTAACGGTTTGTGCGACAGATTTCCGGTGGTTAGCATTGATGAGGTAACGTACTACCCATTCTCCTTTATAGATAACCGTTTTTCGTTGGCTATCGTCGGTTATAATCGTGAGAATGAGCAGGTGTATAGGCAGGAACTTTCGGGGGCACGCTACATTGCCAATATCACACTGCTAGAAGATGAGCTTATTTTTACCGGGCAGGAGGGCCGAACGGTTTCTACGACGATTAATGCGCTTAAAATGGTGGAGAAGCCATAAGGCTTACACCCTTTTGAAGTAAACCTTCGATTCCTGATGACTTATAGTGCAAACGGGTTACCACCAACCGTAACGAGTTAATTCTTTTAGGGTCAGTTGCCATGCTATAAAAGCGGCGGGTGCATAGACTAAGTAAATGGCACAGGTGCCGAGCATTGACTCGTCACCTTCATCGTCGTCTTCGTCATCACTCGCTTCATCTAGTGTTTCTAATGCGTCCATCACGTCAGACTCGGTACCCACGGGTGAGAATAACGAGCCAATGGCTCTACCCAGTTTTTCCGGGTTAACCGGCTTGCGATAGCCATCTAATAGCACTTCACCCTTTTCTTCTGTGATGAGGGTATATTTATCCAACTTGGAGGGTTGAGGTTTTGCTTGCGCCTCCACTTCATCGTCACTTTCATCTTTGTTTTCGTCATCACTTTTTCTTTCACTGTCATTTTTGTTGGCTTGTTCCGCTTCGAGCGCTTGATCTTCCTCCCAGTCCGAAATATAAAGGTCTTTGGCGGCAATAATAAAAGTCCACACGATTGTGCCAAGGGCACCCAGGGCTATAACCAATATAAAGTAGGGAATGTTAGGGACGATGTTGTATCCGCCATACACGGCGATTAAGTACGGCATACCTACTAAAAGGCCGATGGATTGGGCCAAATGCAGTTTCGAATACCCTTCGTTATCCACCAGCGTTTTTAGCAAGAATGCCTCAAAGGCCAAAAACACCAAGATAAAAACATACCAAACCCAGCTTAACTCGCTCATAAGTAATCTCCGGATTCAAAATCGGTTTTTTCTTTTAATATCTTAATCAGTGCATTGGGGAGCGCTATTGCCTCCGTCCATTCTTCCATGCCTTCCCAATGTAATTGGTAATCGGTATGTTCTTTTAACAGCAAGCTTAAGTGAATGATGACATTGTCTGCTGGCTCATAGTCGTACTGTGTGAATCGCCATTTTTCTTCATTGCCATTCACGTTTACCGTCATGATTATCTGGTGGTTTTCTTCGTCGCTATCGTCGAGGGAAATAAGTTCTAGTGTTAAACGTTTGTTACTGATGCATGACAATATATGCGTGTAATATTCAGTGTTATCACTTTCCCCTAACACCTCTCGGCCCCATTGGAAAAACTTGTTCTCCAATATCTCATGGATAAAAGAGTTAACCTCCAAACCGTAAACGCGTACTTCGTGATCTTCAAAGTATTGCTTTGTTCTTTTAAGCAAGGTTTGATCATGTTTTACTAATTGACATTTGATTAATAGCTTTAAAACAAGTTCGGCCTTTGCCTTAGCTTCCTTCAATACTTCTGCGGAGGGTTTCGCGTCTTCTTCTTGTTCATTGTCGTCTTCGTCGTTACAATCATCATCATGCTCTGCAAGACTTTGACGCTCTTCTTCGGCGGCTTCTCTTAGTTTTTCGATCCCTCTTTTTTTCTGCGCGGCAGAAGCCTTTGGGTTAAATATACTAACGACATCGTCGAAGGGTTGCATTACCCTGCGGTCTAGCCAGCATCGGCGGGCAGAGAAGATAGCGGTGGGTATAAAAAACGCCAGGAAGGCATTCGTGACGAACCACGTGTCTGAGAAAAACCCGAAAAATATCGCCATTAGACAAGCAATAATCATTGAAACGACTAGGTCTTTAATCCAACGCAGAAGATAGACTTTTGTCAAGAGTTTAAACAGGTTCACTTACTTGTCCTCTACATGTCGATGACTTATATTTTAGCCTAGTCTATTGTTCGTATTTGTATATAGACTACAATAGTTGATTGTATTGGGGGGGGGCGTCATCGTGCTAATCGCGAATCGCGATATTAATGGCTTGGTGTGTTTGGTTGGATGTTATAAGAAGCGGGTCTGAGCCGGGGGAGATAGACCTTTAGTTGGGGCACATGAATGGAGGTGTCTTTGGCTCTTTGATAGGTGTGGACCATTTCTTGGAAGGCGTCTTCTATGTCTAGGCGCCAACCTCCGGTGAAAACACCGGTACACACAGAGGAGATAGACTGGCTGGAGGCTATTGCCAGCACATTGATGAACAACAAGCGTTATCATAGAGCTGAGAAGGTTCTTGAGCGCGCATTATTGACGGTCCCTACTAATATGGGACTACGCTTAATGTTAGCGAAAATCATGTATCGTAAAGGTGATTATGCAAAGGCTAAAGAAATTACAGCCGAGTTCTCTGCGGATAACCAAGTCGCAAAGGTTTTAACGGGACGAATACTTTATAAAGGACAACAATATGCTACTGCAATCAGGGTTTTTTCCGAGCGAGGTTCTTGACGGTCAATCAGATACTGGTATGGGGTCTGCATTAAATGGTTCGGCTGTTAGCTTTTTTGCCTTGGTTAAGACACAACAAGGGCAACAAGCCTTAAAGACGAAAAGTGAGTTCATTGATTATATAGAAAATTATCAACAACGTTTTCCTAAAATGGTAGAAGCTTATCGGGTGGCAAGTAAATTTTATTATGGACTAGGTCAGGTGGATACAGCGATATTACACCTTAAAGCGGGTTTACAGACGGATCCCTCGTGGCATCAAGGCTACATTGAATTGGCTCGTTATACGGCACTAAACGATGCCGATGACGAGGTGGTAGAAGTCTATAAACAAGGGATTAAGCACAGCGACAAGCAACACCAATTACGGTTATTATTGGCTTGTCCGGCAGGAGAGGATTGATACTTTTTAACGACTCGTCGCCGTGCTTCCTTGCGAGCCACTTGTGAACAGCCTTTACCACAGTAGATATTACCTCGATCACAATGGCTACAGAGGTATACCTGGCTTAGACAGTGTCCACATAGGAAAAATCGGGGTTCTTTCATCATCAACGTAAGTTGATCTGAGCACAAGCTTTAAAGCTGTATTTACCTCTTTAATCGTGCAATAATAGCTTGGTTGTGCTTCGGCACGGTCTCGAGCATAACGTCAGAAGGACCGTCAAATCTTAATCTGGCGTTATGCTGCTCTAATCAACAGCTGTTTAATACTGCTTTTCAGTATAAAGTGCAGCCGACAACATCTCATTTCCTTCTAAGCCTATACATTAATCGCATAAAGTATAACGAGCCTAACAAATGACATATTTGCTCATGGTGAAGTGCTTAAAATCGTGAGTAGCGGCATATACAAGGTATAACACCTGCAGCAATGTCATCATCTATTAATAACAAAATGGGCATAATTACCTCATTTATTAGCATATAAGCCATAGTGCCTCGCCATGGGTTAACGTCCTTGTAAGCATATACACTGCTCTGCTATAAATATCAATATCAATAACTCTAAATACTTGCATTATATGATTGGCGTGATAATATCTGGTTCAAGTCTGGAATTTAAACACGCGTAGCGAAAGGTGCCAGCATGAAGCATTCGTCTTAAGAGATTCAACACAATAAAGGAAATATACATTCAGTGCCTATCATAAATCGCCATACAGAAACGAACATTCATGGTTACTGCGAGGTTAGCCGCGACTATCGTATTGCACGATCTGCTGCGTTAGATGCGAACCCGAACCCTCCACCTCCTCCACGTATAGCCTGCCCCATGGTTAACGCTTCCCGCAGTACAGGTGCCTATGGTCGTATGGCATTAGCTGGCACCGATGCAGAGCATTTAAACCGATGGTCCAAGGCTATAGGCCTTACTCCGTTGGGGATGAGGGTTGTAGCCTACATTTCTGGTCGACGCCCTAACATTGTGCGTAATTTCATTCAATGTAATTTTAACGATCAGGTAATAAACTCAGGTTGGCTTCATAGCTTAAAACAAAATGTTAATACAGGGGTCTTAGACCAAGGGGTATTTACACAAGAGGCAATGAATGCCTTTGTTTGGGCGTTTCACCCCGAATTAAAAGGCACCGACATCACTCAAGAGTGGCTTTATTCCGGCGCAGGTGACACACTTTATCTAGACAGTACACATATCCAACAGGTTGTCGACTACAACATAGCCAAATCCGGCAGAAACAATACCTGGATAGGCAGAAAAATATCGTACTTTGAGATGAAAGTCCTACTTGTGGATACACTGGCCCAGGAGATTACTTTAGACCCGTGTAACCCTAACAAGCGTATAAAAGCGATACTGGTACGCGATATTTACGATCTTTACCGATATGGTTGGATACCCGCCCTTGTGGAGCAAAGTCTGGCCGAAGCGGGATTGATTGAGCTAGACTCATTAAGCGGTGCCTCTACGCCTTCACTTAAAGATGAAACCGAGGTTTCCCCCTAGTTTGCCTTCGTCGACAGAGATCTCATTGGGACCAATACCCAACTGCGTTTATTCCCCGGCGTGGGTAATATAGCAGTATTGTTGATGTCGCTGGGGGTGTTATTGAAATTAGTGACAGAGGGGTTCTATTTTTTTAAACTCCGCCGACCCCAAGGTAAAGACCGTTAGTTGGGGCACATGAATGGAGGTGTCTTCGGCTCTTTGATAGGTTTTCACCATCTCTTGGAAGGCGTCTTCTATGTCTAGGCGCCAACCTCCGGTGAAAACACCGGTACACACAGAGGATATCGACTGGCTAGAAGCTAATGACAGAGAAGCCCTTAGTGCTGAGGATATTATCTTTAATTTGTCGCTTTTTTCTAAAACGTCTAAGTGGTGCAAAGTAGAGGCTATGATCACGTGGGTGTTTTTGCACCCAAGCTCTTCGTGTATGGGGTATATTTTGGCTGTGCCTAGTGGTATGGGGTAGTCGATATCGTATTCGAGCTCTTCCCAGGCGTCGGGGTAAAGGCGGGCGAAGGCTCGGGCGATATTGCCTTCCATTCCCTTGGCGGCGCCGTCTATGGGTAGGATGATAGCTTGTGATGGGGCGTCGAATAAGTTGCCTTGTTGGAGTTTTAGGGGCATTTTTTGAATTTCCTAATGGTATTCGTGGTTTTTTGACAGTGCTGAAGCGCTTGCGGAAATTATATTGTTGGTTTCATTGAGTAACCGATAACAAGTGAAAACCCTTTCCATCATATCCATAGTTTAACACCAAAAACTCACTTGCAAGATAGAGGTGCAATTGGCTTTTATTGTCAAAATGATTTTGTAACAGGCTTAGAGTATTTTTAGGCGCCTCGTACTTGCCCCACCAACTCGGGTTCACTGTACAAATAGAAGGAGGTACCCCTCCGGTATTGCAATGCAATACACCCTGTGTATATGTAGGGGAAAACCCTAAGGCATTTCTGATACGTAAGCGTGCATCTTTAAGTCGAATCATTACCTCGTCTCTACCAAGTTTAGGGTTTATGCCGGTTACAAGCTCATCAAGGTGTCCATATTACTATCGTTTTACGTTCCTTGAAGCATTTCTCAAACAATATACGTAGATCATCTATGCAATCGTAGTAGTAATCGTCTAAGTATTCTATTTCATCGGCATAGTCAACTTTATCGAGTTTTGTATAAAACGTTTTTAAATAGCTAAGATAATCAGGATCATGTCTACCCAAGGTTTGAAACTTATGTGTCAGGCCTTCCATATCTTCGAAAGGCAAATATAAATCAATGTATTCAACTGTATTTGCCAGTGCCTTATGTAATGGTGATGGCTCTTTTGGCAAACAACCTTTATCTTCCAAGTATGAGATCCAAGCAGAATAGACCCAATAGTTGGTATCAGAGCCGATAACATCAATATCCCAATCATTCCAGAAATACCTTCTGACGAGATATCTACCTATAGCCCCAAGGGACAGTAGGTTTTTTAATATACATCTAGTACGAGTATCTATTATTTTTACGATTGAGTGAGTGGACACAATTATTTCCCTTGATGAACATAAGGTATGGCGTCGTATATCATACACTTTGTGGCTTCATAGAAAAAGGGTGTCAGCTGAAAATTTTGGTATTTAACGAAAGCACTGGTCGACGATTTTTGTGAATATTTCGTTGCCTTCGGTCGCGAATAGATTGATTATAATGTCGCCACTTATAATATAACCTATAGTGTTTTTCCGATCCCCTATTCCGTATTTACCCCATAAAACCTCGTATTGTATTGTTGGTTTTTTGATTATTTCGGATTCTTCTAATAAAAACTTTTCTGAGTTTACGAACAGCCATAGATCTTTAGTACCGTAAAAAGTGGTTGATAGTACCGAAGTCTCGTAGATATCCTCCGCGAAGTTTTGCTCATATTGATATCGGCCATCCTCCTCTTTTTGGTAGTGCTCGTGAATGAACTGGCAGTCTTCGAGGTCTGATAGGATTTGATCTTTTGCCAGGGCTGAAGCGCTTGTGAATATTAGAAGTAGTGTGAAAATTATACTGGCTGGCTTCATTGGGGGCTTATCTCGTGTTCTTTTTCTTGAGGCTGTTGGGGGGATGGTTTTATCATACATTGTGTTTTTTGTCGAGGCTTTGTTTTGAATGTTCGTCCTTGTTAAAGGGGATATTGATATGTCACTATGTCGCTATCAACCCAATGAGCAGAGGTATTCGTCGATGGTCATGAAAGTGATCGTGATTTGTATATGGCTTGGTGCTTTGAGTGCTTGCACGAGTACTCAAGGTTTTATAGATCAGTTGCCACGACCGGTGGATAATACTGCTTGGGCGGTGTTATTAGCAAACTCGACCGAAGTAGAGCAGTATTCATTAGAGCATGAGGTTGAACGCTTAGGGGGCTTCTACCACGATAATCATGTGTTTGCCGAGAAATTAAACGAAGACGGGGCGGCATTGGTTGAGGTACTTAATAGTAATATCTTTGTGTCCGATTCAACGCCGCTTTGTTGGAATCCTGGCCATCTAATCTCGTACAAATCAAGCTTCGGGGATGTTATCGTTAGTATTTGCTTTGAGTGTGGAAGAATGGCCGTGGAGGTTAATGGTTGGACAAAGTACCTTCGGGTGAGGGGGGCGGCTCAAGAGGAGTTTGGTGCTGTATTGGTGGGTTTTGGTCTTCGTCATCCAAAATATGAAGGTGGTGGCGTCGAGGAATAGTCCTTTATAAGGGGCTGGTTTATTTTTTTGTGCATACCCCTTATATTCTTACTAGGCCGAAACGCAGTAGTGGTTGATATCACTGTCGAATTCACGGAACAGCTAAGAGCATGGCGCGATACCAAAGTGCCTATGGCCTCTATCCTCCCAACATCGCCAACTTTCCTTCACTTCGTTCACGTGCCAGTTGCCTTGTGTGGTGTGATGTATCTCGATATCGTATCGGTACCCGCTAACGGAGTCGTCGTCTGGAATATTGTCAAAGATGACTATGGCTTGGTAAGTATCGTGTTTTTCACCGTTTGATTTTCTAACCGATACCGCTGTATTTTCGGTGTTTGTATAAGACCAAAGCTGTGACAGTATTAGTACAATGTTAGCTTCTTGTTGGGTTTTATTCGATAGATTGGCAAGCTTGCGGTTATAGTCGTCGGTTTCGACGGTGTTGGTGTTCTTTAGTTCTACCGATAGTAAGTTACTTTCTTTTTTGCAGCCGATAAGGAAAGCTGCCGCTATAATTATTAGCAGGTGGGCTTTTGTTGTGCGTAAAGACTTATGGATTGTCATTTGGCGCCTCTCATCTGTAGTTTTTCCCTCAGGGCTTTTACTCGCGAAGCTAAATGGTCGCCTGGGCAAACGGTAGGTTTACCTTTGCGAATGACTTCCTTGTGCATCAATAGTTGATGAATGACATACTTGTTACTTAGAGCTAGAATTAACTCTTCTAACTTTTCGAATTGTACCTTGGGAGTATTAGCATTATTTTGAAAAAACCAGTTGTCGGCGTTGTGGTAGTCTCCTTGTAGCACAATACCTATCGACCCCCAATCGGGGTCGGCTAATACGCCGCTAACTAAACCTGCACCTGCATGGCTTCCCATCACTTCAATGGGGCGGCCCTCATAAACGTCACCTTTTTGATCGATAAAAAAGTGATACCCTAAAGCCGCATATCGTTTACCTTGTTGCTTTTTTTCGTTATATGCAATCGAATCGGAGTTGTTTGTGTGATGAACCACTATATTAGTGTATGTTTGCATTAAGGAAAACATACTCGTATTGTAATAAATAACTTCATTCTTCCATATAGGATAGGGTGCATTCCAAGATTTTCTTCCGTTTATGGCTACGCCTCTTACGGAAAAGGTTGTTCGCTCCCAAGGGGCCATAATTACCGTATTATTACTCTTACCGTTTGAGTCCTTCCAGGTTTTAGGGGATTGTTTGACTCTGAAGAATTTATTCGACATTACTTGTAGCCTTATAGAGATTGACTTTTTAAGTTACGATTTTTTGATCAAGAGAGGGAGTGTTATCGCTCGCTCAATGTGAACGTTAGAGTACATGACTTGCTGATGTTATGCACGGTTATATACAGTGAATTTTGATATGTGCACATGGTTGACGGAGGAGAAGGGGATGTATAATTATTCTGGCGCGAAAGTCATTTTGTTGAATAGTTTTTCTCTATTAGTTTTTGCGAATGAATAGCTTGTGCGTTTGTTGTGTGTGGTTGAGTTTTAAGCAGTAATAGATAAGTGTGCTTTTGAAGTGGTATATACAAACCTTAATATTCAAGTACGATAACCAGCACGGAACAACCCCCAACTACTTACGATACACCACACCGCCGCGCTAAACCAGTGCCACCCTGCGAGCCCGTGTGCTGCTGCGTGCCCCTTCATTTTAGCATCGTGCTCAGGCAATCAAGGGTAAATAAACGGCGAAAACCCCCTCGCCGCCCTTGACTGCCTTGCGCGCGGTGCTAAACGAAGGGCCACACAACAGCCCACTAAGGTGCCTAATCATGGAACAATCCAATACCAAAAACCAAATCAACCTAAACGAATTCCTCAATACCAATATTAACAAAGCCATTAAGCTGTACGATAATCAAATCGATTATAAAGGCAATAGCAAGGAGTGGAAGGATCTGGAGGAGGAAATCAATACCCTATGTCTGGAGGTCGGTCGTCATATTATGTACCAAAGCTTGGATTTGCCTTTTTAGTCTTTCCATTAGGAAGGGAGCGATCCCTTCCTTTTCTATTTCCTCGAATGATGCATCGATTG